>Ga0182030_10000863_pt1 | contig 59908 bp, 52 predicted proteins | sample 812S3MmetaG_FD_121299 | JGI IMG/M metagenome (GOLD analysis project Ga0182030, IMG submission 121299) | Permafrost microbial communities from Stordalen Mire, Sweden - 812S3M metaG (Illumina Assembly) | ecosystem: Environmental > Terrestrial > Soil > Wetlands > Permafrost | place: Sweden... | reverse complement strand
GGCGATCCCGCCCCGGCCTCACGCCGCGCGCACCGCCGGGCGATCCAGCCTCGGCCTCACGCCGCGCGCTCCGCCGGACGATCCCGGCCACGGCCTCAGATCGCGCGCACCGCCGGGCGATCCAGCCTCGGCCTCACGCCGCGCGAGCCGCCGGGCGATCCCGCCTCGGCCTCACGCCGCGCGCACCGCCGGGCGATCCAGCCTCGGCCTAACGTTGCGCACACCCGCCAGACGCGTCATACCAGCGTCGTTCGTAACCGATTGCGCGGTCGAGGGCCGCTGATGAAGCGAAAGTCTGACCGGGTATAAAACCGGGTATAATTATTTTAGGTATTTGGTTTTCTATTGCGATATCAATGCGGTAATGTCGGAATGAGCGTGGACCTCAGCTCCACCATCCCGTCCTCGATGTCCGAAAACCAGTCCGAAGCACGCCCTTGCCGGCAAGGGCGCGGTGTGTGAGGACGGTGTCGCCGTCCTCAATGCCAGGAGAAAACCAACATGCGCCTTAACCGCCTCCGGGCTCTGCTTACCGCCAACGAGCCGTCCATCGGCACGCATCTGCTATCGACCTGGCCCACGCTGGTGGAACTGGTCGGGCAGGCCGGCAACTATGATTATGTCGAGTTCACCGCGGAATATTCGCCCTTCACCATGCACGACCTGGACAATATCGGTCGCGCGCTGGAGTTGAAGGACCTCGGCGGCATGATCAAGATCGAGCAGACGCAGTGGACGCACCAGGCCATGCGCGCGATCGGCTCGGGCTTTCAGAGCATTCTGTTCGCCGATCTGCGCACCGTCGCCGACGCCGAAGCCTGCGTCGCCGCGGTGCGCGCCGAAACTCCTGGCACTGGTGGCCGGCTTGGCGTCGGCATGCGGCGCGACGTCGGCACGGTGCGCGAAGGCGGCTCCCCGGCGTACGTCGAGGCGTTGAATGACGTCGTGATCGCCGTGATGGTCGAGAAACGCGAATGCGTCGAAGATCTCGATGCGATTCTGTCCGTCAAAGGTCTCGACATGGTGCAGTTCGGCGGCTCAGACTATTCCATGAGCATGGGCGTGACCGGCCAGCGCGATCACCCCGAAGTGAAAAAAGCCGAGCGCAAAACCATCGAGACCGCGTTGGCGAAGGGCCTGCATCCGCGCATCGAACTGGCCGACATCCGCCAGGCCGCGCCGTATCTGGAAATGGGCGTGAAGCATTACTGCATCGGCTGGGATGTGCGTATTTTGCACGACTGGTGGCGCGCCAATGGCGAGGGCATGCGCGCGATGCTGGAAGACGCGTCCAAAGGCAGCACCACGATTTCCGCCCCGGCGCCCAAACAGACCGTCAGCACGTATTAACGTCGCGCGTCTGGCATAACTCGTGATTTAAGCATGGCGTGACCGTGGCGGAGCGCCCTGACCGGGCGCGCCGCTTTCCGGCGCCCGCCGATTGGCCTTACACTGCCCGCCAGAGGGGTGGACGCGATGAAATTCAATTTCTCGGGCGAGCAGGAAGAGTTCAGATCCAACCTACGCCGCTTCCTGACGGACCATGCGCCGGCCAAGGAAGCGCGGCGGTTGATGGAAACCGACGCGGGTTGGGAACGCGACGGTTGGCGTAAGCTGAACGAAGCGCTCGGCCTGACCGCGATGCGCATTCCGGAAGCTTACGGCGGCCACGGCTTCGGCTTTGGCGAACTTGGCATCGTGCTGGAGGAAATGGGCCGCGCCTTGTTGTGCGCTCCGTATTTCGCCACCGCCGTGCTCGCCACCGGCGCGATCCTCAACGCCGGGACCGAGGCCGACAAACAGGCGCTGCTGCCGGATATCGCGTTGGGCGAAACGATCGCCACGCTGGCCTGCGCCGAAGACAGCGGGCAATGGGACGCCGCGGCGACCACGTTGATCGCCACGCCATCGGGCGGCGGTTATCGTCTGGATGGGCACAAAAGCTTCGTGCTGGATGGTCACACCGCCGACACGATCGTGGTGCTGGGGCGCACGCCTGGCTCGGCCGGTGACGCAGGCCTGTCGTTCTTCACGGTGTCCGGAGACGCCTCCGGCCTGGAACGGCGTTTGCTGAAGACCATGGACCCGACACGCAAACTCGCGCGGCTGACCTTCAACGGTGTCGAAGCGAAACTGCTTGGCGAAGCAGGCACCGCCGCCGCGCCGTTCGCCCGCACGATGCTCGAGGCCGCCGTCTGCCTGGCCAACGAAATGGTCGGCGGCGCCGAACGGTTGCGCGAGGACGCCCTCGCCTATTCCAAAATGCGCATGCAGTTCGGCCGTCAGATCGCGTCGTTCCAGTCGATGAAACACAAAGCCGCCGACATGCTGCTGGAGGTCGAACTGGCGAAGTCGGCGGCGTATTATGCCGCCGCCGCGCTGGACGACGGCGACGCCGACATCGCCGCCATCGCTTCATTGGCCAAGGCCTGCGCCAGCGACACCTACACACAGACCGCCGTCCACGCGGTGCAGATCCACGGCGGCATCGGATTTACCTGGGACAACGATACACATCTCTGGTTCAAGCGCGCCAAAAGCTCGGAGGTGCTGTTCGGCGACGCGCACCACCACCGGGAACAAATGATGCGGCATTGGGCGGCCTGAGGAACGACATCATGAGCGAATTGAACGAAGCCACCGTCCGCGCCGAGGTCCGCGCCTGGCTGGAAGCCAACTGGGACCCGAACCTCGGCCTGGTCGAGTGGCGCGAAAAACTCGCGGAGTCCGGCTGGGGCAATCCGCACTGGCCATCCGCGTGGTACGGCCGCGACCTGCCCGTCGGCCTGGCGCCCGTCGTCGAGGAAGAGTTCAAACGCATCGGTGCCGTCGGCGTCGCCAAGGCCGGCATTCGCGTATTGGCCGCCGCCACCATCCTGGCGCACGGCAGCGATATGCAAAAAGCGAAATTTTTGCGTCGAAGCATGACCGGGGAAGACACCTGGTGCCAGTTGTTCAGCGAACCCGGCAGCGGCTCGGACGTCGCCGGAGCGGTCACGCGCGCCGACTTCAAAGGCAACCAATGGGTCGTCAACGGGCAGAAGGTCTGGACCACCAGCGCGCACAAGGCCGACTGGGGTTTGTTGTTGGCGCGGACCGACTGGGACAAACCCAAGCACGCGGGCTTGTCTTATTTTGTCCTCGACATGAAACAACCTGGCGTGACGGTGCATCCGCTGAAGCAGATGAACGGCCACGCATCGTTCAATCAGGTCTTCATCACCGACGCCATCGTGCCGCCGGACATGCTGGTCGGTGAGGTCGGCCAGGGATGGGCCGTCACCACCACCACCCTCATGCACGAGCGCCGGGGTGCCGACGGCCTCCGATCCTGGGCTCAGGCGTCCGACCGCGAAGGGCGGTGCTACGACGAGGAACGCGCCGAAATCAAAACGACCATGGAACCCTATAAGTGGTATCCGCAACGTGCCGGCCGGGTCGATCTGATCGTGCAACGCGCCAAAGAGACCGGGCATTTCGACGATCCCGTGGTGCGGCAGGAAATCGCCAAGGTCCTGATCATATCGAAGGCCGCCGAATGGACCGCGCGGCGTGCCCGCACGGCGCAGGAGCAAGGCCGGCCGCAGGGACCGGAAGGGTCTCTGGGCAAACTGGCCTCCAGCTACATCGCCCGGGCGGCCGCCCGCGTGCACACGCAGCTTACCGGTTCCGATGCGCTGCTGACCGGCGAGGACAGCCCCATGGGTGGCGTCATCGCTGAAATTCTCGTTTCGGTGCCGGCGACCTCGATCGCCGGCGGCACCGACGAAATCCAGCACAACATCATCGCCGAACGCGTGCTGAGCATGCCGAAAGAGCACAGCGTGGACACCGGCAAGCCGTTCCGCGATGTGCCGCGCAACACGGTCGGGTAGGTTACTTCGGAAAGCGACCCATCATCACCGCGATATCGCGCGCCATCTCCAAGGCCGGTTCCAGTTCCATCGAAGCGGCGCGGTGGAAGGTTCGTTTCGTTTGCCAGAGAAACTCCTGGTTCCAACCGGCCAGAGTTTCGGCGATCGCCATCGCCTCATCCATCAACCGGTCATCGGCGACCACCCGGTTGACCATCCCAAGCTCATAAGCGCGCGCCGGCAGCATGTTTTCGCACAAAGTCAGCAGCTCGAACGCGATCTTCCGACCCATCAGATGCACCGCCTGCGCGGTGACGGTCGACGCGGTCAGGCCGGCTTTTAACTCCGGATAACCAAAACGCGCGCTTTCCGCGGCGACGACAAGGTCGCTGCCGAACGCCAGCCCACACCCGGCGCCAAGCGCGTAACCATGCACCGCCGCGATGATCGGCTTATCGACCCGTCCGAGCAGTTTGGTCAAAGCGATGTTGGCATCGCCATGCTTCACCAGGTTCGCGCGGTTCTCGGCGGTCAGCGGCCGCGGTACCGAGGTGTCCGCGCCGGCGCAGAACGCCCTCCCCGCCCCGGCCAGAATGATCGCCGACACCGCGTTGTCGTCCTGTGCCGCGAGCAGTGCGTTCGTCAACGCATGCACCAGGTCCGCGTTCAGCGCATTCAGCTTGCCGGGCCGGTTCAAGGTCAGCAGACGAACCGCGCCCCGGTTCTCGATCAGCAGCACCTCATCCATGACTATCCACCGACAATGAAACGTTTCGCCTGGGCATCATAATCCGGATACCCCAGAGTCGCGCGCAGTTCGGCGGGAGGCAGCGCGCTGGATGCTTCCGCTTCACCGGCGACCAGCGCGGCGAGACCCGCTTTGATCCCGGCGGCGGCCGGCGACAGCATCCCCGTCGGATAGGTACCGATCTTGAAGCCCAAAGCGGCCGCCTGACTCCGCGACGGCGTGGCGCGCGGCGCGCCGGGCGACAACACGGCGAACGATGGCCGGCCATCCGCCGCGGCGACCGCGCGCCTGATCTCATCGTCATCGGCGGGTGAATCGAGGAACAGAATGTCGGCGCCTTCTTTCACGTACATCTCGACTCGCTTTACCGCCTCATCGATCCCTTGCGTCGGCCGGCAATCGGTACGCGCCAGGATCAAAATGCCGGAGTCCTTCGCCGCCTCTACCGCCGCGCGCATCTTCATCCGAGCTTCCTCATGCGGGAGACAGGGCTTGCCGGCGGCGGTCAACGCGCGAGGCGTGATCTTATCCTCGATCAGGATCGCCGCCGCGCCCGCCCGTCCATAAGCACGCACCGTGCGCTGCACGTTCATCGCGTTGCCGTAACCATGATCGCCGTCGGCCAGCACGAGCGTCTCGGGTGCCGCGCCGTGCACCATGTTGAAGGAATCGAACATCTCGCCGAACGAAATCAGATCCAGATCGGGTCCACCCAACCGGCTCGCCGCGACGCAGGAGCCGGACAGGAACGCGGTCCCGAACCCCGCGGCGGCGGAGAGTTTCGCGCTTAATCCATCCCACACCGCGGGCATGACGACAAAGCCGGGTTCGGCCAACAAGGCGCGCAGACGATCGGGCGGGGTCATGACGTTTCCTTTGAGCGAGGCATTCTGTCCACAGAATATGCGGGTTCCTCGTTCCCACCAAATCGGCGGTCAGCGTTTGCCGGTGGGCCGCGGATTTCCGGACAACTGCCGCGCGCGCGGATATATCGGTGCTCCGCGTTTAACGCTCATCCACCTGGCGCGCGGTCAGCGCCATCGCGATCAAGGACGCACCGCCGAAAATCATATCGATCCCGACAAGCAAACCCAAAGCCCAGGCGAGCGTTCCGGGGAGTCCGGCGATGACGATACCGGCTAGGACCAGATCGATCACGCCGTTGAACACCAACCATTCCCAGCGGCCCGACAACTCTCTCCGATGCGCCAGGCCGAGGGCGATCATGAACAGGCCGTCGAATACAAAGAACGCGATCAGCACGTAGGTCAGCGTGAACAGCCCCTGCACCGGGTTCCATAACAATGCCACACCCGCCAGCACCGCCACGAGCGCCGATAGCAAGGACCATGCGAAGCCGGGCGCCTGGCGTGCCCGATACGTCGCAAACAACCCGACGATCCCGGCGAGCAGGAACAGCCATCCAAGAATGATCGCGGTCGCCAGACCCGCCAGCGGCGGCAACAGCATCGCCGCCAGGCCGAGGATCGTGAGGATGATTCCCTCAGTCAGGAACACGCCCCAATGGGCGTGGATCAAACCGGGCAGACCCGGTCCCATGGATCGCTGCGTGAAAGACACGGCTCATTCTCCTTGGTTACGGATCATCAATGTGATGACCACGGTCCGATAACGGCCTCGTCCCCACATTGGTCGCGTCAGGCTGAAACAAAGGGCACGCGCCCGCGAAAATTGGCCCGCCACGAAAAAAGGATCAAGTCATGATGAATGCGATACGCAAAACCGGCCGCGGACGCAAAGGAATGTTCGCCGCCGCGCTGCTTGCCACCACGGTCCTCGCCGGCGGCGGTGGTCTCGCCTGGGCCGAGTCCGGGGATGCCCCGGCGCAAGCTCCGGCTACCGCGCCATTAGGCCTCGCCCCGGTCGTCAACCAGGCCGGCTTCGCCGATCTGGCCGCGAAAGTTGGGCCCGCCGTCGTCAACATCGCGACGACCGAGGGCATTGACCAGGCCTCCGAGCAAGGCACGCGGAATTTCCAGGGGCAGATGCCGAACTTCCCGCCCAATTCGCCAATGGGGCAGATGTTCCGCCACTTCCTTGAGGGGCAGGGACAGACGCATATGCAGCCGGCCCATGCTCTGGGCTCCGGCTTCCTGATCGATCCGTCGGGCTACATCGTCACCAATAACCACGTCGTCGATCACGCGCATGACGTTAAGGTAACATTGACCGATGGTCAGAGCTTCCCGGCGAAAGTCGTTGGGCGCGACACGAAAACCGATCTCGCGTTGCTGAAGATCGACGCCAATAAACCGCTGCCTTATGTCGCGTTCGGCGACAGTGGCAAAGAGCGTGTTGGCGACTGGGTGATCGCGGTCGGCAATCCGTTCGGCCTGGGGGGCACCGTCACCGCCGGGATCGTTTCGGCGCACGATCGCGACCTGAACAACGGGCCTTATGACGACTACCTGCAAATCGACGCGCCGATCAATCCCGGCAACTCGGGCGGTCCGCTGTTCAATCAGTCCGGTCAGGTGATCGGCATCGACACCGCGATTTACTCGCCCAATGGTGGCAGCGTCGGGATTGGTTTCGCTATCCCATCAAACGTGGTCACCAAGGTGGTCGCGCAACTGCGAGAGCACGGCAAGGTCACCCGCGGCTGGCTGGGCGTCGCGATGCAGCCTTTGACACCAGCTTTGGCCAGCGCGATCGGCCAGCCAAACGCCAAGGGCGTGATCGTCGATAAGATCATGGCCGACTCGCCGGCGTCGAAAGCCGACCTGAAACAGGGCGATGTCATCACCGCGTTCAACGGCGAAGCGATCAAGGGCCCGCGGGAACTTGCGTTGGATGTGGCCAACGCCGCCGACGGTAGCAGCGCGAAGCTGACGATCTGGCGCGACGGCAAGCAGAGCGACGTGGACGTGGCGATCGGTCAGCAGCCGGCTCAGCAGACCGCGGCGCTGCAAACCAACGACGCCGACAGCGCGCCGGTCGGCATGGCGCTGACGGCGCTCAACCACGAGGAGCAACAGCAACTGGGCCTCGATCCTTCCGTTAGTGGCGTGATCGTTGCCCAGGTGACCCCGGGTAGCAAAGCGGAGGAGAGTGGGGTGCGATCGGGCGATGTGATCGTGCGCGTCGGCAATCAGGCCGTGACCTCACCGTCCGAGGCGTCGGCGCAGATACGCGCCGCGCAACATGACAAGAAGGAGGCGGTGCCTCTGCTGGTCATGCGCGACGGCACGACGTATTATTTGGCTCTGCAACTCGGCAAGGCATGAAAGGCGGCGGGCCGCGAGAGATCGCGGCCCGCCTGCGTTTCCCGATATGAAAGTTTTGTTGGTCGAAGACAATGAGCGTGTGGCGGGGTTCCTGGTGAAGGGACTGCGCGAGGAGGGTCACACCGTCGACCATGCCGCCAACGGCCGCGATGGCCTGTTCCTTGCGTCTTCCGAAACTTACGACACGATCATCATGGATCGTATTCTTCCCGGTGGCATCGAGGGACTCGCGATCGTTGAGGCCTTGCGCAAGACCGGCAACAAGACGCCGATCCTGATCCTGAGCGCCCTTGGCGAAGTCGATGACCGTATCCGCGGGTTGCGCGCCGGTGGAGACGATTATCTCGCCAAACCGTTCGCGTTTGGCGAGTTGGTGGCTCGACTGGACGCTCTGGTGCGCCGCTCTCGCGACGTTGGCGCGGAGACGGACCTGAATGTCGCCGATCTGCGGATGGACCCGCTGTCGCACACTGTCACCCGCGCGGGCAGGCCGATCCAGTTGCAACCGAGGGAGTTCCGGCTGCTGGAATTTCTGTTGCGCCACGCGGGTCAGGTGGTGACGCGAACCATGCTGTTGGAAAATGTGTGGGATTACCATTTCGATCCACAAACTAACGTGATCGACTCGCATGTCAGCAAGTTGCGGCGGAAAATCGACTCCGGGTTCGATACGCCGTTGCTGCACACCGTTCGGGGCGCCGGGTATAAACTCTCGCCAAACCCGTGAATATCTTCCGTTCTACCGCCGTTCGGCTGGCGTTTGGTTACGCCGTCCTTGTTGTCGTATCGTCCCTGTTGCTAACCGGGTTTCTGTGGTGGCGTACCGCGCTTTATCTGGACCGGGAGATCGACGCCGTGATCATCGCCGATGCGCAGGCGATTTCCGATCGATTGCGCGATTTTGGATTGCCGGGCGCGATCGATACCATCAATGAGCGGGTAGGCCATGCCAGCGATGAACACGCGATATACCTTCTGGTCGATCCAACCCTGAGCCCGGTCGCTGGCAATTTGCGCGCGTGGCCGCTTGAGGTTCGTGCTCGTCCAGGCTGGAACGACATCAACCTGGAACGGGACGGCCGACTGCATGTCACCCGGGCGTTGGTCGGCACTTTGCCCGGTGGATTTCGCTTGCTGGTGGGCCGCGATGTGCAAGACCGTGCCGAAGTTCGCGCGTTGATCGTCGATTCTCTGATCTGGGCGTCTTTGGGCGCGACGATCCTGGCGATTTTCGGTGGCCTGTTGATGCGCCGGGCGGTCCTGGCTCGGGTCGAAACCATCAACCGAACCGCCAGCGCGATCGTGTCGGGCGATTTTTCGCGACGCGTCCCAACGCAAGGGTCCTCCGACGAGTTCGATCAACTCGCACGGACGGTCAATGCCATGCTGGAACAGATCGAGCGCCTGGTGGAGGGTGTGCGCAACGCCTCCAATGTCGTCGCACACGACCTGCGCACGCCATTGGCCGAGTTGCGGTCCCGGCTTGAGACCTTGCTGCGTGCGCGGCCCGCCGAGCCGTATGAGGAAATTCAGCACGCGGTCGGCGATATCGATCGGATTGTCGAAATCTTCAACGCGCTGTTGCGACTGGCGGAAATCGACTCCGGCGTGCGACGCGCGGGATTCCGCTCGGTCGATCTGGCTCTGGTCGCGAACGAGCTGGTGGAATTGTACGAACCACTGGCGGAAGAAAAGGAGATCGCATTCACCTGCGAGGCTCCTCACGCGGTCGTGGTTTTCGGCGACCCCAACCTGCTGGCGCAGGCAATTGGCAACCTGGTCGATAATGCGATCAAAGCCGCGCCACGACAGGGGACTGTGTCGTTACGGATCGCGCGCGTGGAGGACCGCGTCGATGTCACGGTCACGGACAACGGGCCGGGCATCGCGGAGTCCGATAAAACCCGAGCGGTCCAGCGCTTCTATCGCGGCGATCGCGCTTCCGGTACCACGGGCATCGGACTCGGCCTGAGCATCGTTGACGCCATCGCCCGACTCCACGGTGCCATTCTCACCCTCAATGACAACCATCCAGGCCTTATCGCGACCTTGACGTTCGATCCGCGATCGTGAGAAACTCGACACGGGTCAGTCGGCGGGCGAACCCGCCGCCTCCGTCGCCGCCGCCATCACCAGCAGCCAATCGCGAAAATTCCGCAACCACGGCAGGTTTTGTTTCGCTTTCGGATACACCAGATAATACGCCATGTTGGTGTTGATCGACGCCGGATGCGGCACGATCAGCCTACCTCGCCCGATATCGTCGATTACCAGAAAATCCGGCACCAGAAGCACACCCAGGCCGGACGCCGCCGCCTCAATCGCCATGCCGAAATTCTCGAATGACGGCCCGCGAACATTGACCTGACGCTGGACGCCCGCGGCATGCAGCCAATCGCTCCATGCCTCGGGCAGCGGCATGAGTTGGAGTAATGGCAACCGCGTCAGAGCCTCCGCCGCCGCCGCGCCCGAGGCTGGCTTCGCCAGCGCCGGGCTGCAAACAGCGATCAGGCGTTCGCCCAGAAGCCGGTGGGAAACAGCGTCGGTCCATACCGCCGGACCGAAGTGAATCGCCGCGTCGAACTCCGTGCTGGCGAACTGAAACGACTTCGTCTCGCTGTAGAAGTTGATGATGCTGCCGCGATGCGCGCGGAAATACGCCGGCAGCCGCGGCACCAGCCAGCGAGCGCCGAAGGTCGGCAGGGTCGATACATTCAGCACCCCCGCGCCGCGCCGGTAGGTTTGCAATTGCAAGGTGGATGCCTCGATCCGATCCAGCGACGCGCGCACCTCCGGCAGATACGCCAGTCCCGCCTCGGTCAGTTCGACGTATTGGCGGGTGCGGCGGAACAGGGCGATGCCAAGCCGCACCTCCAGCGCGCGGATGTGCCGGCTGATGGCGCTTTGCGTGACGTGCAGTTCCTCCGCGGCCCGCGTGAAGCTGAGTTGCCGCGCGGCGGATTCGAACGCCTGCAAGGCGCCGAGGGGTGGAATATGCTGGCGCATAGTGATGACTTTAAGTCATCATGCCATAAGCACAAGGCGCTTCCCTTGCACGGATGACGCTGCGACAGTTCCAATCGGAACGGGCCGCCTGCCCGCGAAGAAACGCACGTCCGGAGGATGCGTCCCCAGAACCAGGGGATAACTCACATGCACCTCTCTCGCCGCGACCTGATGAAAAGCGCATCGGCCCTGACCGCCGCCGTGTCCGCGGTAGAGTTCGGCCTCGTCGCGCCCGTTTATGCCGAGGATAAGTTCACCGTCGCCTCGACCGGCGGGAGTTGGCAGGAGGGCGTGCGCCAGGCTTTCGTCGAAGCGCCGGGACTGGAGGCGAAGTACAAATCGCCGATCGCGTTTTCCGGCCAGATCGAGAGCGTCGCGGTCGCCAAGATCCTGGCACAGCCGGACAACCCACCTTATTCAGTGACCAGTCACGGCGATCCCGAGGCGATCCTGCTGGCGGACAAGGACTGCCTGCGGTCGTTCGATGATTCGGTGTTGCCGAACTACAACAATCTTTACACGGCCGCGAAGATTCCGCCGCGCGCCGGGCTGCGGGCCTGGTATGGCTCGATCGTCATGCTGGTGTGGGGCCTGACCTACAACACCAAGGAAGCGGCCAAACCGGCCACATGGCAGGACATGTGGAACCCGAAATACAAAGGCCGGGTTGGCGTGCCGGCGTACGGTTGGTACGGCATGATGTTCCTGCACCAGATCAATCGCATGTTGGGCGGCGATGAACACGATGTCAGCCGCGGGCTGGCGGCGATCGCCGATCTGGTGAAGAAAAATGAAGCCGTGCTGCTGGAAAACGCCGACCAGACCGTGACCGCGTTCCAGCGCGAGGACATCGTCATCGGCCCCTTCTTCAATGGCCGCACCCTGGGCTTGCAGGAAAAAGGCGTGCCGGTCGATATCGTTTACCCGCCGCAATCCACCACGCTCGGCGCCGGCTTCGTCATCCTGAAGGCGACGAAATTTCCCGAGATGGCCAATGCTCTGGTCAACGCGTCGTTCACTCCGGAATATCAGTTGATCATGAGCAAACGGCTGCGTTATCCACCCGCGAACAAGACCGCCGTGCTGCCGCCCGACATGGCGGCGATGGCGATCACCGAAAAGCAACTGGAAAACACGGTGCGGCTGGACTGGGTGACGATCAACGCCAGCCGCGGTGAAAATCTGGAGAAGTGGAACAAACAGGTACTCGGCGGATAACCGTGTCCGATATGGCTCTACCATCGGTGACGACCCGGCGGACGCCGGCCAGTTGGCCTCGTCCCTCCGCCGGGGTTGTGCTGGTCGCGCCTGATTTAATTTACTTGACGCTGATCCTGTTGGCACCTTTGGGCATGATGGCCGCCCATAGCCTGTATACGGCAAACTCACCGGGCATGACGCTGGCGAACTACGCGCGGCTCGCCGATCCTTATTTTCTGCGGCTGCTCGGCCGCACGGCGCGGATCGCGTTCGAAACGACAGCAATTTGCACAATCCTCGCCTACCCGTTGGCGTATTTCCTGGCGCGGGCGTCGCGCGGCACCGCGACGTTGGGGCTGGTGCTACTGCTGACGCCATTAATGGTCAGCCCAGTGGTGCGCGCGTTCGGCTGGATGGTGTTGCTGGATCGCCAGGGCCTCGTGCTGTCGTTAGCCCGAGGCCTGGGATTCACCGACGCGCGACCACTGATCTATACCGAAACCGCGGTCATCATTGGTCTGGTGCATCTGCTGCTGCCCTATCTGGTGTTGCCTCTGACCGCCTCGATCGAGCGCATCAGCCCGATGCTTGAAGAAGCCGCCCGCAATCTGGGCGCTGGATCCTTCGCGCTGTTCCGGGATGTTATTCTGCCGTTAAGTTTGCCCGGCCTCGTTTCCGGTGCGTTGCTGGTGTTCGTCGAAGCACTCAGCGCTTTCGTCCTGCCGGCGCTTCTGGGCGGCCGCAAGGTACGCATGATCGGCAACGAAGTGTTCGATTCGCTGTTGGTCGCTTTTAACCAGGCCCAGGCCTCCACCCTGACAGTGGTGTTGGTGGTCCTGACGATCGTTACGGTCGGCGCCGGCTTCGGCCTGTCCCGTATGCGGGGAGGCTGAGATGCAACGCATCGGCCCGGTGCTGAGTGGAACCGTCGTGCTGATCTACGGTTTTATCCTGTTGCCGCTGGTGGTCATCCTCGGCGTGTCGTTCAACGCGTCCGACCGGCTGGACTTCCCGCCGACCGGATTGTCGCTGCGCTGGTACGAAACGTTGCTGCATCAGCCGCCTTTCCTGACCGCGCTGCTGACCGTCAGTCTGCCCGTCGGCGTCGGCAGCGCGATTTGTTCAACACTCCTGGGCACGCTCGCCGCGCTTGGGCTCGTCCGCTACCGGTTTCCCGGCCGTGACGCATTGCAGGCGGTGACTTTGTTGCCGTTGGTGGTGCCGCATATCCTGTTGGGTGCGTCGCTGTACTTATGGTTCGCCAACCTGGGATTTAGCACCTCGATCGGCACATTAATCATTGGCCACATTCTGATCGCCACGCCTTACGTCATTCGCACCGTCGCCGCGGGCCTCGTGGGACTGGATCCATTCATCGAAGAAGCCGCGCGCGACCTCGGAGCGGGACGGTTGCGCTGCTTCTTTGAGGTCGTCGTCCCACAATTACGCTCCAGCCTGATTTCGGGTGCGATCTTCGCGCTGATTGTTTCCTTCAGCGACATCAATATAGCGCTGTTTGTTTCGGGACCGGAGACCACGACGTTGCCCGTCTATCTGTTCTCAAAAATTCAGTGGGAGTCTGACCCATCGGTCGCGGCGGCCTCGGCGGGGCAGATCGTGATCATCGGACTGATCATCTTGCTGATCCAGCAACTCTTTCGCGCCCGTATTGGCCGATGACGCAGGAGAAGGCAATGACCGGATATCGTCTTGGGATCGACATCGGGGGCACCTTCACCGATTTTTCCCTGCTGGACGAAGCAACCGGCGCGCTGACCGTCTTCAAGACACCATCAGTGCCTGGCAAGCCCGAACAGGCGATCTTCAACGGCCTGCGACAATTGTTGGACGAACACGGAATCGGCCCCGCGCGCATCACGTATTTCGTGCACGGCACGACGCTGGCGGTGAACACAATTATCCAACGCAGCGGCGATCGGATGGCGCTGCTGGTGACGAAAGGTTTTCGAGACATCCTCAACATCGGCCGCCACCGAATCCCGGACGTGTTCAATTTTTTCACCGAACTTCCCGTTCCGTTGCTGCCGCGCTCCCGGGTGTTCGAAATTCCCGAACGCGGGCTGGCGGACGGCAGCATCCTGCAATCGGTGGACGAACAATCCGTCCGAGACGTCGCCGCGCGCCTGAAAGCGGACGGGATCGGATCGGTGGCGATCTGCTTCCTACACAGCTATCACAATGCTTCCAACGAAACGCGTGCGCGAGACATCCTGAAGGAGGCCGCGCCCGATTTGTTCATCTCGGTCTCCGCCGAGGTCTGGCCGCAAATGCGCGAGTACGAACGAGCGTTGGCCGCCGTGATGAACGGCTACGTTGGCCGCCGCATGCAACGCTATTTCTCTGAATTGCGCTCCGGCGTCGCCGCGCTTGGCGTTCCGGGCGAAGTGTTCTCCACCAAATCGAATGGCGGCATCATGACCGCGGCCGAAGCCGGCCATCGTCCGGTGGAAACTTTGCTGTCGGGACCGGCGTCTGGCGTGATTGGCGCGGCGTATATCGGCGCCTCCATCGGCATCGACAAACTCGTGACATTCGACATGGGCGGCACCAGTGCCGATGTCGCCGTGATTGAGGGCACCCCGCGCTATTCCACCGAAAATCACGTCGGCGACTTTCCCGTGATCATGCCGGCGATCGACGTGACGTCGATTGGCGCGGGAGGGGGATCGATCGCCTATGTCGATTCCAGCGGTATGCTGAAAGTCGGGCCCGGCAGCGCCGGCGCGGACCCGGGCCCGGCGTGCTACGCGCTGGGGGGTAGCAACGCGACCGTGACGGACGCTTATGTTTGTCTTGGCATTCTGGACCCGGAACGTTTTCTCGGCGGACGATTGGTGTTGAAGCCCGCGCTGGCCGATGCCGCGTTATCGACATTGGGTGCCCGGCTCGGCCTGGGCATCCAGCAAACCGCCGAAGCAATCCTGCGCGTGGCGACATCCCAGATGTACTCGGCGTTAGTACCGCTTCTCGCCCGTAAAGGTATTGCTTACGAAAATTTCACGTTGCTCGCGTTCGGCGGCGGCGGCCCGAGCCACGCATTTCTGTTGGCTCGCGATATCGGCATCAGTCGCGTGCTTGTCCCCCCGCACCCTGGCGTGCTGTGCGCGGCGGGATCACTGGCCGCCGACATGCGCCGGGATTTCGTGCGCAGCCTGCATCGCGTGTTGGATTCGAATGCGATGGAAGAAATCGGCACCATCCTCAACGCCCTCGCCGCTGACGGCACCGCCTGGCTGGACGCGCAGAATCTGACCTTCGTCGATCGCCGCGTCGAATGGAGCGCCGACGTCCGCTATTTGGGCCAATCCTTCGAAATCTCCATCCCATTGACCGAAGCGGATTTGAATGAAGCAGCGTTCCGCGCGAAATTCCACACCGCGTATGAAGTTCTTTACGGGTACATGGATGAGGCAGCCGCGCTGGAAATCCGCGACTTACGGGTCACGGCAATTGGTGTAAGCCCCAAACCAACGCTGGCGAAGTTGGAAGCACGTTCCGGAGCACCACCTAAACGAGAACGCACCATTTTCCTGGATGGACGACCGATGCGGGCCGCCGTCTATACCCGCGATGACCTGCCCGCAGGCTTTACCTTCGCGGGCCCGGCGATTGTCGAGCAATTCGACACAACGGTGTTTGTGACGCCGGAATTCACCGTCTCGGTCGATGCATACGGCAACCTGATCGGAGTGACGCGTCATGGCGATTGATAAGGTTCTGCTGGAAGTTCTGAACAACCAATTCACCGGGCTGGTGGAGGAGATGGGCTACGTCATTCACCGCGCCGCGTTCACGGTGTTCATCAAAGAGACATGGGATTTCGACGCCGCTTTGGTCACCGCGGAAGGCGAAATCTTCTGCTACCCTCGCAACATTGGCGTCACCAACATGCTCGGCATGCACATGGGCGCGGCGATTAAAGCGGTCGGGCCATTGGAACCAGGTGACATCGTCGTCACCAACGACCCACGTTCCACGTTGGGCATGTGCACGCATCTGCCCGACATCATGCTGTTCAAGCCATTGTTCCATGAAGGAAAGCTGCTGTGTTTCGCCTGGTGCTTCATTCATTCGTCCGACGTAGGCGGTCTCGTGCCCGGCAGCATCGCGCCGACAGCGTTCGATCGTTATCAGGAAGGCATTTGCATCAAACCCGCGAAGCTGTTTCGTCGCGGCGAGTTGAACAATGAGTTGCTCGACCTGATCCTGACCAATTGCCGCATCCCCGAGCAAAACTGGGGCGACATGAAAGCCCTTATCGCCGCGTTGACCACCTGCGAGCGACGCATGACTCAACTCGCCACACGTTACGACTTCAATACGCTGCGTGACGGCATAAACGCCTTGCTGGATTATGGGGAGGATCGGGCCCGCGCGGTGCTGTCCGGGGTGCCCGACGGAAGTTATGAGTTCTCAGATTATGTGGAAGTAGACTACGTTTCCCCTTATCATCAACGCATCAAGGTGAAACTGACGGTATCGGGCAGCGATGTGCATCTGGATTTTTCCGGCACCGACCCGCAGGTGCGCGCCGCCATCAACCTGCCGAGCTTTGGCCGCGCCAACCAATGGATCGTACTGGGAATTGTCAACTTCCTCCGCACGTCCGACCGCGATCTGCCGCTCAATCGTGGCATTTTGCGATCGGTGACGGTCGATATTCCAGAAGGCAGCCTGTTGAACCCAAGCCCGGTCGCGGCCACCGGCGTGCGACACGTCACCGGATACCGCGTGTCCGATGCGGTGCTCGGCGCGTTGAGTCAGGCGGTGCCGGACCGAATTCCGGCCGCCGGCGCCGGTCAGGTGGCGATCGTTTTGTTCTCGCATCTTGATCCGGCGACCGGCAACTACAAAGTCAGCGTCCTGCAACCGATGCAAGGAGGATGCGGCGGTCGGCCCACCAAGGACGGCATCGACGGAGTGAACTTTTCCGCCGGCTCATTGCGCAATGTGCCGACGGAAAGTATTGAGCTGGAAGCGCCGGTTTTCGTGAAACGCTATATGCTCGCGGACACCGCGGCGGCGGGCGAATACCGAGGCGGCGCCGGCGTGGTATTCGAGTTCCGCTGCCTCGCCGCCGATGCGATCGTCACCGCGCGCGGCATGGATCGTTTCAGACTGCGTCCTTATGGCCGCAACGGAGCCGAACCCGGGACTCTCGGTGATACCGTGATCAATCCCGACAGCGCGTATCCTCGTCGCATTGGCAAGATCGACATTCTGAAGCTGGAGGCAGGCGATGTCGTTCGCATCATCGCGCCGGGCGGCGGCGGGTATGGCGATCCAATGGCCCGCGAGAGCGACGCGGTGAAACGGGATGTGGCGAACGGTTTTGTCACCGACGCCCAGGCCAGGGAGGTTTACGGATTTGACGGGGACGGGACGAGAACGACGCCGGCGAATGCCGTTGCCGCGCCGGACTTCGTCTTTGGCGCCGAACGTCTTGCCTATGAAGCCGCGCTGCCGCCTGCACTGCAGGACATGCTCGCGATGTTATTGCAAGGACACGCGACATCCGTGCGGCAATATCTGCGCGGACGGATTTATGGCGAAGTTCTCGAAAGGTCCAACCTCGCGACACTGACAGATGAGGCATTGGAAACCGCGTTGAGGGATTTGATCACCGCGACCCTGACCTCGCCCTTGCAACAAATGTTGGCCGCGGAATGATCCTGATGCGCGTACCGCGCTCAATCCGCCAGCACGCGGTCCAATACGTAATTCGCAATCTTGTGCAATATCGCCTCCTGCATCGCGTACCGTCCTGGGCGGTATAACGAGGCCGATAACCCGGCCTGCACCTGAGGACAAATCTCGATATCTTCCGCCATGACCGCGTCGGTCCGAGCGAATACCGCGGCGGCCGCCTCCGCGAATCCGTCGACCGCCTGCGTCGCCGTAGGGAAGCACCAACCGCAGGATAATTCGAACCGGTCAGGCGCCAACGGTAGATATCGCCGGTACGCCATGTAGGTCGCGGTGGCGATGATCTGCAAATTGGGCTGTAGCCAAAGATGGAACAGCCCTTCTTTCGGCTGGCCGGTCAGCGCCGCGATCGGCGGAAACACGCTCATCGACAGCAGACTGTCCTTCGAATACAGCGCCGCGTAGGGACCATCGCCTGGCGTATCGACCGACCATGCGGGAAGCCGCGCCGGGTCAACCTGACGCTGATGCACGAATGGCACGTGATACGCTTCCATGGAGTTCTCCAGGAAGACTTTCCAATTGCAAGCGACAACGTGCGAGATATGTCGCACCGTCGTCATCCCGTCGAAGCCATAGGCATCCATCCAACCCGGCAAATCGCCCAACCACCATGTCAACGCCGGGGCGTTGCCATCGAAATTAACGAAAACGAATCCACCCCATTCCGCCATCCGCAACGGCAGTAACCCATATTCCTCCTGTTGGAAGTTGGTGATTTCCTCCATCGGATGCGGTCTGCCGGGCGTCGCCAGCAATTCGCCGGACAAAGCGTACGTCCAGCGATGATAAGGGCACTGCAACGTTTTGCTATTGCCGCTGCCGGTGGCGATCACGCATCCCCGGTGCCGGCAAACGTTGGAGTATGCGCGTGGTTCTCCGCCACGATCACGAACCACGATGATCGGATCGTCGCACAATGTCGTGGTGAAATAATCGCCGGCTTCGGGTATTTGATCGGCGCGGCCGACGCAGACCCATTCTCGACGGAAGATTCGTTCGGCCTCGCGCGCATGCCATTCTGTCGAGGTATAACAACTGGCTGGCAATGTTGAAGCCTCGCGCAAAGGTCGCCGCGCCGCCTGCAACTGAGAATCCGGAATGCCGAACAATGAAAACCCTCCATCAACGTATCGCTTCAGGCAAGCAATCGTCGTGCCGGGCAATCATCCCGCATCACACGGGGAAATAGGCAGCTACCCGACGCGGATTGCACATCGATGCGGCACCATATGCCGGGTTTATAAGCGTTCTAAACCACGCTTATCGTTATGCGGCGTTTTGATCGCTGGCACAAAGCTTGCGTACCTTCAATACGATATGGAGGACAAAGATGCTCCACCTCGGCTGGTTTGTTGGCAGAGGCTATTCCGTCAACGCCTGGAATCAACCATGGTCCGGTACGATCGGCTCGGACTGGATGGAGCCGGATCTGTTCCTGGATCTGGCTCGCGCGATGGATCGCTCCTTCTGCGATTATCTCATGATCGAGGATGGGTCGTTCATTCCCGATGCGTTCCAGGGATCCGCCGAATGGTCGCTGCGCAACGCGTACACGGTACCGAAATGCGACCCGATGCCATTGGTCCCTTTGCTCGGTGCCGCCACGAAAGGTCTGGGGATTGTCGCGACCATAACGACCGCGTTTTATCCGCCATATCTCGCGGCGCGACTTGCCGCGACGTTGGATCACCTCACGCACGGACGTGTTGGATTGAATTTGGTCACCGCGCACAACGACCGGACCGCGCAAAATTTTGGCCTGGATCAACATTACGAGCACGACCTGCGCTATGAGATGGCCGACGAATGGATGGAAGTCGTCAATCGGCTGTGGAACTCCTGGGAGCCCGGCGCGATCGTGAACGATCCGGACAACGGGATGTTCGCCGATCATACCAAAATTCATCCGATCGATTTCACCGGGAAATACTACAAATGCCGCGGGCCGCTGAATACCGCGCCAGGTCCGCAACGAAGGCCTGTGATCTGTCAGGCGGGAGGATCGTCGGCCGGCAGGACGTTCGCCGCGAAACATGCCGACACCATCGTTGCCCGAGCCCGTTCGATCGAGGCCTGCAAAGCCTATCGCGACGACATCAGGACGCAAATGCGAAGGTTTGGCCGTGACCCGAACGACTGCAAGGTAATGTTCTGCGTCGGGCTGGTACTTGGCGAGACGGTGGCGGAGGCCAGTGAAAAGAAGCAACGCCAGAACGCGGCGATGGCGGCGAACCTGCAGCCTCGGCTGGCACATATGTCGTTTCTGACCGGCAAGGACTTCTCTAAATTCGATCTCGACGGGCCATTACCAGACATAAAGACCAATGGCTCCCGGTCGGCGTTCGAGGGCTACACCAGCGCGACCGGCGCCAAAACGCTGCGGGAAATGCTGATCGACCCCGGCAGCGGAGGGATCGATTTCGTCGGCACTCCCGATAGCATCGCCGCTGAAATGGACGCGGCAATGCAAGAAATTGGCGGCGACGGGTATCTGTTCACCGAAGCGATCACGCGCCGGACGATCAGCGAAATCACTGACGGCCTAGCGCCCGCGTTGCGTCGCCGAGGTTTACTGCGCGGATCGTATGAGCACACACTGTTCCGCGATAATCTTCTGGCATTCTGACATGGTCCGGCTGCTGTTTGCCTTGCTGATGTGTCTCTCCTCCGAGCTCGCCGGGTCGGTTCCGCTCGTTTACGCCAGACGACGGCGTGACGAATCTCGATCCGATGATGCTCGCTTCTGAATGTCGAGAAGCGATAGTTTATCCGGTGGCATAGCGGTTCCTGGGTACCGGCAGTCCCAGATTTTCTCTCAGTGTGCGGCCTTCATACTCCGCCCGGTAAATGCCGCGGCGCTGCAACTCCGGCACGACCAGTTCGACAAAGTCATCGATCCCCGCTGGCAAGTGCGATGGGATGATATTGAAGCCATCGGCTGCCCGCGCTTCGACCCACTCCTCGATCGTATCGGCGATCTGAGCCGGTGTGCCGATCACCGTTCGATGCCCGCGGCCGCTGGACATGGTGAGATACAGTTGCCGAATCGTCAGATTATCGCGCCGCGCCAGGTCCAGCATCAGTTTCGCGCGACTGCGCAGTTCCGGGTCTTTCGGCTCCGGCACTGGTCCATCGACCGGATATTCGGACAGATCGCCCATCGGACCGAAAATATGTGCCAGGCCCACCAACGGATGGATCAGGTCCTGCAACTGTTGATGTTTCGCGAACGCCTCCGCTTCGGTGCGCCCGACAATCGGCAGAATACCGGGCAGGATCAACAAATCGTCCTCGGCGCGGCCATGACGTGTCAGACGCGATTTCACCGACGCGTAATATGCGATCGCGTCCTTCAGATCGAGTTGCGCTGTGAAAACGATATCGGCGCTGGCGGCGGCGATCTCCTGCCCCTGATCCGAAGCCCCGGCCTGCACCAGAACCGGCCGGCCTTGCGGACATCGCGCGACGGTCAAAGGTCCACGCACGGAGAAATGCTTGCCGCGATGGCTCAGCACATGCATCTTTTCCGGGTGATAAAACAGCCCGGACACCTTGTCGTGCGCGAAGGCGTCCGCCTCCCATGAGTCCCACAAACCGGTGACCACATCGACGAATTCCGCCGCCCGCTCATAGCGCGCGTCGTACTCCAGATGCGTTTCCCGATTGAAATTTCGCGCTTCCGCCTCGGACCAGGAGGTCACGATATTCCATCCGGCACGCCCCAGGCTAATGTGATCCAGTGAGCCGAACTTGCGCGCGATATGATACGGTTCGTTATAGGTCGTGGAGGCCGTCGCGACGAGACCGATATGCCTTGTCACCATCGCCAGCGCCGACAGCAGCGTCAGCGGCTCCAACTCCACATTCTGGTTGGACCGGCATAGCGAACCAGGCGGCTCATCACGTTGGCGCAACCCGACACCGTCGGCGAGAAACACCATGTCGAACAGACCGCGCTCGGCCGCCTGCGCGACGCCGGCGAAATACTGGATATCCATCGCCCCGCCCGCCGGCACATCGGGATGCCGCCAACCGCCGGCGTGATAGCCGAGTTGACGCATCGACAGGCCTAGTTTGATCTGACGTTTGGGCGGCACGGTGTCAGCCTCGCGTTGTGCCTGTATCATGCATCGATGCGCCAACACGGCAAGCGGCGAACCGATGCAATCATGAAGTATCGCCTTGAAGACGTGACCTTTCTGGAATTCCGCGAGCGCGTGGCGGAGGATCCGGTGATCATTCCGCCGCTTGGAAGCCAGGAGATTCAGGGACCATGCAATCCGATGGGCGATGCCATGCTGGCGCGAGACCTCGCCGCGCGCGTGGCGGAACGAACCGGTCCGATCGTGGCGTCGACCCTGCCGTTCGGCTTCGCGTCTTCGTTTCAATCGGTGCCGGGTGGCATTCAGCTGGCGCCTGACATGTTCAAAGCAGTGCCGCGCGATATGGTTGTCGCCTTTCTGGACCATGGCCTGGAACGGATCCTGATCTCCAACGGTCACACCGGCAACAACGCGCTGATCGATCTGACCCTGCGCGAGATCAAGCGCGATTGCGGCGTGATCATTCCATGGTTGAACATCTGGCCGATGGTGCCGGTTTCGTTACGCCGGCAGGCGCGTGGCGACAACGCGGCGCGCGCGAACGGTCATGGTCGCGACCCCATCGGCTCCGTCCATTACTGACCCGTCGCGATCAGGCGACTCACGAAAACACGGGCAAACCATTCATGGGCCTGCCATCGACGGGCCCCACAGGTGTGCGCATGGGCGATGTGCCGGTTGGCGTGCCGATCGACATCACCGACCATTGCGACTACGTCACCGACGGCGATCCTTCGCTGGCCAACGCGAAAGCCGCAAAATTTTTCGCGGATGATATCGTCGATACGGCATCGAAACCGGCCGATCACCTGAAAACCGCGCCGGTCCGTGTCACCGCGAATCATAACGTGCGTTAGGCCGGCAACTTACGCGGCAGGTCGTGCGCGCAGCGTCCAAGTCCGACGCAGAACTGACTGATGATTGGCGCCAGCCGTTCCGCCGTGGCCCGCGCCGCCGCGTTGGTTTCCTTCAAACGCTCCGCGGCGGCGCGGGCCCGCGTGACGATCCGGGGCCAATCGACGCCGATCAGTTGAAAATCGCGCAGCACATACTCCCCGCCGACCATGACGTCCCGCACCGCGGAGCCATCCTCAGTATTGACCAGTTGCTGAACCGCGTCGTTCAACGGCACCAGAGTCACGCTGTCGAGGTCGAGGAAAACCAGATCCGCCTTGTACCCAGGCGCGATCTTGCCGATCAGGTCGCCCATGCCCAGTACCGCGGCGCTTCCCTCGGTAGCCAGCCGATGCGCCTCCAACGCGCCGATCCAATCCTCCGGCGGACGATCGAACACGCGGGAGACGAAGGCGGCCAGACGCATGGCCTCGAACATGTTCTGATTGTCGGACGATGCCGAACCATCCGTCCCAATGCCCACCGGCACTCCTCGTGCGATCGCCGGTCGCATGTCCGCGATGCCGTTGCCAAGACGAAGATTGGAACCCGGATTATGTGCGATCGCACCACCGCGGGTGGCGATCAGATCGATCTCATCGGCATCGATCCAGATCGCGTGCGCGGCGCTGAAACGCGGACCAAGCACCCCCATTTTGTCGAGGTGACGGGTCAACGTCATGCCGTATTGTCGCATCGCCGCCGCGCGTTGTACGCTCGATTCGGCAAGGTGCGTCTGTAGTGGCATGCCATGCTCAACCGCCAGATCCCGGCAGCCGCGCAGGAACTCATCCGAACAATGCAGCGGGATCGTTGGCGCGATACCAAGACGGATCCGGTCGGAGGCGTGCGGCCATGTCGTGGCCGCGGCGCGCATCGCCGTCAACGTCATTTCGCCCGGCGCGGTGCGCATCGCCTCCGCCAAGGCGCGCTGATCCACCGGGAACGCATCGAGCAATCCCGGAATCGCCTGATAAAAACTGCGATCGGCGATCATCGGCGCGATCACCGCCCGCATCCCGACATCGTGATAGGCCTGAGCGATACCGTGCAGCCCCTCAGTCGTCGGCAATGGCAGCATCGCCGCGAGATCGTAGCAGGCGGTGCAGCCTTTACGCAGCATCTCCACCGCGGTGAGCACCGTGGAGAGATAGCGGTCGTCGTCGCTACGATTGCCGTTCAACCAGGGACCCGCGTTCAACAGCGTTTCCAAAGACCAACGATCACCGGCACCTTTCGCCAACCCACCATGGCCGTGCGTGTGCGCGTTGATCAGGCCAGGGATAATCAGCCGGTTCGAAGCATCGATTCGCCGCGTGGAGTCCGAGGTCACGCTGTTCGGCGGCGTGATCGCGACGATGAGATCGTCTTGCAAAACCAGATCGGCCGGCGCGGTCTGGCCTGCCACCAACACCAACCCACCCGTAATGACCGCTGGACCTGTCGCCATTTCGTGGCACCTCGATCGGAGAGCGGATATGGTACGCGCGCGATCCCACGGCGCGCAACCCATCAATTGCCCAGATAATGGACTATCGGCACCAATCTGATTAATTTGTAGACCACGAACGAAGTGCTTCGCCGGGCGGCAAGCGCCGAGACTTAACTAAATCAGCGCCATCCTGTATTACCGGCACCTGGCACCAGTCTTGCTACCTCTTCGCATAACACCGGATCAACACGGCGCGGAAGAGGTATGATAATGGATCATCCACTCCTTGCGACGCATTCCGATTTCTCAGACCCAACCGCTCTGGGCATCGCCGAACTCGCGCCGGCGATTCGCTCCGGTGCCTTGTCTCCGGTCGCGCTGACCGAAGCGTGCCTGGCTCGCATCGCCCGTTACGACAACGCGCTACGTTGTTTCGTCACAGTCACGGCTGATCGCGCCCGGCTGGCCGCCGCTCGGGCGGAGGCGGAGATTAAGGCGGGCCATTACCGTGGCCCGCTGCATGGCATCCCTTATGCCCTGAAGGATATCGTCGATGTGGCCGGTGTGCCGACAACGGCGCACTCGCGATTGATGCCCGGGACGCCCGCAGCGGCGGACGCGCATGTGACGACGTTGCTTGAGCAAGCGGGCGCCATTCTTCTGGGCAAACTCGGCACGTTTGAGTTCGCGCTTGGCGGGCCGTCCTGGGATTTGCCTTGGCCACCGCCACTCAATCCCTGGAACACCGATTTCCTGCCGGGTGGATCGTCGTCGGGATCGGGTGCCGCGGTCGCCGCGCGATTTGTTCCGATGGCGATTGGAACTGATACGGGCGGCTCGGTCCGCTGGCCCGCCGCGTGTTGCGGGATCGTTGGCCTGAAGCCCACCTATGGACTGCTGAGCCGGCGCGGGGTGCAACCAAACACGTTCTCCATCGATCATTGCGGACCGATGACACGCACGGTGCGGGACTGCGCGCTGATGCTGAACGTTTGCGCCGGCCACGACCCACGCGACCCTGGCAGCGCGGACGAAGCAGTCCCGGATTACGTCGCCGCGTTGACCGGCGACATCGCGGGACTGCGCATTGCCCTCGTGCGGAACTGGTACGCCGGGGAAGCAACGAGCGAAATTACCGACGGCGTCGATCGTGCCGCCGCGATACTCAGCCGCCTCGGTGCCATTGTCGAAGAAGTGTCGTTGCCCGACATCGGTGATTATTGCGACTGCAAAACACTGATTTCCACCAGCGAGTTATTCACCATCCACGCCGCCGATCTGCGGACCAGGCCCGAAGCATTCGGCGAGAAACTGCGGCAACGCGTACTTGGAGGCGTTTTCATCCGCGCCGAGGAGTATCTCGGCGCGCTGCGCTGGCGCAACGATCTCGCGCGCGGTTTGCAGGCGTGGTTCGGCCGATATGACGCGCTCGTCACAGCGGGTTGGCTCAACACGGCGGAGCCCGCCGATCCGAACCATGTGGATTTCTTCCGCCGCGGCCGCAACATCACGATGCCGTTCTCATTGGCCGGCGTGCCCGCGATATCGGTGCCGATCGGCTTTGGCGAACACAACCTGCCGCTGGCGATGCAAATCGCAGCGGCCCCCTTCGCTGAGGCCACGGTATTGCGCGTCGGCGATGCCTATGAGCGCGTCTCCGAGTGGACCACGCGCGCCCCCATCCTGCATTCCGGAGATTCCGCATGACCGAGGACGAAATCGTGCTACTGGCCCGACAGGCCGGACTTAATCTGCCGGCGGAATATTTGCCGGAATTACTCGACGCTTATGCCAACGTCCGCCGCATGATCGATCGCATCCCCGTCGGGCGGCCGCGCGGCGATGAGCCCGCGCACATTTTCGTCCCGGGCAAATTCATGCCGGTGGGAGAATAAAACCGTGGCGGACCTCCCCTTCCTCACCATCGCCGAGGCATCGAACCTGATCGCCACGCGCCAGTTGTCGCCCGTGGAACTGACCGAAGCATACCTCACTCGTATCGAGGAACTGGACCATCTGCTGGACAGTTTCGTTACTCTGACGGCCGAGCGCGCCCGGGCCGAGGCGAAAGCCGCCGAAGCAACGATCATGACGAGCGGTCCGGTCAGCCGCATGCACGGAATTCCTTATTGCCTGAAGGACATCTACGAAACCGCCGGCATTCGCACCACGGCGATGTCGAAGCTGCTGGCTGACAATATCCCGGCGCGCGACTCCTACTGTCAGGAGAAACTCGTCGCCGCCGGCGGCGTCTTATTGGGCAAGAACGCGACATGGGAGTTCGCCCATGGCGGGCCATCCTGGGACGTGTTGTTTCCCCCCGCGCGCAACCCGTGGAATCCCGCATACTCGCCAGCGGGTTCTTCCTCCGGTTCCGGTGCCGCCATCGCCGCCGGTTTCGCGCCCGCGACACTGGGCAGCGACACCGGAGGTTCAATCCGCGGACCCGCCGCCGCCTGCGGTATCGCGGGCCTCAAACCCACTTACGGTCTGGTCAGCCGGCGCGGCGTGATCCCGAACTGTTTCAGCCACGATCACGCGGGTCCGTTGGCCTGGACCTGCGAGGACCTGGCGATTCTGATGCAGGTCATCGCCGGTCACGATCCGGAAGATCCCGGCTCCGCCAAAGTCGCGATCCCCGACTACACCGCCGCGTTGACCGGCGACATCAAAGGCCTGGTCATCGGCGTTCCCACCACCTGGCTGGATGATGAGGATCCGCCGAAGCCCGCGACGAAAGCCGCGTTCGAAGCCGCGCTGGATGTCTTCCGTGGATTGGGGTGCTCCATCCGGCCGGTGAAATTGCCGCCATTGCGGCAGTTCGACGACGCCAAGAAGACAATTGCCGTCGCGGAACTGTTCACCATCCACGGCAAGGATCTGCGTACACGGCCGGAATTGTTCGGCGCCAGTCTGCGCTATCGCATCATCGCCGGCGGCCTGGTACGCGCTGAGGAATACCTCAACGCCATGCGCCTGCGCGCCGACCTGGCCCGTGCGATGCAATCGGTGATGGAAACCATCGATGTTCTGATGCTGCCGACCGCGGAACCCGCCGGAAAGTTGCAACCGATACCACCGTCCTCACTGTTCACGAAGTCATCCTTCACAACACCGTTCAACGTCGGCGGCAATCCGGCGCTGTCCGTCTGCAGCGGATTCGCGGAGAACGGCATGCCGTTCTCGTTACAGATCGTCGGCGGATTGTTCGATGACGCGACCGTCCTGCGAGTCGGCGACGTCTATGAAAAGGCCACGCCCTGGCGCCAGAAACGGCCGGCGTTGGCCGTGGCGGAAACGGCATGACACGCCTCTCCCGCCGCGCGGTGATGGGTGGAGCGGCGGCAGCCCTCGCGCCACGGCCGGGTTTCACCGAACCAGCGTCGGTGCTGCGTGTCGGCATGACGCTGGCCGACATTCCGCTGACCACCGGGCAGGCCAGCCAGGGCGGCGAGGGTCAGCGTTTCATCGGCCTGACTCTCTATGATGCACTGATCAACTGGGACCTGTCGCATGCGGATCGCGCCGCGCCGCTGCAACCCGGTCTGGCGACAAGCTGGAGCGTCGATCCTGAGACGAAAACCGTGTGGACGTTCCATTTGCGAACCGGCGTGAAGTTCCACGATGGAAGCGGCTTCAATGCCGGGTCGGTGATCTGGAACCTCGATAAGCTGATGAACAAGGCGTCGCCGCAATACGATCAGGCACAGGTGACGCAATCCGGCCCGTGGATCGGCACAACCGCGTCGTATCGAGCCCTGGACGACATGACGGTGCAAATCGTTACCACGACGCCCGACGCGGTGTTTCCGTATCAGGTTGTCAACATCGCCATGTCCAGTCCCGCCCGCTGGAAAGAACTTGGCGGCGATTGGGCCAAGGTGGCGGAGCATCCTTCCGGCACCGGCCCATGGATCCTGGAGAAGGCGATACCGCGTGATCGCGCCGAGTTAGGCCGTAACGTGGCGTATTGGGACCCAAAGCGCGTGCCAAAGTCGGAACATATGATCCTGCGTTGCATCCCGGATTCCACGACGCGCCTGTCCGCGTTGCTATCCGGCCAGGTTGACTGGATCGAGGCGCCGCCGCCCGACGCGGTGCCGCGAATCAGGTCCGCCGGCATGCAGGTCGTGACCAATGTCTATCCGCATATCTGGCCGTATCAACTGAGCTTTCTGCCGGACTCCCCGTTCCGGGACATTCGGGTTCGCAAGGCCGCTAATCTCGCGATCGATCGCGATGGCCTGGTTAAACTATTGGGTGGTCTCGCCTTGCCCGCCAAAGGCATGGTGACGCCAGGGCATCCCTGGTTCGGCAAGCCAACCTTCGACATTGAATACGATCCCGATACGGCCAAAGCGTTGCTGAAAGATGCCGGCTTTTCGCCTGAGAAACCGGTGAAGGTGAAGTTCCTGATCTCGACATCGGGATCCGGCCAGATGCAGCCGCTGCCGATGAACGAGTTCATCCAGGAGAATCTGAAGGATGTGGGTATCGAGGTCGCCTTCGACACCATGGACTGGGAAGCCCTGCGTGCCCGCCGGCGCGGCGGCGCTGAGGCCCCGGACAATAAAGGTGCCGACGGCATCAACAACTCCTGGTCCTTCACCGATCCAGATATTGGCCTGATCGGCACCGCCTGGAGCAAAAAGCGTCCGCCCGGAGGCTATAACTGGGGTGGCTTTTCGGACGCTCAGGCCGACGATCTGGCGGCGCGCGCGAAGGTGGAATTCGATCCGGCGAAGCAGAATGAGTTGTTGGCCCAGTTGCACGGGAGGATAGTGGATCAGGCGATGTGGATCTGGGTGGTGCATGACTTAAATCCGCGGGCACTCGGAGCCAACGTGAAGGGCTATGTCGAAGCCCAAAGTTGGTACCAGGATCTGACCCCGGTCTCGGTGGGCTGATGCATTTATACATTCTCCGCCGGCTGCTTTACACCCTGCCGATCATCGTTGGCGTCACGATCGTTTGCTTTTCCTTTATCCATCTGGCGCCGGGCGATCCGATCAGCGCGGTGTTGCCGGAGAACGCATCGCCCCAGGTGGTCGCCGAAATCAAGGCCGCCTACGGCTTCGATAAACCCCTCCCCATCCAATATCTTAAATGGCTGGGCCACGTGGCGGAGGGTGACTTCGGCACCTCGATCATGACCCACCGTTCCGTGGTCAGCGAGGTTTTGCCGGCGGTCGCGAACACCGCGTTGCTTGCCATCACCGCCATCCTGCTCGGCTTCACAATTGGCATTTCGCTCGGTCTGGTCGCGGGATTTTCCAACCGCCGCATAACGGACCGGTCAGTGACAGCATTCGCCGTCGCCGGCATCTCCATCCCCCATTACTGGTTGGGCATGGTCATGGTTGTCGTCTTCGCGGTGCTGCTGCGCGCGCTGCCGGCGACTGGAATGGGACCCGCTGGCACGGATGTCTGGCTGTTCACGGCCGATGATTTGCGCCACCTGATATTACCGGCGATGACCTTGGCGATGATCCCCGCCGGCGTTCTGGCGCGTTCGGTTCGCGCCATGGTGGCCGAGGTCCGGCGGCAGGAATTCGTGCAGACCCTGCGCGGCAAAGGTCTCGGTCGCGCACGCATCTTCCTGCACATCGTGAAGAACGCCGCGCCGCCGATCCTGGCGATCATGGGCTTGCAATTCGCGCAACTTCTGGGTGGATCGATCCTGGTGGAGACGGTGTTCGCCTGGCCCGGCACCGGGTTCCTGCTCAACGCCGCGATCGCCACCCGCGATCTTCCGTTGCTGCAAGGCACCGTCATCGTCCTCGCCACGTTCTTCGTGCTGACCAATCTCCTGGTCGATATTCTGCAGACCGCGATCGATCCCCGCGTCCGCCGCGCATGAGCGCCGTGGCCGAAAAGGCCGTTTTCGGCACCGCGCCAGCCACGAAAGGTCGTAGCACCGGCGGGTTCTGGCGCCGAGTGGCCCGCCACGTGCTGCGCGACAAGGCCGCATTATTTTGCGCGGCGATTCTGGCGGCGATCGCGATGTCGGCGATATTCGCACCATGGGTCGCGCCCGCCGATCCTTACAAGACCAGTATGATCCGGCGGCTGCTTCCGCCCTTCAGCCCGCATTTCATTCTGGGCACCGATGAGCTTGGCCGCGACATGCTCTCACGGTTGATTTACGGCGGTCGCGTGTCGCTGACGATGGGCCTCGCGCCGGTCATTTTGGCGACGGTACTCGGCGGATCTTTGGGTGTGATCGCGGGATATTTCGGCAAGCACATCAATATGGCGATCATGCGCATCATCGATGTGTTCTATGCTTTTCCCTCAGTGCTGCTGGCGGTCGCCATGGCCGGGGTGCTCGGCGCCGGCATCGTCAACAGCCTGATCTCGCTGACGCTGGTGTTCATCCCACCCATCGCGCGGGTCGCCGAAAGCGTGACGACACAGGTCCGCGATCAGGATTACGTGGAAGCCGCGCGAGCGACCGGCGCCTCCGCCGCGCGCATCATCGTGCAGCATGTGCTGGCGAACGTGACCGGACCGATCCTGACCTATGCCTCCAGCCTGGTCAGCATCGCGATCATCATCTCCTCGGGTCTGTCATTCCTGGGCCTTGGCGCAGCGCCACCGATCGCCGATTGGGGCCTGATGTTGAACACGTTGCGGCAGGCGATTTATGTGGCACCGGTGAACGCGGTGTTGCCCGGTGTGATGATCTTCGCTGCCTCGGTCAGCTTCAATTTGCTCAGCGACAGCCTGCGCACCGCGATGGACGTGCGCGCGTGAGTACCATGCGCGACCGCGGCGGGCCCGCGCAGCCGCTGCTGTCGGTCACTGGTTTGCGCAAGTACTTTCCGCTGCGCGGTCCTCTGGGCAACGTCAACGCGCATGTCCAGGCGGTGGACGGCATCGGTTTTAACGTGATGAAAGGAGAAACGCTCGGCGTCGTCGGTGAGTCCGGCTGCGGCAAGTCCACCACCGCGCGATTATTGATGCATCTGATCGAACCTGACGCCGGTGAGATCGTAATGGACGGCGACCCGATCGGCCAGGGTGGCATTACGGTGCGGGAATTGCGCCGCAACGTGCAGATGGTGTTCCAGGACAGCTACGCGTCCCTCAATCCACGCCACTCGGCCACGACGGAGATTGCCTTCGGTCTTAAAGTCCACGGGATGAAGGCGGCACAGGCGAGGCAGCAAGCGCACGCGGCGCTGCGATTGGTCGGGTTGGATCCCGATCTGTTCGGCGACCGTTACCCACATGAGATGTCCGGCGGCCAGCGTCAGCGCGTCAACGTCGCGCGGGGGATCGCGCTCAATCCCCGGTTGCTGATTTTAGACGAGTCGGTGTCCGCGCTGGACAAGTCGGTGCAGGCTCAGGTGTTGAACCTGCTGGCCGATCTTAAGGACCGGCTGAACCTGACTTATATGTTCATCTCGCATGACCTGAATGTCGTGCACCACGTCGCCGATCGTGTTCTGGTGATGTACCTGGGTAAAGTTTTCGAGATTGGTCCAGCCGACAGCATCTACGCGAAAGCGGCGCACCCTTACACGAAAGCATTGCTCGCGTCTCGCCTGTCGATGAATCCGGCGCACCGGGTCTCCGCCGCACCGTTGACGGGCGATCCGCCCAATCCGGTTCGCCCGCCAAGCGGTTGCCGATTTCGTTCCCGATGCACGCTGGCCGAAACGATTTGCGCTGTGGAGGAACCAGCATTGAACGACATCGCCGTGGCGCATCAGGTCGCTTGTCACGCGGTGACGCCCGGCAGCGGCCACAGCCTGGCGAGAGGCATCGCGAATGCCGCGTGAACATCTCGTCGAGGTCGTGGATCTGTCAGTTCGTTTCGTCAACCGCGACATCGACGTTCAGGTCGTCGATGGTGTCTCATTTCACCTCAATGCCGGCGAAGTTCTGTGCCTGCTTGGGGAATCCGGTTCCGGCAAAACCGTAACGATGCGTGCTCTGCTGCGTCTGCTGCCGCCTTACGCGCGTATCGGCGGCCAAATCCAGTTGGCCGGACATGATATCGTGGCGATGAGCGAGCGCCAGTTGGAAACGGTGCGAGGCCCGGTCGCGGCGATGATTTTCCAGGAACCGATGACCGCGCTGGACCCAGTGTTCACCATCGGCACTCAAATCGCGGAGACAATCGTCGCGCACGAGCACGTGTCATGGCGGGATGCGCGTAAACGGGCATTCGATCTTCTTGAGATGGTGCAAATTCCATCGGCCGCGCGCAGGCTCGATGCGTTTCCGCACGAATTGTCGGGAGGACTGCGGCAACGCGCCATGATCGCTCTGGCTTTGTCGTGCCGGCCCGCCTTGCTGTTGGCCGACGAACCCACAACCGCGCTGGACGCGACCGTGCAAATTCAGATACTTTTGCTGCTGCGTTCCTTGCAGCAAGAACTCGGCATGGCGACGATCTTCGTGACGCACGACATCGGTGTCGCCTGTGAGGTCGCCGATCGAATCGCCGTGATGTACGCTGGCCGCTTTGTCGAAACCGGACCTGTCGCCGCGTTGATCGAGTGCCCGGCGCATCCGTATACCGCGGGCTTGCTTCGCTCCACCGTGCAGGCCGGTTCGCATGGCGGGCGGCTTGAGTCGATATCCGGCTATCCACCCGATCTGGCCCATATGCCGCCCGGCTGTGGGTTCGCACCGCGATGCCAGTATCGCCAGGCTGATTGCATCGCCGCTAACCCCGAACTGAACTCCGTCGCGGCCGACCGGATGGTACGCTGTCCTCGCCCATTGCTGGCGGTCTCGACATCGGCCTGAACCACGCGCGGTTTCCCGACAGCCGCCTGAAGTGATATGGGTCCACAGCTTAAGGGAGGCATCGAATGATCCGCGCCGGCTATCCGCGCCGCACTATCCTGACCGGCGTCCTTGGTGGTGCCGCGATACTGCTTCGAGACCGGGCCGCGTTCGCCGCGATCCTCGACGGTGTGACCTTGCGGGTGGGGACCTGGGGCGGGACATGGATGCAATTGCTCCAGCAATATGTGGCCCCTGCTTTGGAACAGAGCGGTGCGAAAATTGAGTTTGTCCTGGGCCAACCGAATGACAACCTGGCGAAATTGATCGCCGCGCGAGGCCAGCGGCCACCGATAGACCTGATCGAGTACTCCGAGAACGATCGCACCAGCATGGATGGCGCCGACGTGCTGGCGAGCATCGATTACACCGCGCTGGATAACGCGCGCGGCGTGCCCGCGAATGGCCGGCTGGTCAACATGGTCGCGAACTCCTCAACGCTGGACGGCATCGTTTTCAACGCCGCGAAGTACCGCGAGGCCGGTCTGCCGCCGCCGCGAAGCTACGCCGACCTCGCGCATCCGGCGCTGCGCGACCGCGTGGCGTTTGGAGACATCACAACACCGCAAGGTGTTAAAGGGCTGATCGCGATCGCTTACGAAAACGGCGGCAGCGAAACCAATCTGCTGCCCGGAATGCAGGCCATTGTCAAATTGGCTCCGCGCACCTTCTATAGCACCTGGACGCAGATTTTCGCGCAATTCAAATCCGGCGACATCTGGGCCGCGCATTGGCACGCGGGATGGGTGGTGCGCGGACGTCAGGCCGGCGTTCCGCTGGATCTCGCGCTGCCCAGGGTGGCCGGGAGGCAAGGGGTGCTCAGCAACACATGGCTTTCGCCGGTCAATGGCTCATCCAACGGCGCCGCGGCGCTCGCCTTCATCGACGGGTATCTCTCATTACAGCCACAGATTGAACTGGGACGCCGCAACGGCATTCGTCCGATCAACCAGCAGGCGGCGGACCGCCTGGCTCAGGACGATAAAGAGCTCGCCGCTGTCCTGCCGTTGAGTGAGGCCGCGCTGGCGGAGATCTTTTACCCCGACATCACGAAAATCGACATGGACGCCCTGATCGACCAGTGGAACCGGGTCGTGTTGCACGCGTGACGAGCCTGGCACCATGTCAAAGGTAAGCTTGCGTGGCGTCACCGTCCGATACGGCGACACGACCGCCTTGCATCCGTTGGACCTGGATATCCCGCAAGGACAGTTTCTCACGCTTCTGGGCCCGTCAGGTTGCGGCAAGACCACGACCTTGCGGCTGATCGCCGGGTTCCTGAGGCCACGCGCCGGACGTATCCTGTTCGACGATGAAGATGTCAGCGACACGCCACCGAACCGCCGCCGCATCGGCATGGTGTTTCAGGATTACGCGCTGTTTCCGCACATGACGGTCGCCGGTAACATCGCCTTTGGGCTGCATGAGCGCCGCGTCGCGGCCGGGGAAATCAAACGCCGGGTCAGTGAACTACTGGAATTGATCCACCTGCCTGACCTCGGACACCGCTACCCCTCCGAATTGAGTGGTGGCCAACGGCAGCGGGTTGCTTTGGCCCGCGCCGTCGCGCATCCGCCGCGGGTGTTGTTGATGGATGAACCGCTCGGCGCGTTGGATGTTAAATTGCGGGAAACGATGCAGGCCGAAATCCAACACATCCAAAGGCGGCTTGGCATCACCACGGTGTTTGTCACGCACGATCAGTCCGAGGCGATGAGCATGTCGGACTGGATCGTGGTGATGAATCGTGGGCGCATCGTGCAGGCCGGAACCGCGCGCGATTTGTACGACCATCCGCGGTCGCGATTCGTCGCGGACTTCTTTGGACGGATAAATCTGCTTCCAATCATCGTGCGCGATAACGCGTGGGTTGAAGTTCTCGGCCGAACGCTGCGACACAGCTCGGCGCGATCCGCCGGACCAGCCATCCTGGCCGTGCGTCCGGAGCATCTACGACTGCTGCCCACCGATGCCGACGGACTGCCGGGCCGGATCGTGACAATCCAGTTCCTCGGTAATTTGATCCGTTGCGACGTCGTGCTGGCGGCGGATATCATCGTCACGGTTGAGACCACGCCTGACGATCCATTGGCGGTTCCGGATACCGCCGTGCGAATCGCGTGGGATACGGACAAATTCACCCTGTTCGACCACGAACCAACCTCGCCACCTCAGGAGGATCCGCACCATGCTGACGCCATCTGATCTTTTCAATCCCGCGCACTACGCGGCGTCCCGCCTGCCGGTGGCCGAGGCTTCCAATCTGCCACCCTGGTGTTATGTCGAGCCCGCGTTTTTCAATCGCGAAATCGATCGGATCTTTCGCCGGGAATGGCTGTGCGTCGCGCGCGAAGAACAGATCGCCGCGCTGGGCGATTATCTGGCGCTGGACGTCGCGGGGGTGCCATTGCTGCTGGTCCGCGACAAAGCCGGCGTGGCGCGGGCGTTCAGCAATACCTGCCGTCATCGCGGATGTATTGTCGCTCAGGGCACCGGGAACCGAAAGGATTTTGTCTGTCCGTATCATTCGTGGCTGTATGCGCTGGATGGAACGTTGCTGAGTGCGCCCACTGATATGGGAGATTCGGTCGGATTCGATAAGGCGGACTTCAATTTGATTCCGGTTCGCCTTGACTCCTGGGGTGGGTTCTTGTTTGTCAACTTCAGCGCCAGCGCACCGGACCTGGCGACACATCTGGGAAATCTGCCCGACCTGCTGCGACATTATGGGTGCGAGACCATGCGGATCGGTCGGCGGCTGGACTTCGACGTCGCCTGCAACTGGAAATTCTACGTGGAGAATTTGAAGGACGCGCATCACGTGGCGACGGGTCACGCCAGTTCGATCAACGCGTATGCCTCAACGACAAAATACTGGCGGGAGGTGCAACCGACCACCGGCAATCTGGTCAGCACCTTCATGGGATTTCCCGGCAGCGCGGCTTTGTCGCGCGGCGAGCAGGGATTTCCCTTCATCGAAAGCCTTAAAGGCCAGACACCCGGCACGACCGCGCCGCTGATTTTTCCGAACATGTATCTCAGTTGCACGATGGACTGCGCCTGGTACATCATCGTGCATCCCGTCGCGGTCGACCGTTGCCGGGTTGAACAGGGAGCGATCTTTCCCGCCAGCGTGTTCGAACGGCCGGACTTCGACGAAATCGCTCCTCGCTACTTCCGCCGCTTCGACATGACGCAAGCGGAGGACAACGCCATCTGCGAATTGCAACACCGGGGGCTGTTGTCGCCCTACGCCACGCAAGGCCGATATTCGGCGCGGGAGCGGCTGGTGCATCAGACGGTGAACTGGATCCTGGACCGGGTGCTCGCGCCCGCATGACGCAAGCCGGGGCGCGGGTACGCTGGGAGAGGCTGTTGTTGCCGGCCTGTCTGGTGTCGTTCGGGTTGCTGGCCGTGACGCAAATCCTGTTCCTGCGCCTCAGCTTCTTTCGCGACCTTCGTTTCGGCCGCATGAGTCCCTCCGCCGGGTTTTTTAACTACATCACGGTCTTCACCGATGGATTTTATCTGACGGCGTTGTGGCGAACGATCGAGGTCTCGGCGATCGTCACCGCCGCGGCATTATTATTGGCGTGGCCGATGGCTTACCTTCTCTCCCGCATGCCGCCGCGGGTCGCGAGCCCGCTTCTGGCTCTGGCGGTGACCGCGTCGTTCGTCACCATCATTATTAAAGTACTCGGTATCATCATCATCTTCAGCGCGGACGGTGCGCTCAATCGTGGTCTGTTGGCGCTCGGCGTGATCGATCGGCCGCTGAGCCCCCACGGGTCGGTCGGCGGCGTGGTCCTGGGACAATTACTATACACTTTGCCGTTCATGCTGCTGACGCTGTTCAGCGTGATACGCACCATCCCCCGTTCGTTGGAGGACGCGGCGGAAATCCACGGCGCGTCGCGTTGGCGAGCCATGTGGCGCGTGGTGCTGCCGTTGAGTCTTCCCGGCGTGATCGGCGGCGCGCTGGTCGTGTTCAATCTGTCGATGGGTTCATTCACGTCCGCGGCTCTGTTGGGTGGCGGACGCGTATTGACGCTGCCCGTGTTGATTCAGCAAACCGCGATGGTGCAAATCAAATACGGCCTGTCGGGCGCGATGGCCTGTGTGCTGCTGGTCGCCACCTTGCTGATCAATTTAATTTCGGTCGTCGCGGTCTCCCGACTCCGCACGGCGCGACCGGTGACCGCGTAATGCGCCGGCGCGTGGTCCAGAGTATCGGCGTCGTGTTCATCCTGATGTTCTATACTTTGCTGTTCGCGCCGCTTGTCGTCGTGGTCGGCGCCTCATTCGACGGCTCAAAAGGCGGCTTCATGAACTTCCCGCCGCGCGAGTTTTCGCTTGTATGGTACCGCGGCCTGCCGTTCGACTATGTGCGCGCCTTGCTGCTGAGTTGCGAACTCGGCGCGGCGGCCGCGGCGATCAGTTCGGTGTTAGGCATCGCGGCCGCTTTGGGCCTCGTGCGCGGCAAGGTCCCGGCAAAACCGTTGGTCGCCGCGATGCTCCGCGCGCCGCTGCAAATTCCCGCCGTGGTCATTGGGCTCGGGTTTCTGCAATTTTATTATCTGCTGGGATCGATGTTCGGGTTTAATCCCAGCGGCACTTTCGTTGGTTTGTTGATCGGCCACGTGTTCATCACGTTGCCATTCGCGATCGGCAGCGTCACCGTCGTCTTGCAACGTTTCAGCATCAGCCTCGAAGAAGCCGCGATCTCCCTGGGCGCCACTGACTGGCGGACCTTTCGCCGCGTGACGTTGCCGATCATCCTGCCTGGTGTTTGGTCCGGCGCGCTTTACGCGTTCATCATCTCGTTCGGCGACGTGCCGGTGTCGATGCTGCTGGCCGGCGAGCACACCGCGCCGTTTCCGGTGGCGATGTTCAACGCCATGCAATTCGATTTCAATCCGGCCATCCTGGCGATTTCGACGCTCGTGCTGGCGGGGTCCTGCCTCGTCATTTGGCTTCTGCAACGGGTACTGGGCGTCAACGCGCTGACCGTGACGAGCGGCTGATTTCAGTTCGCCCGCCGGATCGTCACGTCCGGAACAAGTGCGCGCAATGCCGGCAACAGTGTATCCAGCCGCACTGGCACGACGCGCGCCACCAACGCCGTGTCGGTGCAGCCCTCCGGCCGAAACTCTTGCAGCACCCATCGCTGAACCCCGTGCGCACCCAACACCTCGCTCATCGCCAGCAGATCTTCGCCGGTCAGCAGATCCGGGTGCACCGTGGTACGAATTTCATGGGCGATACCGCTCGCCAGCACAAGGTCCAACGCGCGGCGCGCGCGGTCGCCGGAGCCGGCGACGCCAGTCGTGGCACCGTAACGATCGAACGGAGCCTTTATGTCCAATCCAATCCAGTCCAGCAGAGGCAGAATGCGCCGAAGCCGTTCAGGCACCACCCCCGCGCTGTGCAGACCGGACGCGAACCCCAGATCGCGAACCTGGGCAAGCGCGGCCGGAAAATCGGACTGAATGGTCGGCTCCCCGCCGCTGAAGACCACGGCGTCCAGCAGGCCAATCCGCCGGCGCAGCCAGCCGACAGTGGCGTCCCAGTCCAGGGACGCCGGGGGGGCCCGGCGCAGATGGGCATTATGACAGTAACGACACCGCAGAGGACAGCCGGCCGAGAACACCACCGCGGCAAGCCGGCCAGGAAAATCAACGGTGCTGAACGGCACCAGACCGGCGTGTTTCACCGCTCATGGGATTCGGTGATCACAAAACTTCGGCGGTCGGCGTGCTCGGCCTGCTTGCCGACGTTGAAAGACGCGATCGGCCGGTGATAGCCCATCACCCGCGTCCAGATCTCACAGGGCTGACGTTCGTCGTCGGTCAGCGCGACGTCCTGGGATTCGGTGCTGTCTGGCAATGTCTTAACTCCTGTCAAACCGGGAACCGAGACGTTTCTCGGTCAGCCGCTCTTCGTCGCATCGCGGGCAGAACGGATGCTCCCCCGCGAGGTAGCCATGCACGGGACAAATCGAAAATGTCGGCGTGACGGTGATGTAAGGCAGGCGAAATCGCGACAAAGCCCGCCGCACCAGATCGCGGCACGCGTTCGACGATGGCAGGCGTTGCGCGAGGTACAGATGCAGCACCGTTCCGCCGGTGTATTTGGCCTGCAACGCTTCCTGGTGTTCCAGCGCCTCGAACGGATCGTCCGTGAAGCCGACCGGCAATTGCGAGGAATTGGTATAGTATGGCTTTTCCGCCGTCCCCGCCTGCCGAATGCCGGGATAGCGCGCGCGGTCTTCCTTCGCCAGACGGTAGGTCGCGCCCTCGGCCGGGGTCGCTTCCAGATTGAACATATGGCCGGTCTGTTCCTGGAACCCAACGATGCGCGCCCGCACGTGATCCAACACGGAGCAGGCGAAATCGTGGCCGCTCGGACTGGCGATGTCGTCGGCGCCATCGGTGAAGTTGCGGATCATCTCGTTGATCCCGTTCACGCCGATGGTGGAGAAATGGTTGCGCAGCGTGCCGAGATAGCGCTTCGTGAACGGGAACAATCCATCGTCCATGAAGCGCTGGATCACTTTGCGTTTAATTTCCAGACTGTCGCGCGCCATTTCCAGCAATCGATCGAGGCGAGCGTAAAGCGCGTCGGCATCGCCTCGGCAGGTAAAGCCCAAACGCGCGCAGTTGATGGTGACGACACCGATCGAGCCGGTTTGCTCGGCGGAGCCAAACAGTCCGTTGCCGCGCTTCAGCAATTCTCGAAGATCCAGTTGCAAGCGGCAGCACATGGAACGGACCATGTGCGGCTGCAAATCGGAATTGAGGAAATTCTGGAAGTACGGCAGCCCGAATTTCGCCGTCATCGTGAACAGGCGCTCGGCGTTTTCCGATTCCCAGGGGAAATCGGCGGTGATGTTGTAAGTCGGAATCGGAAACGTGAAGATGCGGCCCTTGGCGTCGCCCTGGCCCATCACCTCGATATAAGCACGATTGATCGCGTCCATTTCGGGCTGCAATTCGCCATAGGTGAACGGCATCTCCGCACCGCCAATCACCGGGACCTGTTCGCGCAGGTCCTCGGGGCAGACCCAATCGAACGTCACGTTGGTGAATGGCGGCTGGCTACCCCAGCGCGACGGCACGTTCAGATTGAAGATGAACTCCTGAATATTCTGGCGCACCTCTTCATACGACAGCCGGTCTTTTCGTACGTAAGGCGCCAGATAGGTGTCGAAAGAACTGAACGCCTGCGCGCCGGCCCATTCGTTCTGTAACGTGCCCAAAAAATTCACCATCTGCCCCATCGCGCTGGACATATGCTTCGGTGGCGCGGCCTCCACCTTGCCGCCGACGCCATTGAAACCTTCCATCAGCAGACTGCGTAACGACCACCCGGCGCAGTATCCCGACAGCATGTCCAGATCGTGAATGTGAAGGTCGCCGTCGCGATGCGCCTCACCGATCTCCGGTGGGTACACGCTGTTCAGCCAGTAGTTGGCGACGAGTTTGCCGGCGCTGTTCAGGATGAGGCCGCCCAGTGAGTAACCCTGGTTGGCGTTGGCGTTGACGCGCCAGTCGCGGCGATCGAGATATTCATTGATGGAGGCGACCGCGTCGACCGCCGCGTGGCGATCCTGACGCAATCGGGCATGTTGCGTCCGGTAAACGATATAAGCGCGCGCGGTACGAAAATGGCCCGACCGCATCAGCACCGATTCGACCTCGTCCTGAATGTCCTCAACGTTTGGCGCGGCAACGGGGAACCGCGCCGTCAGCGCAACGACCACGTCGTCGGTCAGTCGCGCCGCGACCGGGTCTTCTAACTCGCCGCTGGCATGTCCGGCGCGAGCGATGGCGGCGTGGATACGCTCGGCGTCGAACGCCGCAGAGCGCCCGTCACGCAGGACGATCTCGGAGAATGGCACAGTGGGAATCGGCGCGAGTCGCATGGACGGGCCTGTCAGTCTGGTCCCCGCTATCAGGCGGAGAAAAACATACCTCGGCTATGACGCACATCATTGACACGAGTCGCTCCCACATTGACACAGATCAACGCCAGCCGCATGCCGCGATACGAGGCTGCCCCATCGGGTTCCGCGTGGGCCCCCGGGTAAAGAAAGGAATCGCCATGTATGAGCGCAATGGCGCCACAATCCGCAACATCGTCGAAGTGCTGTGGGAAACTCCGCCGGCGCATTACGACGCGCATTCGAAGATGCTGGTCACGCCAGAAAACGCCCGAACCCGCGTCTTCGATCACCGCGTCTCCTCGTATCAGCCGAAGGGATATGTCGCGCCGCACCGGCATAAGGTGCAGGAGCAAATCTATCACGTGCTCGACGGCGAGGGGCTGATGGAACTGGACGGCGAACGGATCGTGGTGCGCCGGCAGGACGTGATCCATATTCCGCCGGGCGTGGAGCATGCGCTGTACAACACAGGTCTCGTGGACCTGGTGTTTCTGGTGATTACCTCGCCGCCCACCGATACCTAAGTTTCAGGTTCCGGCGGCGATCGCCTTCGCCGCCAGATACCCAAATGTCAGCGCGGGTCCCAGTGTGATGCCTGGACCTGGGTAGGCGCCGCGCATCAGCGAATTCATGTCGTTGCCGCACGTGTACAGACCGCCGATGGGCGCGCCCGCCGCGTCCAGCACCCGTGCCGCCGCGTCGGTCACCAGCCCCGCCGAGGTGCCCAGATCGGCCGGATACAGCGCCACCCCAAAAAACGGTGGCGTCACGATCGGCGCCACGCAGGGATTCGGCCGATGGTCGCTGTCCCCGACATGGCGTTGGTAAGCGTCGCCGCCGCGGCCGAAGGCAAAATCCTTGCCGCGCGCGGCATGCTCGTTGAATTCCGCGACGGTGCGGACCAGGCGCGCGGCGTCGATCCCGAAGCGTTCCGCGAGCTCGGCGATCCCGCCAGCGCGGATCAGCGCGCCGCTTTCGATTGGTCCGCGCAACGACAGCGCGAACGGCTTCACTTCGCCAAGCCCGTAGCGCCACAACGCCGCGCGGTCGCAGATCAGGAACGCCGGAATCGCGTTCCCGGCGGCGAACATCGCCTGGACGAAGGCGTGATAGGACACCGCCTCGTTGGTGAAGCGCACGCCGGCCCGGTTGACCGCGATCATTCCCGGTTTGCCACGATCGGTCATGATATGCGGGAACACCGCGTCCGAGCCGTCGTGCCGGCGGAACTTCGAGACCGGGGTCCAGAACGCGTTGCCCGCTTCGCCCCAGCCCAGTACGGCGCCGGCCGCGAGACCCATGCGAATGCCGTCGCCGGCGTTGCCGGGCGAGGCGGCGGACAGCGTCCCGGCCCGTGGCCGCAACAGTTGGGCTCGCAATGCCGGATCGTGGGAAAACCCACCCGTTGCCAGCACGACGCCGCGCCGGGCTTTCAATAAGCGTCCGGACACGGTGACGCCGATCACGCGTGCGTTCTCGATCACCAGTTCGGATGCACCCGAATCCGTGCGGATCTCGACATTCCGCTGACGCAGCGAGACCAGCAGTCGCGCGGCCAGCGCGTTGCCGAGGTAAAGCGTCGTGCCGCGCGGCGACGAACAACGCTGCATCGCATGGCGCGCCAACAGGCGGGCCACGCGGGCGGCCGAGCGCGGGGAGCGGAACGCATGACGAAAATGCGGGATATCCGCGCGGTCGAGCATCATGCCACCGAACAGGGTGAATTCAGGCAACGGCGGACGCAGCAGCGCGAACGCCGCCCCCAGAGTACGCCCGTCGAACGGCTCCGGCTCCAGCACCCGGCCGCCCAACGTGGCGCCGGGCAGATCCGGGTAATAATCGGGATAGTTGGCGACCGGCCGGAGGCGCACCGCGGTGTTGGCTTCCAACCACGCGACCGCCTCGTTGCCGTGATCCAGGAAGGCGTCGCGCGCCGGATCGTCCGCCGGACCGGGAATCGTCGCGGCGAGATAGGCCTCCGTGGCCGCGCGGCTGTCGGCCCGGCCAACCGCCGCCATTTTTGGATTGTTGGGCATCCAGATCATGCCGCCCGAGAAGGCGGTGGTGCCGCCGATCAGCGCGGTCTTCTCCAGCACCAGGACCCGCATGCCTGCCGCGGCGGCGACGGCGGCGGCGGTCATCCCTCCGGCTCCAGCCCCCAGAACGATCACGTCAAAATCGTCGGATTTTTCCCGCGTCATGCTCAATGGGACGTATCGCGCGCGTGACGGCGGCGGACATTGACGTGGATCAAGGATGAGATCGCCACGTTATCCGCCGGCGATCTCCGGTGGATCCTCCCGCCGCCGGCGAATTTGGTTGCTCTATCGTGACATGTCCATCCCACCTCGTTTGATCCAGATCAAAGCCACACCGGATTCCCCGCGCGATGGGTCACGCCACCCCATCAACCGGCATCGGGCGGCTGTCCGAATCCGCGGACCGCGCCAAACGGGTGCAATCGCGAACCCACCGCGGCCGCCGGTTTCCTGTTGTTCCGTCAACCGAAGGATATCGCCATGTCTGAAACGATCGGGACCCTCGCCGAAGCAGACACGCGAGGGTTGACGATGCTCGACGAAGCGGCCATCGCGGCGGCCGAATTACGTCTCGATCCTTATGACTTCGCGTTCGTCGAGCACGCGTTGCCGGCAGCGCTGAAAGATCGCGTCCTGGCGGACGCGCCGGTCATTCCCGACCGCGGCAGCTACGCCCTGCCCGACCTGCGCCATGGCCCGGAATTCGGCGCCGTGGTGCGGGATTTGCTGAGCCCGCGGTTTCGCGGCCTGGTCGAGCGCAAGTTCGACATGGACCTGAGCGCGTGTCCGCCCGCCATCGTCATGATGGGCAACACCACCGGCCACTACAACGAGGGCTACGCGCATCCGGACTCGAAACATAAGATCGTCACGGTGCTACTGGGGTTCACCCGCGAGTGGCCGCACGAAAAGGGCCGCCTGCGCGTGCTGCACGGCCCCGACCGCGACGATTACGCGTTCGAGTTCGCCCCGGAGTTCGGCCGCATGCTGATGTTCCGGGTTGGTGACAATTCGTGGCACGGCTTCCTGCCGCAAAAGGGTCAGCGCATGAGTTTGCAGCTGTGCTATGTGGATTCCGAGTGGTACGTGCGCAAGGAATACTGGCGGCACAGCCTCAGCGCGTACGCCAAGTCAGTGCCGTTGTTGCGGAAGATCATCGACTACGCGCCGCGCCGGTTGAGCCGGCCGGTGTCATGAGCTACCCACCGGTTCCCTCGGCCGCGGGAATCGCGGAGCATTTTATCGGGGCTGTCGGCCGCTCGGAACGCGCGGACTGGCCGTTTCGTCACTGGCGGTTGCGCGACGTGCTGCCCGAGGCTTTGTGCACCGCGATCCTGGTGTTGCCGATCGCGCCGCCGCTTCTGGGCCACACCGACGGCACCCGCGGGAGCTACAACAGCCAGCGCACGTTCATCACGCCGGAGTTGCGCGGCGCGTTTCCGGCGTGCGCGGCGTTGGCGGAGGCGTTGCAGCGGCCCGACGTGGCGCGAACGATGGCATCGACCTGCGACATCGACGTGGCGGGCGGCTTTTTGCGCATGGAATACATGCAGGATCTGGACGGCGCGTGGCTGGAACCGCATCGCGACATCCCGGAAAAGCTGTTCTCAATGGTCGTGTATCTGTTCACCGGCCCGCATGCGAAGGACTGGGGCACGGACATCTACGATGCCGACCGTCTCTGGGCCGCGCGTTCGTCCGGCGCGTTCAATTCCGGGGTGATTTTCGTGGCGGGACAGGACACGTGGCACGGCTTCGATCCGCGGCCAATCGTGGGCGTGCGGCGGCTGCTGGAAATCAACTATGTCCGCGCCGACTGGCGCGATCGGGAACAACTGGCGATGCCGGGACTGCCGATCTCGCTGACGTGACAGCATGAGAAAGGCCGCCCCGGCGGGCGCGGCGCCTGGTCCCCTGCCCCGACGCTACTCCCCGGGCGCCGCCTCCAACTCCGGGTCGTGCCCAAGCGCCAGCACGATCCCCATGGCCACGATCGCCAGCCCCGCGATCAACAGCAGGGCGCCGGTGAAGCTGCCGGTCGCGTCCTTGATCCAGCCCATCGCGAACGGTCCGAAGAAGCCGGACAAATTGCCCACGGCGTTGATCACCGCGATGCCGGCCGCCGCCGCGGTGCCGGACAGCACCGAGGTCGGCAACGTCCAGAACACCGGCAACCCGGCGAACACGCCGCAGGCGCCGATGGTAAACGCCAGCACGGTGAGCGTCGGATCGCTGGTCAGGGTCGAGGCGCCGATGCCCAGAGCAGCGACGATCAGCGCGACAGCGGCATGGCCCTTGCGTTCGTTTTTCGCGTCCGAGCGATGGCCGTACCAGACCATGCACACCGCGCCGACCGCGTAGGGAATCGCCGTGACCCACCCGGTCATCGCGTTGGTCAGGCCGAACGCCTTGATGATCTGCGGCAGCCAGAAGCCGACGCCGTAATTGCAGGCGACCATGCCGAAATACACCAGCGCCAGCGCCCACACCCGCCCGTTGAACAGGATCGCGCCGACCGACAAATTGTGCACCGCCTCGCGTTGCCGCCGCTCGGCGTCCAGCCGGCTGCTCAACCACGCCCGCTCATCCGGTTCCAGCCAGGTCGCGTCCAATGGGCGGTCGGTGAGGTAGAACCAGGTGACGGCCGACAGCACGATGGCCGGCGCCGCCTCGATGATGAACAGCCACTGCCAGCCATCCAGTCCGCCCGTGTCGGCCATGCCCAGTATCATGCCGGATATGGGGGAGCCGATGGCGGAGGAGAGCGGGATGGCGGCCATGAAGGCGCCGATGATGCGGCCGCGGTAGACCGCCGGGAACCACAGCGTCAAATAGAAGATGATGCCGGGGAAGAAGCCCGCCTCGGCGATGCCCAGAAGCACGCGGACGACATAGAACGTGGTCTCGCTGGTGAAGCCGGTGGCGTGCGAGATGGCCGGAATGAACGCCATCAGCCCCGACAGGATGCCCCAGGTGAGCATGATCCGGGCGATCCATTTGCGCGCCCCGAAGCGGTCGAGGAACAGGTTCGAGGGAACCTCGAAAATGAAATACGCGACGAAGAAGATGCCGGAACCGAAACCGAACATGGTCGCCGTCAGGCCGAGCGCCTTGTTCATGGTGATCGCCGCGAAGCCGACGTTCACCCGGTCCAGATAGGCGATGAAATAGCAGACGATCAGGAACGGGATCAGGCGCGCCGACACTTTCCTGATCGTCCGAGCCTCGAGGTCTCGCATGTCCGCTCCCGTTCGCCAGCCCGGCCGTCCGGGCGAACTGTTCCAACGACACAGGATCGGCGGCCGGGCTTTGACCTGTGTCAATGCGCCACCGCCATCGCCGATCCGATGTGAGCGGATGTCGACCATGGCCACGCGCGCCACGCCAGAGGTCCCGGGTCGTCAGGTGCCGGCTTTGCCAGCCGCCGCGGCCGCGGTGCCGATTGGACTGCTGGCGCTGGCGGGGTTCGCGTCGGGCTCGGGGATGCGATTGCTCGATCCGCTGCTGCCGCTCGTCGCCGGCGGGTTGCACGTGACGGTGGCTGGCGCGTCCGTGCTGATCGCGTGCTTCATGCTGCCGTATGGGCTCGGGCAGGCGGTGCTGGGGCCGCTCGGCGATCGTCTGGGCAAGCTGCGGGTCGTTTGTGTCGCGGTCGTGCTGTACGGCGTTTGCGTGACCGCCTGCGCGGCGGCGCCGAGCCTGAGCGCGCTGGTGTGGCTGCGCGCCGCGTCCGGGCTGTTCGCCGGCGCGGTGATCCCGCTGATGATGGCGTACCTCGGCGATGTCGTGCCTTACGAGGAACGGCAAGAGACGTTGGGCCGCTTCCTGACCGGAATGGTGATGGCTCAGATGCTGACCGGCCCGGCGTCCGGGGTGATCGGCGAGCACGGCGGCTGGCGGATGTCCTTCGTTGCTCTCGGCTTGTTCGCGATCGCGGTGGGCGCGACGCTGACGTGGCGGTTTGGCCGGCGGATCTGGCTCGAAGCCGATCCACATGGGCGCGCGGCGATCCCCGGTCCCGCCGTCTATTTCCGCCTTTTGGCGCGTCCTGCCGCGCGGTGGTTGCTGATCTCCGCGTTCTTCGATGGGTTATGTCTGTTTGGCGGCGCCTTCCCCTATGTCGGGGCCTTCGTCATTCAGGAGTTCGATCTGGGCGCCGCGCGCGCCGGACTGGTCGTCGCCGGGTTCGGTCTGGGCTCCTTTCTCTACACCCGGTTCGCCCGCCGCCTTGTGCGCCGGTTCGGCGAGGGCGGGTTGCTGCTGTTGGGCGGAATCGGCATCTCGGCTGGCCTCGGCGGCCTGGCGATGGCGCCGAACTGGCCGGTGGCGGCCGGGTTGCAGGTCTTCATGGGGCTGATGTTCTATATGTTCCACGGCGTGCTACAGGCGCGCGCCACCGAGGCCTTGCCGGAAGCACGCGGCACCGCGGTGGCGGCCTTCGCCCTGGCGTTGTTCATGGGACAGGGGACGGGAGCACTGGCGTTCGGTTTCCTGCTCGCGGCCGGAGGGTATCGGGAGGGTTTCATGGCCGCGGCGGTGGCGATGACGATCCTGACGCTGTGGAGCAGGCTGAGCATTCCGGCGCAGCGTGCGCCGTCGGCGGGGGTGGAGGCGTGAGCGGTTTGCCCCTCCGTTCGCCTGGCCCGGCCCTCACTCCGGCCTCCCTCGGTGTATGACAGCGCCGAGGCAGGGAGGACGCGGTGGAAGAAGGTACGCAAAGCGGCGAACGGTTCGAGGTCGCTTATCTGATCCTCAGCGGCACGACGACCGCGACGCGCGGGCCGGAGTTGCTGCGAGGCTTGCTCGGGCTCGGCTTCACCACGGTGATCGCGATCCCGACGCCGAACGCCGCGCGGGTCATCGCCTCGCGGGAACTGGCGGATGTCGCGGGTGCTCAGGTGGTCGAGTCTTACTTCGACCTGGCGATCCGGCCGCGGCCGCCGCGCGGCGTGGTGCTGTTCGCGCCGTGCGGGTTCAACTCGCTCAACAAGCTGGCGCACGGCATCGCCGATACCCTGGCGCTGTCGGTGGCGGCGGAGGCGATCGGGCGCGGCACGCCGGTCATAGTCGCGCCGTCGCTCAATCAGCCGTTGCTGGATCATCCAATGGCGCGAACCTCGCTGCGCACGCTGCCAACGTGGGGCGTGACCATCGTGCCGCCGGTGGACGATGGCGAAGGGCCTCGCCTCGCGCCAACCGAACGGTTGCTGGACGCGGTTCGGCCCTTTGTACGCCGGGATTGAACGTCGGGGAGTGGGCCGGTCAGACGGCCCACAATGGTTGGAAAGCCGTCGTGAGTCGTTCCGTGGGTGTGCTCCTTAAAGGTTGTCGGAACCAGCATCCTGGATAAAGAGGCGCTCTTTTCGCCAGCTGATATCAACTCAACCGCCGCGTGAACATCCACGCCGCGCCGGCAAGCGTGAACAATCCGATCACGCCAAGAGGCAGAAAATCGGAACCCAACCGGGCGAAGCCGGCGTCCTCCAGGAAAACCCTTTTGGTCAGGTCCAGGGCGTAGCGAAGTGGATTGATGACCATCACGGTCTGGAGGAAATCCGGCATACTGCTGACCGGTGTCGCCAGCCCCGAGAGCAAGGCAAACGGCATCACCAGAAGGAATGCGTACAACATGGCCTGTTGCATGGTCTTCGCGATGGAAGACACGAAAAGGCCAACGCCGACCGCCGCCATCAGGAACAGGCCGAGGCCGCAATAAAGCACGATGAACGACCCGACAAAGGGAATGCGAAACCAGAACTGTGCTATGAGCAAAATGGTGGTCGCCTGGCCCAGGCCGATGATCATGTTGGGGATCGCCTTTCCCGCCATGATTTCGAACGGCCGGAACGGTGTGACCAGAAGCTGATCGAAGGTGCCTTGTTCGCGCTCGCGGGCGACGGACATCGCCGTCAGCATCAGTGTTCCCATCAAGGTCAGCGTGCCAATCAGGCTGGGGATCATGGTCCAGCGTGAATCCAGGTTGGGATTGAACCAGGCGCGGGTGACGACCCGAAGCGATGGGCCGGGCTGACCCTGCCTGGCGCGCCAGTCGGCGTTGAAATCGCCGACCACGGTTTCGACATAGCCGAGAGCGGTTCCGGCGGTGTTGGAGTTGCGGCCATCGGCGATGACCTGGATCGGCGCTGGTTCGCCGGCCAGCAGATGGCGTTCGAAATCCCGCGGGATCTGAATGACCAGAAGCGCACGGCTGTTGTCGATCCAGGTACTGATGTCCTCCAGCCGGCGCAGATCGGCCTGACGATGAAAGATGGTGGATCCATCCAGACGGGCGAGCAAGGCGATCGAGGCCGGGCTGCGGTCCTGATCCAGCACCGCGTAGAAAGCGGAATTAAGGTCGAAGCTGGCGGCGTAACCGAACAGCAGGCACTGCAAGACCGGCGGCAGAAAAATGATGAAACGGCTGCGCGGATCCTTCAGGACGGCGAGAAATTCCTTGCGGATCAATGCGACGATGCGAAGCAGCGAGGCGAGCATGTCAGTGGCTCAGGAAAGCTGCTTGCGGGTCGCCCACCGCGTGGCCGCCAGCAGCACCGCGGCCATGCCCGCCAGCACCGCCAGATTGAGCCAGACCACGCCGCCGATGTCGCCCGCGAGATACAGGGTTTGCATCAGCGAGACCGCGTATCGCGCCGGCAGCGCATAGGTAATCCACTGAATGACCACCGGCATGCTGCGTAGATCATAGAGGAAACCCGACAGCATCATCGCCGGCAGGAAGGTCAGCGTCATGACCAACTGGCTGGCGAGGAACTGGCTCTTGACCCATGTGGACACCAGCAGTCCGATCCCCAGCGCCACCAGAAGATATACCGTCGCGGCGAGGCAGAGCAGGACAAGCGAACCGCGGAGCGGCACCCGGAACAGGAATTGGCCCGCCAGGACGCAGAGCACGAAGCCGATCGCGCCCAACCCAAAGTACGGAACAATTTTGCTGATGAGAAACTCTCCAGGCAGCATGGGCGTGACGAAGAGCGCTTCCAGCGTTCCTCTTTCCCATTCCCGGGCGATCACCATGGCGGTAAGGAAGGCGCCAATGATGGTCATCACCATGACGATCAGGCCTGGAACAATAAAGTAACGACTGTTGTTGGTTTCGTTGAACCACATCCGATCGACGACAATCACTGGCCCGGCCGAGGCACCGCCAGCCTGCGTCGCGCCCCATAACGCGACCGGTCCCTGGGCATACGCCTGCATGATCCGCGCCTGGTTCGAGTCCGTGCCATCGACCAGGACCTGGAGTTCCGCCCCATCGGAGTGCAGGCGCCGCGTGAAATCGGACGGGATCAGCAAGGCTCCGTCCACCTTCCGGTCCATCACCAGCGCTGTCGCCTGGGCAATCGAGGGCACCGCCGTCACGGCGAAATATGGCGAAAGCCGGAACGCCCCGACGAGGCCGGCGCTGTCGGAGGAGGCGTCCTGATCGACCACGGCGACGTTCATCCGAGTGACGTCGAGCGAGAGGCCATACCCGAACAGCAGAATCATGATCATCGGAAACACGATACCGATCGCGACGCTGCTCGGATCGCGCATGATCTGCCGCGTTTCCTTAATCGTCAGCGCACGAATACGCCGCCATTTCGCCAGCCACCCGGTCATACAAGCGCTCCTTCGTGCTGCTTGCCGCGGGCCTGCTGAACAATGGCGACGAAGGCGTCCTCGATCGTCGCCGATTCGCCGGAGGCATGGGCGCGAAGCTCCGCGGGAGTGCCTTGCGCCAGCAACCTGCCACTGTCGAGGATCGCGGCCCGATCGCAATACTCGGCCTCGGGCATGAAATGAGTGGTCACGATCACCGTCACCCCGGTGGCGGCGAGCGCCGTGATGCGCTGCCAGAATTCGCGGCGGGCAAAGGGGTCGGCACCGCTGGTCGGCTCATCGAGGAACAGAATCTCGGGCCGGTGCAGCAGGGCGGCGGCCATCGCCAGACGTTGCTTGAACCCACCCGGCAGTTGCGCGCTCGGCAGTTGGACGAAGGGTTCGAGTTTGAACTCGCTCAAAGCCCAGGCGATCCGCTCGCGCTTTTTGTCGCCGCCAAGTCCGTAGGCACGCGCGAAGAAATCCAGATTCTCGCCAACGGTCAGTTGTCCATAAAGCGAGAATTTTTGCGCCACGTAACCTAAATGTTGGCGGGCCGAGGCACTATGCTGACGCACATCGGTCGCCGCGATCTTCAAAGTGCCCTCCGATGCCGGCAATAGCCCACAGAGCATGCGAAACGTGGTGGTTTTGCCGGCTCCGTTCGGGCCGAGCAGACCAAAGATTTCGCCGCGTTTGACGCTGAAACTCACATGATCGACCGCCAGAAATTTGCCGAAGCGCCGGCACAGGTCCCGCACCTCCACCACGATGTCACCGTGGGCCCCGGCAACCGCCGATTCTTCCGGCTGGCGCGTCGTCGCGCCGGTTTGCTTTGCACCGGAAGCCTGTCGCAGCAGTATCATAAACCCATCTTCGAACCGTTCCGGCGTCGGTTTGATCGCCACGCCGGCGACCGTCCCCGGCTCGGATCCAGCGGATTGAGTGACCAGCCGTACCTGGCCGCTTTCCGGCACCGCGTCGATGATCGTGGCTTCGTTCAGCAACCGGGCCTGGAAATCCCGCGGTTTCGTTCCGTCCGGAGGCTGCGCGAGAAAGGCGCGGCCGTGTGCCAGCCGGGAGACCTCTTCCGGAGGCCCTTCCGCCAGAGTTTTTCCCTCATTGAGCACCAGCACGCGTTCGCAGGCCGCCGCCTCGTCAAGATAACTGGTGCTGAGCAGGACCGTCATACCCTCTTTGATCAGCTTATGGATGATCTCCCACAGTTCGCGGCGCGACAGCGGATCGACCCCGACGGTCGGCTCGTCCAACAGCAGCAATTCGGGGGAGCGGACGAGCGTGCAGGCCAGGCCGAGCTTTTGTTTCATGCCGCCGGAAAGCTGTCCGGCAAGCCGCGCTATGAATGGATCCAGGCCGGTCATTTCCATCAGGCGGGGATACTGAGTCCGCTTGTCCTCGGCGGTGATCCCGTGCAAGTCGGCATAGAGATTCAGATTTTCCTGGACCGTCAGATCGTCATAGAGCCCGAACTGTTGCGGCATGTACGAAATGCGCGACTGGATCGCTTGCGGGTCCCTGGCGGCGTCGATCCCCAGCACGCTGACAATGCCGCCATCGGCCTTCATCAACCCGGCAAGCAGGCGTAGCAGCGTTGTCTTGCCGGCGCCGTCCGGCCCGGCCAACGCGGCGAGGCCTCCCTTGCCGACAGAGAACGAAATGTTGTCGAGCGCGCGCACCGTTTCACCGGTCTCACGGCGAAACGATTTGCGAACGCCCTTCAGTTGCAACGCGGGAGACTCCGCTGGCGCGGTCACGGCGACGACACCTGCTTCGTCACCCGTTCCGATATCATCGTCTCCCAACCGCCGCCCAACGCCTTGTAGAGAGCGACGAGATCGACCGAGATCGCCTGATCGCTCACCGCCAGTTGATCGTCGGATTGATAGAGCGACCGCCGCGCGTCGAGCACGTCGAGAAAATTGACGCGCCCTTTGCTGTACAGCGCGTCGGCCATCGCCAGAGAGCGCCGGTTTTGCTCGACCACGACAACCAGCGCGGTGTGGCGGTTCTGCTCCCGGGCGTAGGCCACGACGGCGTTCTCCGCTTCTTGCAACGAGGTCAGCGTGACTTTCTCGTAGGTCGCCAGAGCCGCCTCCTGCATCGCGGTTTGCGCCCGCACTTCCGCGCGGACCCGGCCGAAATCGAGAATTCGCCATTGCACGCTCGGACCGACCGACCAGAACAAGCTGCCGGGTACGAACCACTTGCTGGCGCTGACGGTTTCCGCTCCAACGTCTCCGGTGAGCGAAAGTTTGGGGAACCATTCCGCTTCCGCGACACCGATGCGGGCCGTCTCGGCCACCAGTTGCCGCTCGGCCTGCCGCACGTCCGGGCGGCGACGGAGCAGATCGGAGGGCAGCCCGATCGGAATTTCCGGCGGCACCGGTGGCACCGGGGAAACCGGCGAAAGCTCGGCCACCAGTTCGCCCGGTTGCTGACCGAGCAGGACCGCTATCGCATACATGGATTTCCGCACGGCGGTCTCAAGCGGGGGAATCGCCGCCTGCGTACTGGCCAGCAAGGCAACCGCCCGCGTGAGGTCGAGTTCGTTCGCGACCCCACCTTGAAAGCGCGCGCGGGTCAGCTCCACCGCTTCCTCCTGGAGCTTTCGGTCGCGCACCGCGATCTCCAAACGGCGCTGACCGCCGCGCAATTCGACGTAATTCCGCGCCACCTCGGCCAGCAGGGTCAGCATCACATCGTTGCGTGCCTCGATCGCGCCTTGCCATTCCGCTGTGGCCGCTTCCAGCGCGCGACGCTTGCCGCCGAACAGGTCGATTTCCCAGGACGCGTCGAACCCGGCATTGTAGACGTTGTACTCGAACGGAAAATTCGCCGGGAGCGGCAGAGCTCCAATAAGCGGCTGGTTGCTGCTCTGTAACTGTCTGGCGTATGAACCGGTGGCATCGATCGTGGGTGCGAAATCCGCCACACTCATGCCGCGCACCGCCCGCGCCTGGCGCAGCCGGGCTTCGGATACACGTAAATCCAAATTCGTTTTTACCGCCCGTTGAATGAGAGAATTCAGTTCAGCATCGTTGAACGAGGTCCACCAGGACGAAGTCTCCGCCGCGCTGTCCGTCAGCCCGTTGGGCACCGGCGAACTCCAGGCGGCCGGAGCGCGGCCGGCGGACTGCTGATAGTTCGGGCCGACGGTGCAGCCGGCCACGGCCACCACCGCCATCCCTGTGATGAGTTTCGTCCACATTGCTATGGCTTGGCCTGGGGCTCACCCTGGGCGTCCGCCGGCTCTAATTCGAGTGATACGGTCGCCGGCATGCCCAGACGCATGTCGTCCCGGGGGTCCCGCACGAAAACGCGAATTTCATAAACCAGGCTGGAACGCAGCTCCACGGTCTGAACCGCTTTGGGCGTGAATTCAGCAACAGGGGAAATGAAACCGATCCAGCCCGAGAAGGTTCGGCCGGGAAAACCGTCCGCGCTGATGGAGACTTTCGTCCCCGGGTGAACCCGCCCCAGATCGGTCTCGGAGACATAGGCCCTTATCCATTTTGGATCGGTGATGGCCAGATTGAAAATCGGCCGTTGCGGGGACGCCATCTCGCCAGGCTCCAAAAGCCTGGAACGCACCTCGGCATCGGTCGGGGAAATCAGGTCCGCATCGGTCAGTTTCAGGTGCAGCAGGTCAAGTTGGGACTGATCGGCGCGCAGTTGCGCCTCGCCTTGGGCAATATCCTCCTGCCTTGGGCCGATCACGGCAAGATCGAGGGATTTTTCCGCCACCGTGACCCGCGCCCGCGCCACGCCCAGGGCGGCTTTGGCACCGTCGAGGTCTTGCTGGCTGATGGCCCGTCCCGCTGTCAGACCCCCCAGGGACGACAACCGCCGCCAGGTTTGATCGGCGTTGACCAGGTCCGCTTTCGCCGAAACCACATTGGCCTGGGCCTGAGCGACTTCCTCAGGACGGCTGCCGGCATGCAGCTTTCGCACCATCGCCTGCTGACCCTGCATCATCGCTTCGGCGGTCGCCGCCTGCGTTTTCAGCCGGCTGATGTCCAGGTGGGCCAGAACCTGTCCGCGGGTAACCCGGTCACCTTCCTGAACCAGCACCTCAGCGACCCGCTCGCTGTTGTTGAAGGCGAGTTCGACCTGACGCAGATCGACATTGCCATAAAGCATCAATCGGTTCGGGTCGGTTTTCGGCTGCTCCCAATACCGCGCCAGTCCGTAGCCAATCGCGAGAACCGCCAAAATGACGAGGCCCGCGACCAATGCTTTTTTCTTCCCGGACCAACCGGTCCGCGCGGGTGGAGGCGGCGGCCCAGGCGGAGCCGCCTCGGCGGGCAGCGCCTTCTGGGCGGGAGGTGCCGGTTGGACCGGCGCGACGTTCGACGTCTCTTGCGTGCCGTCCGAGGCCTGTTGTTCCACGGGCGGCGCGTCAACTTTCATGTCCATGGAGAATTCGGGACCTCAACCGGCGGCGCGCAAGATGAAGGCATGCGGTGCGCGTGCCTTCATGGTAACCGGTCACCGGGGTGGCGAGCAGCCTCGGAAACTACTCAGAGCGTTTCATCGAGGCTGCTCATCTTGCTGACGCGCTCCTCACGCGCTTCGCGGGCGAACCGGGAACGCCGATTTGATGTCCGTTTGGTTCGAGAATTGCCATTTGACACCGCGCACCTGAATGTCCTGTCCGAGGCACAAATCATCCGGAGCCGTCAATTCGGTATCGTCCAATCTCGGCCATTCGCGCCATCTGGACGTCGCCGTGCTACCCTGCGGCGACCCACCTTGCCGTGCCGTGTGACGACGTTATCAAGGCGAGATTCGCACCCGCGCGCCGCTCACGCTTTGGCGCAATCAAGGATCCCTGAAGGATGGCAGATTACGATCTGGTGATTGAAGGCGGCACGGTGGTGACGCCGTCCGACATGTTCCGCGCCGACGTCGCCATCGCGCGCGGCCAAATTCAGGCCCTCGGCCTGGGCCTTAAAGGCGCCCGCACCCTGGACGCGCGCGGCAAACTGGTCATGCCCGGCGGCGTCGATACCCATTGCCATATCGAGCAATTGCGCGAAGACGGCACCACCGATGAGGAAACCTTCGTCACCGGCAGCACCTCCGCTCTGGCCGGCGGCACCACCAGCGTCATCACGTTCTCGACCCAGTTCAAGGGCCAGGGGATCAGCGCGCCGCTGGCGGAGTATCGGCGGCTCGCGGCGAAATCGATGGTCGATTACAGCTTCCACCAGATCATCACCGACGCCTCCGACGACGTGATCTTTCGGGAGGTGCCCGATGTCGTGGCATCCGGCATCCGCAGCCTGAAAGTGTTCCTGACCTACGATCCGTTGCATCTGGACGATCGCCAGTTCCTGCGCGTGCTGGCGGCCGCGCGGCGCACCGGGGCGCTGGTGACGGTGCATTGCGAGAACTACGAGGCGATCCGCTGGCGCATCGCGGCTTTACTCGCCGACGGGCGCACCGGGCCGAAATACCACGCCTGGTCGCGGCCTTCGATGGTGGAACGGGAGGCCGCGCACCGCGCGATCGCTCTGGCGGAAATGGTCGATCAGCCGATCCAGATCTTCCATGTCTCGTGCCCGGAAGTGGCGGAGGAGATCGAGCGGGCGCAGCGGCGCGGCGTGAAGGTGTGGGGGGAGACCTGCCCGCAGTATTTCGTGCTGTCCGCCGCGCACATGGACCGGCCGGGGTTCGAGGGCGCCAAATTCATGTGCAGCCCGGCGCCCCGGAATGAAGCGGCGAGCGAAGGGCTGTGGGATGATGTCCGCCGCGGCACGCTGGACGTGATTTCGTCCGATCACAGCGGTTATGGCTACGACTCGCCACGCGGCAAGCGCGCGCATGGCGACAACGCGCCGTTCAACGACATTCCCAACGGCGTGCCGGGTCTGGGGTCGCGGCTGCCGATCGTGTTCAGCGAGGGTGTCTCGAAGGGCCGCATCGATGCCTGCGAATTCGTGCGTCTGACCGCGAGCAATCCAGCCCGGTTGTTTGGGCTGTATCCGCGCAAGGGCACGATCGCGCCTGGCGCGGACGCCGATCTGGTGGTGTGGGACGCGGACAAGCGTGTGACCATCACCAACGACCTGTTGCAGCACGTCATCGACTACACCCCCTATGAAGGTCTGGAGGTCACCGGCTGGCCGGTCGCAACGGTCCGACGCGGCGAGATCGTGATGCGTGACGGGAAGGTCCAGGCTGAGCCGGGCAGCGGCCAGTTCCTGGCGCGAGAGCCTTATGCGATGATCCGTCCGACAGGGCGCCTGCCGGATGGTTTCGACGCCAGCGCGTTCCTGGTGTGAGACCCTCCGGCGATCGCCGCGCCAAATGGCCGCGTCAGGCCGCGCGATGGCCTGGAATGAAGTTTCAGGCACGGAATGGAACGGCCGGATCAACCGACCCGTCATTGCCGCTACCGGTCCTTGCCGTTCAGAAAGTCCAGTTGCCAGGACATCTCCTCCACCGACAACGGAAAACTGTTGCCAGGCCCAGGTTTGAGGACGGTACCGGGCGCCAGGCGGGCGAGCAGGATTTGCATCGCGTAGCCGGTTTTCATTGAGTAGCCCGCTTTCCACACCAGGCTGACCAGCGCTTTGGCGCTGCGCAGCGTCGCCGCGCGGCGAACCGCCAGCAACGGCACGCCCGCCGCGAGCGCGAGCATCGTGGCGGCTTTTCGCGCGTCACCGTCGCGCGCCGCGTCGAGGACATCCGCTTCCGTCGGTTTCGCCGGCGGGACAACCGGAGCCGGCTCGAGGCCAACGGGATCCGTGGCCTCGTCGGACAGATCGGCCACCGGACGGGACCCTGATCGCAGCCGCGCCGAGACACGCGCGCGTAGGTCAGCGGTCAGCGCGGGATCGAGGTCGCCGCGAGCCGCCAGTACCTCCAGCAGATGATCGGCTACGATCCGCGACAAAGCGTGGGCGGACCGATCCGATAACGCCGGTCGCCGAACCAGCGGCGGGTGCCAGGCAGGATGGGCCTCCGACCGGTCCACCAGTGCGTCCAACGTCGCTTCCCTGATCTGCGCGGAGCCGTTCATCAGCAGCGCCAGCACCACGTCCTCGGTGCCGCCCGCCGCGATCGCGTCGCTGACGGCGGCGTCGATGTCCCGTCGTCGCGCCACCGCGAGCCGCGTGCCGGACGATGGCGCGGCCGCCACCAGCGCGACCAGATCGTCCGAGGTCAACAGCGGCGAGAGCCGGATCACCGGCTCGCACACCAAAACCGCGGTATCGTGCGCGAGACGAAGGATCAACTCCTTTGGCGCGTCTGGCAGGTCCTTGATCACGTCAGCGATGGCGGCGCGCACCCGGATGGTCTCATCGTCGGCCAGTGCGTTCAGCGCATCGAGCGTTTGCCGCCTGAGCCGGGTCAGCGCGCCAGCCGACAGCGCCGGGGCGAGCGCGCCGAGTTTGCGGGCGAGTAACGCCCGGACACGCTCATCGGCATCCCTGGCCAGCGTGACATTGGTCTCCGCCGGCGTGGCGGGGTTCATCGCCAGGGCCGCTCGTACCGTCACCGATCCGTCCGCCGCCAAAGCGCGCAATACCTCCGGCGTGGTGTCCGGCCTGGCGCCGAGGCGAACGCGGGTTGCCTCATCGGACGCCATCGGAAGGACGCCTCCGCAACGAAACGCGCCAATGGCCGCGACCGCCGCGCTTGACCTCGTACATCGCCCGGTCGGCGCGCCGCATCAGGCTGTCGAGTGCCTCGTCCTCCCCCGGCGCGCGGCTGGCGATGCCGATCGACAGGCTGACGCGGGGGCCGTCGGGGCCGGTGATATCGGCCAGTTCGCGCGGCACTTCGTCGCGCAGGAACTCGGCCCGTTCCGCCGCCGTCATGTGATCGGCGCCGTTCAGCCATATCGCGAACTCGTCGCCGCCGAGGCGGGCGATCAGATCGGTGGGCCGGAATGTCCTGCGCAGCAGGGCGGCGGTGCAACGCAGCACCTCGTCACCGGCTTCATGGCCCAAACGGTCGTTCACCGGCTTGAAATTGTCGAGGTCGGCGAACATCAACGTCGCGGGCTGGTTCTCCCGGTCCTGCCGGGCCGCGTGCCGTTCCATTTCCTCCAGGAACGCCCGCCGGTTGAGCAGGCCGGTGAGCGGATCGGTGCGCGCCTGGCGGGTCATTTCCCGTTGGGTGGCCTCATGTTCCAGTACCATGCGGATGATGTTGACGGCCGAGCCGATGAGCTGGCTGTCGTCGTCGTCCCAGCCGCGGGCGGCCGGGGTGCGCCAGGTCACGAGGCCGGCTTTCTGCCCGAAGCGTGTCTGACAGCCGGCGACCAGCACCGGCCGGCCATCGGTGGCTGTGGTCTGCTCCGGGTGCGGGCCACTGAGGCGCAGCGTGCCGCCGGCGGCGTCCAGCACCTGCTCCGCCCCGGTGCCCGAGACATGGGCCAGCAGGGCGGCAGCCTGGTCGGTGGGCGCCAGGATCACCGCCGCGCCCTCGGCGCCCATGGCGTTGGCGATCGCGTTCAGCACGGCGCCCATCATGCGTGGGATCAGGATTTCCTGGCCCATGCACCACAATATGTGATCCAGCACCTCGGCGCGACGCAGCGCGACCGCGACGCCGGCTGCCTGCTTGTCGCACTCGGTCATGTCGATGCCGACGCCGCGGACGCCGGCGATTCGGCCGGTTGGATCCTGGATCGGCGCGGCGCGGAACGTGAGACAGGCGACGCCGCCGTCGCCGCGTTTCAGCCATGCCTGCCGGTGATGGATCCTGGCACTGACCCGGAACGGATCGAACATGGCGTCCGCGCCCTCGGCCAGTAGCATCGAGGCGGGCTGGCCGATCAGCGTCGCGGTGGCCCATCCCAGGGCCGGGTCGGGGGTGATCAGGGCGAAACGGCCCCACTCGTCGGTTTCGAAGGTGAAGTCGGCGGCCAGGTTGACCAGTTCCCGCCAGCGCTGGCGGCTGTCGATCAGGGCGCCTTGCAACACTTCGGAAGGCGTCGCGGCGTGCGGCGGATCGGTGGTGGCGAGGTCGTTCATGCCGCGGCGTCCTGAGGTCGGGATGCCGTATTAGAAGCGAAATGGCCTAACGAAGGATTAACGCCGGGTTGCCGGAGGCGGATTATTCCCCGGTTCACCGCCGCGAGGCCGGAGACCGGGCGCGATGGCGCTCGGTGGACAGGGCGATGCTCAGGATGATGCGCGGGGCTTGCTGGCGCGCCAGGGAGCCACTATGAACGCGTCCGGGCGCTTCCGGCGCTGCTGTAGCTCAGTGGTAGAGCACTCCCTTGGTAAGGGAGAGGTCGAGAGTTCGATCCCCTCCAGCAGCACCAG
>Ga0182030_10000862_pt1 | contig 59979 bp, 65 predicted proteins | sample 812S3MmetaG_FD_121299 | JGI IMG/M metagenome (GOLD analysis project Ga0182030, IMG submission 121299) | Permafrost microbial communities from Stordalen Mire, Sweden - 812S3M metaG (Illumina Assembly) | ecosystem: Environmental > Terrestrial > Soil > Wetlands > Permafrost | place: Sweden... | reverse complement strand
TGTCGAGCACCACATACCGGCCCTTGGGGCCCAGGGTGACCTTGACCGCGTCGGCGAGGGTGTTGACCCCGCGCTCGAGTGCCCGGCGGGCTTCTTCGGCAAACAGAATGTCTTTTGCCATCTGGCGTCAGCTCTCCTTTGAATTCCTGCGATGACGGCGCGTCGCGCCTATGACTGGACCTTGGCGAGGATGTCGTGCTCGGAAAGAATCAGCACATCTTCCCCATCGACCTTGATCTCGGTCCCGCCGTACTTCGAGTAGATCACTTCGTCGCCAACGGCGACCTCAATCGGAACGCGCGCTCCATCGACGAAGCGGCCTTCGCCCACGGCAACGACCGTTCCACGCGACGGGCGCTCTTTTGCCGTGTCCGGCAGCACCAGCCCGGTCGCCGTGACTTCTTCTTGCTCGGCGGCCTTGACCAGCACCCGATCGCCCAACGGCTTTAGCGACATGCAACCTCCGGTAACCAGGGAAATGTGAAAAACGCACATACGCAACGGCGTACGTTGGCACTCATAACTCCAGAGTGCCAACAGAGATTAGCGCAGGATCCCGCTGCGCTCTAGCGCACGCGCCCAAACATGTTGGCACTCTCGCCTACCGAGTGCCAACGCCGTTTACGGCGCGTACGCCGCGGCCTGCGCGAGCACCGCGACGGGATCTCTCCCCACAGCGACAAAGACCCACCACCGATAAAAGGCGTCGCGGCGATCGGACGTAACGGTCACCGCAGCGCTGAGCGGGTCGCTGGGCAGAATGCGGAACAGGCCCTCGCTGACCCGAGACCCATCCATATCGGTGATCCCCCACCACGAGAGCGCCGCGAGAACGCCGGCGCGCGCATCATCGCCCCCACCGGCAAACTGCGCGCCGCAACCGGGACAGGTTCCGGCAGCCGGCTCAGCGCCGTCGATGATCACCGTCCGGCAGAGCGGGCACACCAGCTGCGGGCCCATGCGCGTCAGGAGACGATCGGGATGATCAGGCTCAAGGCGGCAACCCCAATCGCGACAATCGCACTGACAGGCACAAAGCGGCCCGCCGACAGACGCCAGGTCAGCACCCCGATGGCCGCGGCGCCCAGACCAGCCGCAACGATCAGGACGACCTGGCCGCCGGCCGCATAGTCTCGGGCAAGGCCGATGCTGGCGAGGACCATCGTCAGCAGGCACCCGAAGTACAGCGACTCGATCCCGTCCATGATCAGTTCGCGTACGCGCAGCCCCTCGTCCAATAGCCACAGCGCGAGCACAAGATCCCAAATGATCATCAACAGCTCACTCTTTGGGCGTGCACCGTGCAGGCCCAGCCAGTGGATCCCCAACACGACGGCCATACCCGCCGCGATCGCAGCAACCCCCAACAGCGCGGGCCACACCAGGCGCACGATCTCCTGGTCCCGAGTCGACACCTGCGTGGAATCGGTGATACGAATCCGATGCACGATCGGTCGTCCGGTCGCCGCCCGGTGGCGCGCCCACACGACGCCGAGCACCGCCACGATGACGCCGAGCGTGCCCCCGACCAACAGCGCCGGCAGGGCCGCCTGGTTGGGGCTGTCTCCCCCAAGTCGCAGCGCACTGTAGACGACGAACCAACCCAAGATCAGCCCGACGACCACCCATGTGACCAGATGGATGGCGAGACCCCGGGAGGCCTTGTGCCGCAGCGATTGGCTCGTCATGCAGCCACCCCGAGCGCGTGCGCAAGCTGACGAGCGGCACGGCCACGATGGGAGATGGCGTTCTTCTGCTCGGCGGTCATCTGCGCCATTGCGTCGGTCCTTCCGTCGGGGACAAACAGCGGGTCATAACCAAAGCCTTCCTCGCCGCGACGCTCGCGCGCGATTTCGCCCGAGCAGGTCCCGCAAGCGACGGTCATCGTGTCGTCGGCAGCCAGCGCGACCAGCACACAGACAAAGGCTGCGCGCCGGTCCGCCACCACCGCGAGTTCCTTGAGCAGGTGCGTGCAGTTGTCCTGGTCGGTGGCCTCGGATCCCGCATACCGGGCGCTATGCACGCCAGGACGCCCGCCGAGCGCATGCACCGCGAGTCCGGAGTCGTCGGCCAATACGAGCACCTCGTCCCGGGTGATCGCACGAGCGGCCTGGGCTTTCAGCAAGGCGTTTTGGAAGAACGTCTCGCCCGTCTCGTCGACGGAAAAACCGGCGGCAACCGTCACAAGGGTGACCCGGTCGCCGAGCATCGCGCCCAGCTCGCGGGCTTTGCCCGCATTGCCTGTTGCCAAAACAATGTTCACGAACTCGCGAGCGCCTCGGCCTGGATCCGGATCAGTTCATCGGTCCCCGAGACTGCCAAATCAAGGAGGCGATCCAACTGATCGCGGCCGAACGACTGTCCTTCGGCGGTTGCCTGGACCTCGATCAGCTCGCCTGCACCGTTGACGACCACGTTCATGTCAGCCCCTGCGCGCGAGTCTTCGAGATAGGCGAGATCCAATCGGCACTCCCCATCGACAATCCCGACGCTAATCGCGGCAACAGAGTGGAGAACCGGTGTGCGCTCAAGGCGGCCATCGGCGATCAGCCCCCGAACCGCGAGCTCCAGGGCGATGTACCCACCACAGATGCTCGCACAGCGTGTTCCGCCATCGGCGGTCAGCACATCGCAGTCGACCCAGATCGTGCGCTCGCCGAGCACCTCCATGTCGATGACCGCACGCAGCGACCGCCCGATCAGACGCTGGATCTCCGACGATCGACCGTCGAGCTTGCCGCGGGTGACATCCCGGGACCGGCGCTCGTGCGTCGAGGCGGGAAGCATCCCGTATTCGGCCGTCACCCACCCCTCGCCAGCCCCGCGGCGCCAACTCGGAACAGATTCTTCGACCGAAGCAGTACAGATCACTCGCGTTTCGCCGATCTGTATGAGAGCACTGCCATGTGCCGAGGGCACAAAGTGGGGGGAGATCTGCACGGGGCGAAGCGCGTCCGCCGTTCGGCCATCGGGGCGGGCGGGGTCCCGCAGGGGCGTCGTGGCATCAGAACTCACGCCGCCAAGGATAGACACCGCGCGCGACTGCGGGCGGACTGATGCACCAATCGAACGTCGATAAGGTTGTGAGAGCACTTCGATATGGCGGATTCCGTGATCAGTACCCAGGAAGAGCGACTCGCTCGGGCAACCAGCCCCCGCGAGCGCGCGCTCGCGCTGATCGAGCTCGTCGATTTGCTCGCCCATCGCGACCCCGCGCGGGCACGGCGGCTTGGTGACTCCGCGCTCGGGGCGGCACTCGCCGCCGACGACTCCTGGCTTGAGGCAAGGGCGCGCCTGTCTCGGGCCAATGCCCTGCTCGGTGCGGCCGACGTCGGCCGCGTGCTCGAAGAGATGCGCACCGCGATGCGCGCGTTCGAAGCGCTGGGCGACCGACGTGCCCGGGCGTGGGCCCTCGTGCTGATCGCCGCGCTGCACGTCTACAGCGGCGACGGGGTGACCGCGGCTGAGTTGTTACATGAGGTGTTACCGGAGATTCGCAAGCGGGGCGACGTGGCGGTGTTGGCACGTGCGCTCAACGAACTCGCCAACGCCCACGCGATCCAGGACGACCCCGCTCGGGCCCTCCAGCTCTACCGCGAAGCGGCGGATACCTTCCGCAGCGCGGGCGACAGCCTCTGGACGGCGTTCGTGCTCCAGAATGCCGCCTACGTGCACTGCGGCCTCGGTGATCGGGCGCTTGCCGCCGGGCACCGCGAAGAGGCCGAGGTCGCCTATGGCCGCGCCCTGGCCCTCACCCGCGAAGCTGCAGAACTCCCCAACGCAGAAGACAACGTCATCCGCGCCTATGCCGAAGGTATGGCCGGGCGGGCATTGATCGGACTCGGGCAACCGCTCGCGGCGCTCGATCATCTGCGTGCGGCGGTCCTGACCGCCCGCGCCGGCGGCGACCGGCGAGCCGAGGGCGCACACCTGATCGAGACCGCGCGCGCGCTCGATGCCGCCGGGCGTACACAGGATGGCCTGAATGCGGCGCAGCGGGCGGTCCATTTGCTCGAGGAAGTCGGTGATCGGCGCACGCTGGCCCAGGCGCTCGAGGTGTCGAGCACCCTGAGCGAACGCGTCGGGGATCTCGCTGCCGCCCTGGCCGCACAGCGCCGCTTCCACGCGCTCAGCCAAGAACTCGATGGCGAGCGCGCCAAGGGCCGCATGGAGCTCAACGCCCTGCGACTCGATGTTCAGCAGGCCCGAGCCGAGGCCGAGCGCAGACGCCACGAGGCCCTGGTGGACCCGGTCACCGGACTCCCGAACCGCCGCGAGTTCGACGCCCAGATCGGGCAGCTCGTGGCCCGCAGTACCGGCCCCCTCGCCCTTGCCCTGTTGGACCTCGACCATTTCAAACGCGTCAACGACCGCTTCTCGCACCTGGTCGGCGACGATGTCTTGAGGGTGTGTGCGCGATTGCTGCGCGAATCCAGCCGCGACCGCGACCTGGTGGCCCGTTTCGGTGGGGAAGAATTCGCCATCGTCTTGCCCGGCGCAGAGTTCCCCATTGCACTGGTCGTCTGCGAACGCATGCGCCGTGCCATCGCCGAGTACCCGTGGGACACCATTCAGCCCGGGCTGGCGGTGACCGCGTCGCTGGGATGCGTCGTAGGACTACCCGGCACAACCACTCAGGAAATGCTGACCGGTGCCGACCGCCAGCTCTACGCGGCGAAAGCGGCGGGTCGCAACCTCGTAATGCCGGAGCCAGAAGCGGACCCCGACGCCTGATCGGATCCGCGGCGGTACCATCCCAGACATGCCGCATACTCCAGGCGATCTTGCCATCCTGCTGCGCGGCGCTCAGCACGCCGTCGTCCTCACCGGGGCTGGCATCTCGACCGAGAGCGGCATTCCCGACTTCCGCTCGCCGGGCGGCATATGGGAGCAGGTCGATCCCATGGAGGTGGGATCACTGTCGACGTTCGTGAGTACCCCCGAACGCTTCTGGCAGTTCCACCGCCCCCGCTTTTCGGCCGTCGACAGCGTCCAACCGAACCCGGCGCACCACGCCGTCGCCGAGTTGGAACGACGTGGGATCGTCAAGAGTCTGATCACCCAGAACATCGACGGACTCCACCGCCGCGCGGGGAGCGCGCACCCCATCGAAGTCCACGGAACGCTCGATTTCGGGGTCTGTCTGCGCTGCGACGCACGGATCTCCCGCGATGAGATGCTCGCGCGCGCCGATGGCGCCGCGGACGGCGTACCCCGGTGCTCGCGGTGTGGCTTCCAGATCAAAAGCGGGGTCGTCCTGTTTGGTGAACCCTTACCCGCCGCCGCGATCAACGACGCGTTTGCTGCCACTGAGGCGGCCGACGTGATCGTCGTGATCGGCTCAAGCCTGCTGGTGACACCTGTCAGCACATTGCCGCAGATGGTGCTGCGCCGGGGAGGATCACTCGCGATCCTCACCGAGGGCGACACTCCCTACGACGAGCACTGTGCGGTGCGCCTGCACGGCAAAGCCGGGGTCCAAATGGCGGAGGTGCTCAATGCGCTCGACGAGCTCGCGACCGCGTAGCCCGTCTTGGTATCTCAGACCGCGATCTCCACCCGGTCGACCGTTCCGAGGGGCATCTGCAAGAACCGGGTACCAAGCGCGTGGAACGACTCAGGGTCACCACTGCACGCAAACCGGTAGTGCCCCTCCCTGGTCTCGGGCCTGAGCAAGCCCTTGCGCTCAAGAGATCCCCGGAGTTCGCGCGCCAGCTCTTCCCCGCTCTTGATCAGCCGCGTGTTCGGCAGGTTGCGGCGCAGCAGACGCTCCACGAGCGGATAGTGGGTGCAGCCGAGGATCACGGTGTCCACCCCACCCGCGCGCAACGGTGCGGTGTACTCGCGCACCATCTCCACAATCCGGTCATCAAAGGGCTCACCGCTTTGGATCGCGGGTGCCAGCAGAGGACAGGCGACCGAGATCACCTCGACCCCCGCGTCGTGGGCATGCACTATGCGCTCGTAGGAGCCAGAGCGCACTGTGGCCTCGGTGGCGAGGAGCCCCACGCGCCGGTTCCGCGTCGTCTGGACCGCCGCATGTGCTTCGGGGCTCATCACCCCGATGACCGGGATATCCATCGTGGTTTGCAGGTAGGTCAGCGCGGCAGCCGTGGCAGTGTTGCAGGCGATAACAATCGTCTTGACGCCGGTCGACACAAGCCAGTCGGCGATATTGCGGGCCCGATCGCGCAATTCGGCCTCGGTGCGATCCCCGTACGGGAACCACGCGGTGTCACCGAAATAGACGAAGTCCTCGGAGGGCAGCTGAGCCAGGCACTCGTCGAGCACGGTCAGCCCGCCGACGCCGGAGTCAAACACGCCAATCGCAAGTTCCGCGGAGGGGCTCATCATTCCGCTCCCGGACCGCGGCGCCGCAGCGGACCCACTAGGACGCCGACCGGTAGTCACGATCCCAATAGATCAGCGGCGAATGATCGCTGCGCTCGAGCTCGAGAACCCGCCCCAAAAGGATCGTGTGGTCGCCGCCGTCGAGTCCGGCTTCGTGCGCGCAGACCAGTCGTGCGACGCCCAGCGGCAACAACGGCGCCCCGAACGGGCCCTCTTCCCAATGCGAGACCTCGAACTTCTCGGGGCCCGGCTGCGCGAATCGGCGCGAGAGGTCTTCCTGGTCGCGCGCAAGGATGTGGATCACGAACCCCGGAGCATCAACGATGCCGTCGTGGCTCCTGGCCTTCTTGTCGACACAGGCCAGCACCAGGGGGGGATCGAGCGACAGGGACGAAAATGAGCTCACCGTGATCCCCGCCGGCCCATGCTCATCACGGGCCGTAAGCACGGTCACACCGCTCGGCCACAACGCGAGGGTCTCACGAAATTCCTGTGCGCTGACGGGTGTGATCACGTTGCTGTCCTTGTTCGATGACGGTGGCTGTTGACTTGTGCGGCGCTCGCACTCGGCATCCTGCCCAACAGCGAGCGACGTGTGCCCGCGAAGTGGACGTCGATGGGCTCAGCGGTCATCTCGATCGAAGCCGACGGAGCGTATCGCCCTTACGGCCGACAAGTCTGATCATGCTGCGTGCATGAACCGGATCCCCTGCCGACTGGGGAGCATGGAAACCGCGCCAAGGCAACGGTGCAGACGGCGGGATCGCGTGGGATACCAGCCGAACGAAGCTCCATCGCTGGTGATGCCGCCGAATGTGCATGCGCGCCGCGCGGACCAAACCTTTGACGCGGTCGATCTTTCGGCACATCGACCGACGGATGAGTCCCAGCGTGCTGCGCACACAGATCTTGCCGGAAGTGTGCTCGACGGGCCGGGCCCACGCCATTTGGCAGGACGATAAGGTTGGCCCCGAACTGGCAGCGAGGCGCCACGGCATCCGCAGGTCACCCGATACGGGTGGCGGTGCTGAACCCACCGCCCCATCGCCGTTCACCTTGGGGCGTGTAGCTCAGCTGGTTAGAGCAGGGGACTCATAATCCCTGGGTCGCAGGTTCGAGTCCTGCCGCGCCCATCAAGTGAATGACCTGCTTATCTAGAGTTTGTCCCCGGCCCGCGGAGGGAGCGACGCACTGCTGCGGGCCAGGGTGTCACTCAAAGTGTCACTTGTGCGGTTTTGTCACGTGCGGATCAGACCCTCTAACTCGGCCCGATCCACCAGCGCCCGGGCCCCGCGCTTGTGGGGCGTGAGACGCCCGTCGCTCCTGGCGTTGTAGATAAAGGACACCGGGGGCGCGGATGATCTCCGCTGCTGTCCTCGACAGTGAGAAACCGGCCGGGGGGATCGGCTCGCCGCGCCGTCAGTCCGGCGAAGCGGGATGCCAGCGGTGCGAGCGCGTGGTCGGGTAGGGAGGCCAAGCGACTGCGCGCGGAGCTGGGGGCCGACGTCATCAGGGGCGAGTACCGGGCGCAATCGCGCATCACCCTTGGTGAATATGCCCCCACCTGGGGGAACACCTACACCGGCCGCACCGGGCGTGGCGTGCGTCGGGAGACCTTGGCGGACCACTGCCGTGACCTCGACCTGTACGTCATCCCCTTCTTCGGAGCGCGGACGCTGCTCGCGTCGATTGAGCCCCGCCACGTGAAGGACTTCGCCCGGAGCCTCGCCGACCGCGGGCTGGCCCCGAACACGGTCCGGGTGGTCGTCGCGCCCCTGCGGGCGCGACTGGCAACGGCAGTCGAGGAAGGATTGATCCGCCACAACCCTGCTATCGGGCTGCGGCTGGCGGGTGGGGAACGGCGCGCGGCACCCAAGGCCGTCGCCCCCGAGGAACTGATCGCGCACATCGCGCAGATGCCCGAGGGGATGCCACGGGTGCTGGTGCGGTTTTTGGCATCGACAGGGCTGCGCGTCGGCGAAGTCACAGCACTTGTGTGGGCAGACCTCGACGTTGCGGAGCGTGACCTCCGCGTTGAGCGTCGTCTCTATCGCGGGCGCATTGACGCCCCCGAGAGTCGCTACGGCGTGCGCGTCATCCCGGTCTGTCGCGACATGGCCCACGACCTCGCGGCCCACCGGCTCGCCACCCCGTTCTCTAACGATGAGGACCCGATCTTCGCCAATACGGCCGGATCACCACTCGACGCCAACAACTTCAGCGCCCGTACCCTGAAACCCGCCGCAGAGCGCGCTGGCGTGCCGTGGGCGAGTTTTCCGGCATACCTGCGCATCGAACCTCGTGCGGGCAGGGGTCACGCCCAAGCAGGTGCATGTCTGGATGGGCCACCGCTCCGCGGCGTTCACGATGACGACCTATGGACACCTTCTGCCAGACGACCTCCCGGACGGCGATATCCTCGACAGGTTTGTGAGCGGTGAGGCATCCATGAGGCTTTCGCAGGATCGTCCGCACGAGGGTGAACCCGGGGCAGTGGTCGATCTCACGAGAGCGCGGCAACCCTGAGAGAGCCGACGAGGACTACCTATCGGCCGAGGAGCGCGGGGCCTCTCAACGAACCTCCTCGCGCCGAGACCTCAAGGTTGTGAGTGATGGCACGTCCGGTTCCGCCAGTCGTGTTGTGGCTCTCGAAGGGCCGAGTCGTCGTCGAGCAGACGTTCACACACACCTGCTCCCTGGTGGGAATGCCTACCTGAGAGAGCAACACGAGCAGCGCTACCGAGGGAATATCGAACAACCCCCTGACAGCCCAAAGCCCCCAGGGCGGACCCTGGGGGCTTTGGGTGAGAAACGACGGGTGGCTTAGCCGCCGTAGATCTCTACTGCGGGCACGAAGCCAATCGGCTCGAACGGAGCGCCAGCCGCTTGCTGGGTGTCCGTTCCGCAACCGCTTGCGCCAACGGCGGTGTTGTACTCACTGAGCGCGGTATTAGTGACCGACGAGCAGGTGATTTGACCCCCCGTGCCGCCGAGGGCGTTCGAGCCCGTTCCGGCTGCCACGAACAGGTTGCCAGGGTCGGTGTCAGAACCAACGGTCACAGCCCCCGAGGATGACTCCGTCGAGAACAGGACGTTCAATGAGCTGGCGGGGCCAGGGCCAGTGGCGTTGTACGAGACACCGTAGACAACGGTGGTCGGCAAGTTGTTCTTTGAGCCCTTTGCGAAGGTGAAGTTGTTGAAGTTGGCTGCGTAGACGACACCGTAGTAACAGCTCCCCGTCGCCGGGTTGAACCACTCGGTACCGGCGTTCGGCCCCCCGGGGAAGATCGAGGTCGTCCCTGCGGCGCACGCCGCGCTAGCGGCCGGACGCTCGGGCACGGCGAAGGTCTTGGTCTGGGTAGCCAAGACCGCCCCGACGCTTCCTGGGGTGGTCCCGGGCTTGTAGATGGTGAAGGTGATCGGCACTGGGAACGTCCCGGTCCCGACTGCCTGGGAATCGAGCATCACCGTCGCACCGCTCACGGACCCCGGTGACGCCAGGTTGACCTTGTCGCCAAGCTGGGTGGCGTTGGTCCCACCGAACGATAGGCTCCACCACTCGTTGGGCGGGTTCTGGGCCGAATAGGGGCCCACCACGCTGCTGTAGACCGGATTCGAGTTGCCTCCCGACGACCCTACGGCTGTCACCGCAACGATGGGCACGGCCGCACACGCCGCGATCGCGGCGAGGCAGGTCATTACGTGCTTCTTTCGCATTTGGACCTTTCTCTGTTTGAGTTCGTGCCGGGGCCCTCCTTTTTCCAACCTATGCGCGTTCGTACGGGCATGTGCTGATCGTCACTAGGAACGTGTCGATTTTTCACCGCAAAGTGCCGATTTCTACAAAGTCCTCGCGAAATGGGCTTGACGTAATCGCGCTTCCGTGAATCGGCTACGTGAGAGATCGGCCGAGAAGCGGCGCTCCGAACCGTGGGGTCAGCCTGAACCCCATACCCGATTGCACGCGGAACGGAGCGGGCGCGTCGCCGGCGCTCCATGGCCTGATTGATGATCGGCGTCCAATGCCTGGCAGATTGACATCGATGCCCGCACCACTCGCGTCGCGTACCAGGGCCAAACGCGGCCAGAAGGGCAGCCCGCACCCGCCGGTGCTCGGCCCCAGAGCCGCGCTGGGCGGTGCCCTGCTGCCTGCGGGTCGGGCCACACGTCGGGCATACTCACCCGCGCTCTGGCGACGCGACCGCATCGGGTGCACGTGATCAGCGCGGGCGTGTCAGACGGCCTCCCAGCCGGGCGCGTTCTCGTCGCCCCAGCCCGTCCCGCTGTCGCCGTCGTCGTCTCCCCACTGGTACGTTGACCGTTTGACCACGGACACCAGCGATTCCTTATTGGGTGGCTCGGTTGGCATTTGTGCAACCGCCTGAACGGCCAACACAGCGACACCAGCAGCGTCGATCAACCGTCCCGGATCAGCGTTCTCCAGCCCGTCGCCCCGGTCATCGCGGCCCATCCTGCACAGCCGCGCGTGCAACACATGACGCGCCGTGGTGGCGTTGTCGGCGCGACGGGCCGTTGCGGGCGTCGGGTGTCACGCGGGTGTCACCAGAAGCCAAGGAAAGAGACGGAAGCGTGGCAGTGCTCAATCTCCCGGAAAGCGCGCAATAGCAGGAAACTCGTGAAGGCACAGAATATGGCGGAAACGCTCGGCAGGAACTCATAATCCCTGAGTCACAGGTTCGAGTCCTGCCGCGCCCATCGAGAATGCGCTAAACAGACGCTGTCCCGGGCAACACGTCACCAATCTCCGCCCGCTGGCACTGCGCATGCACGCGCCCCGTGCCCACACCGGTCCTCGATGCCGTTCCTCGTACGACCTACGCACCCATGCCGCTACCTCCCGGCAGGCCCCGCAGGTCGTGCACCCACGCCCGCGGGAATCCCGGTGTTCTCCATCGCCCGTGCGTCCAGAACGCCCGAGAGACTGCCCGCTCGCACACACCGGGTCTCCGGGAGACCGTCGGCATCCGGGCGCGAATCATCTTGGGCGCCGTATCGCTCGATCCCATTGCGTCACAGGTTCCCGCGCTACGGCGTCGGCGCCACGAACTCGGGATCCATGGCACCTCCAGACCTGACGGGCTCCTTCACGACCTGCGCCGCGATCACCGGGAGCCTGGTCGGACTCCTGTGCGTCGCGATCGCACTGCGCTATGAGGTTATCTTCGGGCCGTCGGCTCCCCCGAGCAACACATCGGTTGCCCGATCGGCCTTCATCGCACTCAGCAATGCCCTGACCATCTCACTCCGGGCGCTGTGCCTCTGCTCGACCCTACGCACGCATATCGCGATGACCGGACGACGCGCCATATCGATGCGGCCGACCGTCGTCTCGCTCGGGCTCTACCGCGTCCAGTTGATCGCCTGCATCGTGTTGATCGCGCAACCGCATTCCTCAGGAGACCTCGACAGACATCCTGGCGTACATCGTGTGCGGTGCGTTCAGTGCGGCCCTTGTGCGCAGCTGGCAGCTGATCCAGTCCGAAAACGACCCTTCCGTGGCGGCAGAGGAGTCCGAGGAGCCACAGCCGCCACCTCGCCCGCGACGGTGGGCACCTGGACTCGGTATTTCGTCGGCGCGGGATAGTCGTGCTGATGCGCATGTCTCGGCGGCCACGAGGCGCACGGGGCACACGCCGCGTGCATGCGTCGGGGGCACAGCGGGTGCGTGCGTTACCGTGCCCACCCGTGCGGCCCTCGGCGTTTCTCGATCCACACCGCGACAATCATGTCCACCAAAAAACCGGCGATCCCGTAAATGACGGCCTTACCGGTGGAGTTTTCCGCCACACCGATCGCCACGCCGATGGCAATCGGGATGCCGATGATCCATCTGCTCTCTTTCTTGTTCATCAGTCACGCCGCTCTCGCCGGTTGATCATCTGGCGGGTGTGTAGATGTTCACGGTGTTCCCGCCGCAATGCCCCCACGCAGGTCCTGGAGCGATCACCAAGGCCATGCCGCTCTCGGCCACACGTGTCGCGACGTGGAGAGTCAAAACCACTTTCGCCTGGGGGATCTGGGCCCTGCCACGCACGAGAACGCGTGCAACTGGGGCATTCCGGTGCACGTGCGTCCGCCGGTCGCGATGACCTGTGCCCGACCGATGTGACCGCGCGGCTCAACACATGATCTGCGTGAGCGGCACGCCGCTAGACCGACGCGTCGGTCTAGCGGCCGACCCATGTTGGCGGCCGCTTCTCCAGAAACGCGGCCATCCCCTCCTGCGCGTCGGCAGTCTGACTGGTTCCGGCCATGACCTCCACCGCATACGCATACGCCTGGGATTGGTCCATGCCGAGCTGCGCGTAGAAGACCTGCTTGCCGATCGCCTTGGACATGGCACTTCCCTTCGTCGCCCGCTCCAAGAGATCCAGGGTCGCGGACTCCAACTGATCGGCGGCGGCGACCCGGTTGATCAGGCCCCACTGCAGGGCGGTCTCGGCGTCGATCGTATCGCCGGTGAGCGCCATTTCCATCGCCTGTTTGCGGCCGATCGAGCGGCTTACCGCCACCAGCGGGGTGTGACAGAACCAGCCGCCTTTGCCGCCCGGGGTGGCGAAGCCGGCGTGCTCGGCGGCCACTGCCAGGTCGCAGCTCGCCACCAGCTGACAGCCCGCGGCCGTGGCGAGCCCGTGCACGCGGGCCACGACGGGCTGGGGCAGTCGCTGGATTGTGTTCATCAGTTCCGTGCAGGTCCACAACAGCGCACGCATGGCGACAAGATCCGCGCCAGCCATATCCGAAAAATCGTGGCCGGCCGAGAACACGGGGCCGTTGCCAGCGAGGATCACGCCACGGGCGTCGCTCTGGCCCACCTGGCGGAGCGCGGCCGTGAGTTCCCGCATGTGCGCAACCGACAGCGCGTTCCGGCGCTCGGGTCGGTTCATCGTAATAGTGACGAATGGGCCGTGCGGATCGACCAGGATCATCTCAAAGCCCATGAGCCTCTTTGCGCCTCATTGAAACACGCGAGCGGGAGATCTCAGATCGTACTCGATGGGGTTTTCCCGATGACGCCCGCCCATCCGGAATTGCCGCACCGCACGGTCGATGCCGATGCGGTGCGGCAAACGGCACGGCGAGCCGGTATCCGCACCAGATCCCGACCTCGACGTAGCGGCGTGTGACTCTGGCCGATGCACATCCGGTCGAGTTTGGCGATTGCAGGCGCATCGTCGCTCTCTTGACTCGCGTACGTCGCCTGCCGGACCTCCGATGCCGCGACCCAGGCTGCACGCGCACGGCTCGCACACGACGTGCAGGTCATGGTGCGAGATTGCATGCTGGCTGGACGTCGTCCAGCACGCACGGGATACTACCGGGATGTCCGTGGCCCAGTTCGCTGGTATGTCGTCGGGAGCACCGTCAGATGAGGTGCGCCGTATCCTGCTCCAATACCGGCGCATTGCCGTGGTCGGGCTGTCACCAAACCCTGCCAGGCCAAGCTACCGGGCCATGGTGCACATGCGCGCCAGCGGCTACGACATTATCCCGGTCAATCCGGCCACCACCGAGGTATTTGGCATCCCGAGCTCTCTGACGCTCGCCGACGCCGCGGCGCGCGGTCCTCTCGAAATCGTCGATATCTTCCGCCGCCCCGAGGAGATTCCCGCCATTGTCGATGACGCGATCGCACTGGGTGCACGGGTCATCTGGATGCAGCTCGGCCTCATCGACGTGGAATCCGCGGCGCGTGCGCGTGCGGCGGGCCTCGCTGTTGTGATGGATCGGTGCATCAAGATCGAGCATTGCCGCTTTTTCGGCGGTCTCAATGTGGCCGGCCTGTCAACGGGCGTGATCTCCGCGCGCCGCATGGAATCGCGGCAGTGAGCGACGAGACCCATGCATTCGGGTTCGACACCCGTGCCGTGCACTCGGGCCAGCGCGTCGACCCGGTGACCGGCGCCCGGGCAGTGCCGATCTACCAGACCGCGGCGTACGTCTTCGAGGACACGCAGCATGCCGCGGATTTGTTTGATCTGAACCGGTTCGGCAACGTCTACACGCGCATCATGAATCCCACGACGGCGGTCTTCGAAGAACGGATGGCGGCCCTGGAGGGTGGCGTCGGGGCACTCGCGGCGTCGAGCGGCCTCGCCGCGCAAGCGCTCGCCGTGATGACGTTGCTGGAGGCAGGTGACGAGATCGTCTCGTCGGCGCGTCTGTATGGGGGCTCGCACAACCAGCTCGCCGGGACGCTCGCGCGGTTCGGGATCTCGGCCCGCTTTGTCGACCCAAGCGATATCGGCGCGTGGGAAGCGGCGATCACCCCCCGCACGCGAATGCTCTACGGCGAGACGATCGGTAACCCCAGCCTGGATGTACTCGATATCTCCGCGGTCGCAGATGTGGCCAACGCCGCCGGGGTCCCCCTGGTCGTCGACAATACGTTTGCGACGCCCTGGCTGTGCCGCCCCATCGAACACGGCGCCCATCTGGTCACCCACTCCGCGACCAAGTGGCTCGGGGGTCACGGCACAACGCTGGGCGGCGTCCTGATCGACGCCGGGACGTTTCCCTGGGACAGTGCAAAGTTTCCCGGGCTGACCGAGCCGAGCGAGGGCTATCGAGGTCTGCGCTTTGTCGAGACCTTTGGAAACTTCGCATTCATCATGAAAGCCCGGGTCGAGACGATGCGCGACCTCGGTCCGACGCTGTCACCGTTCAATGCGTTTATGTTGCTGCAGGGCCTAGAGACGCTGTCGCTGCGCATGGATCGGCACGTGGCCAACGCACTCGCCCTCGCGCAGATGCTTGACGCGCACCCCAAGGTGGAGTGGGTGGATTACCCGGACCTCGCGGGCAATCCGTCGGCCGAACTCGCCGCGCGCTACCTGCCGCGCGGCGCCGGGGCCGTCTTGACATTCGGGATTGGCGGCGGGCGTGCGGGGGGTGCGCGGTTCATCGAAGCACTTGAGCTCTGCTCGCATCTGGCCAACGTGGGCGACGCGAAGACTCTGGTCATCCATCCCGCGTCCACCACGCACCGGCGCCTTGACGCGGATGCACTCGTCGCCGCCGGCGTCCGTGAGGACATGATTCGGGTCTCGGTGGGAATCGAGACGCTCGAGGACATCCTCTGGGACGTCGAGCGCGCGCTCGGTATCGCGACGACGTAACCGGAGACCTCGCCCCGAGCGGGTTTGCCAGGGGCCCACCTGACACGACACCAACCAGGGCCCGCATCGCGTGTTGCCCTGGCCCCGGGGACCCGTCAGCCCAGCGGTGGAGATTGGGCGCGGATCGTGACCGCTGGCGCTGATCGGGCGTGACGCCCGACAACCCGACGGACGCCCGCCTCGCGCGTCCCCACGCCAACAGATCCCGGACCCGCGGCAGCGTCCAACGGGAACCGACCGCCGGTCAGCGCCGTGTCTTGGCTAGCCTCCGTGATACTTGGGCCCCCGAGCCCGGGGGAGTTCGCCCATGTCTATCTGGAGGGGCCGTGACGCAGATCGTCGCCGTCGACGCACGGGAGATCCTCGACTCGCGGGGCAATCCGACTCTTGAGGCCACCGTGACCCTGGACGGCGGGGTATGCGCGAGGGCCGCCGTGCCATCGGGGGCCTCGACCGGCACCCGCGAAGCTGTCGAACGCCGCGACGGGGATCCGGCGCGATACGCGGGCAATGGCGTCCTGTTGGCGGTCGGTGCGGTCCGGGGAGAGCTCGCCGCGTTGCTGGTCGGCCGTGATGTGGATGACCAGGCGGCGATCGACGCGGCGATGATCGCGCTCGATGGCAGCCCCAACAAGTCGCGCCTGGGTGCAAATGCGATCCTCGGCTGCTCGCTGGCGGTCGCGCGCGCTGCGGCCGCCGAGGCCGGGGTGCCGCTCTATCGCCATCTGGGCGGCGCCGAGGCGACGCTCCTGCCGGTGCCATTTTTCAACATCGTCAACGGCGGTGCGCACGCCGACAACTCGGTGGACATGCAGGAGTTCATGATTGCCCCGGTGGGCGCCCCGAACCTCGCCGAGGGCGTGCGCTGGGGGTCGGAGGTCTACCACGCCCTCAAGTCCGAGCTGCGTCTGCGCGGCTTGGCGACTGGCGTCGGCGACGAAGGCGGCTTTGCCCCAGATCTCGCCCACAACCGCGACGCGATCGAGTTGATTCTCGCCGCGATCGGGCGGGCGGGCCTGCGCCCCGGGGCGGATATCGCCATTGGCCTGGATCCCGCGGCCTCGGAGTTCCACACCGGCGGCGCCTATGTGCTCGCCGGTGAGGGCCGCACACTTACCAGCGAGCAGCTGATCGACTACTGGGCAGAACTAGTCGCCAGCTACCCGATTGTCCTGTTGGAGGATCCCCTCGCGGAGGATGACTGGCCCGGCTGGCAGACGCTGACGGCGCGCCTTGGCACCGAGCTGGAGCTGGTCGGCGACGATATCTTTGTCACCAACCCGCAGATCATCGCCGAGGGCATCCGCCAGGGGATCGCCAACTCGGTGCTGATCAAGCTCAACCAAATCGGCACGCTCACCGAGACCCTCGCCGCGATCGAGCTGGCCCGCGGGGCGGGGTATCGGGCATTCGTCTCGCACCGCTCCGGCGAAACCTGGGACGATTTTATCGCCGACCTGGCGGTCGCCACCGGCGCGGGTCGCATCAAGAGCGGCGCCCCGGTCCGGGGTGAGCGCGTCGCCAAGTACAATCGCCTGCTGGCGATCGAACGCGAGCTCGGCGACGCCGCGCGCTATGCCGGGTGCGAGCGCCTGTGATGCGCCGACCACGATTACGGGAGTCGCGGCCGGGCAGTCGCATCAGGCAGGCGGCCCCGAGCCCAGGGCGACAGTCGCCGTGTGGGACTGACCAGAGGTGTCTGTCCAGCTGACCTGCACCTTGTCTCCAGGCTGGAGCGGGACGAGCGCGTCGGTGAGCGTCGACGCCGAAGCCACCGTCTGGCCGTCGAACGAGGTGATCACGTCGCCGGCAGCGAGGCCTGCGTGCGCAGCCGCTCCGCCAGCGACAACCCCGGCCACGGTCACCCCGGATGCGCCGGTCGAGTCACCGGAGCCCCCGAAAAATCCGCCGGAACTGCCGCTCTGCGAATCCCTCGACGACGTCTCGATGCCGAGGAAGGCCGTCGAGCCGACGTGAATCGTGCTCGTGCCGTGATCGGATTCGATCTGATCTGCGATGGACGTCGCCGTGTTGATCGGTATGGCGTATGCCTGCGAAGTTGCCGTCTGCCCGGAGAATGCGAATGCCGACGATCCGGACGAGCCAGCGGTGTCGATGCCGAGCACCTGGCCGGCGCTGTTGACGAGGGAACCCCCGGAGTCGCCGGGCTGTACGTCCGCGTTGACGCCGAGCAGACCGCTGAGCTGTTCGTCGGTGCCATCGAGCGCGTCGCTTGCCGTCACCGACTGGTCGAGCCCCGTGATCGATCCGCCCGCAGTCGACGGCGTGCCGCCGGCGGCACCGGCGTTGCCGATTGCCACGATCGACTCACCAACGGCGGCCGTGGACGAGTCGCCGAGGGTTGCCGTCGAGAGCCCGGATGCCGCCTGCAACTGCAGCACAGCGATGTCGTCGGTTTCGTCATAGCCCACGACCGTCGCCTTGTAGGTCTTTCCGTTGCCGACGTCCGTGACGCTAACCGTCGTCGCGCCATTGATCACGTGGTTGTTGGTGATCACCTCGCCAGTCGAGGTCACCACGATCCCGGTCCCCGCACCTGCCGCGCTCTGGTAGCTGAAGCTCGAATTGATGTCGACAAGGCCAGGATCCACCTTGGCGGCAATCGCGCTGACATCGCTCGGAGCTCCGCTACCGGTGACGCTCGAGCCTGACGACGACCCACCCGACGCACCGCCCGCGCCAAACGACCCGCCAGAATACGGGGAAGATCCGCCCGACGAACCCCCGGAACCGCCGCCCGAGGCCGGCGTCACGCCTCCTGAGGCCCCCTGGCTCGAGCTCGGTGTCGATGCACTCGCCGATGGACTCGAGGTACTCGTCACATGGTCGACGCCAAACACGATCCCGCCGCCGATGACGCCCGCCGCAAGACCGACGAACGTCATCTGGAGCATCCGCCGTCGGCGTGCGGCGTGGCGGGCTCGCGATGCTGGGGGCTCTGGGGGGGTGTTCAGGTCCATGGTGTCGTCCGGCTCCTTAGTGCGACGCGGGGTAGTGCACGACGTCGAATCAGCCCGTGCTGGGGCCGGGTACACGGGTCGTGCACACGACCAGAACTTCCACCAACACGTGAAGGGGTACTCACGACACGTATCGAACCTCCGTTCCCTGAGAAGAACCTGAAAGGCATCGTGGCCAAAGCATTAAGGACGTGCGCCGGTGCGATTACGTGCCACGGCCCCGGTTGCCCCAGACCGCGACGGCCCGCGTGAAGATGACGCTCCACCGGCCGGACGGCAGGGAGTACTGCAACCCTGGCGCGGTGAACCTCGACTCCGCAGCAGACGTTAAATGCACACGCCGGGCGCAGGTGCACGCCACCACCCAATCAATCGCGGTCGCACCCCACGAGGGCAGCCGCGCCATCGGCCTCGTCGGGCGATACGGAATCGGATCCGCTTCGACGACCTCGCGACCGCGGCGATCGGTCCCGTCCTGCGCGCGCTTCGGAGAACGCCGCGAATGCCGCCCGCCCAACGCCCTCCGGCGCCCGCTACAGACCCTCCCGGGGGGACGGCGCGTCATCCGCGCCCAGCTCAGCGCGCGCGCGTCGGCCTTACCGCGGTTATCATTGTCGCGCGTATCCGGAGCATCTGAGTGGCTTGCCACCGAACCAGGGAACGCCGATCACTCCGCCCAGGCCGGGTCGGCCGTGAACTCGGCAGTGAGCCACAGGTCGTGGGGCAGCACGTCGAGCCGAGCAACCAGCGCGTGACGCACCCGGTCCGATGCGCCAACCTGCCAATCAGGTGGCACCACGAAGGCGATCTCGACGTACAACTTGCGACCGAGCTTCGTCATCCGAAGATGATGGTCGCCGAGGCCAAACTCGGCGCTGACCGCCTCCACGGTCCGGCGCACCGGCTCTTTGATTGCATCATCCGGGCTTCCTTCAAGGAGTTCAAGGTAGGTGGTGCGGATCATCCGCACCGGCGGGATAACAAAGAGACCGCACGCGATGAGCACACGGACCGGGTCCACGTAGCGGACGGCATTCGACCAGTGCGAGCCTTCGATGAGCCGGGCTCCGACGAACGCAACCAGCATCCCGAGCCCAAGCATCCCGCCGGCCAGCCACTGGGTGGCCTCGGCGGCGACCAACTCGGACCCCGTGATGTCGCGGCGCAGCGTCCAGGCCAGCGCCACGGACGCCACCAACGCACAGGCGGCGTAGGCCACACCCCAGCGGGAGGGCGGCGAAGTGCCGCCTTCCACGATTACCAGGACCGCGTTGGTCGACGCGTAGATGCACGTCGCCAGGAGGGCGACCCCCTCAAAACCGATGATCAACGGGGTGAGGGCCTCCCGACCGAAGGGGTAGCGGGGCATCGGACCACAAGCGACCATTCGAGAGGCGCGCAACGCCATAACGGAGAGCCCGATGCCGAGGAATGTGTAGAACCCATCGAAGAGGATGATCTGTGATCCGGTCCAGACGCCGACCGCGATCCCGAGCGCAGCCAGCCCGAGGCCGCACGCCATCGACAGAAACAGCGCCCGACGCTCGAATGCGAACGCCCGGTCTGTGCCCTCGATGTCCGGCTGGCTCATCGCACTGCTGACGACGGGTGCTGGGCGCTCACGGCGCGAACCGCAGAATGGCCGCCACAGGGCCACCCCCGGGGATATCCGCCTGGCGCACCGCCAGCACCGTGCCCCCGCCGGAAGCACGCGCCGGGCGGCCTCGTCGAGCACTCCGTAGCTGGCGGCGCCGAACGTGACGACACCTGTCGCCTCATCGACGGTACCGGGGATGGTCTGGTCGATGTGGAGCGCCATGGGTGGAGGCCTCGTATCTGTTCTCGAAGGGCTCGAGCGGATACGAACTTCGATCATGCGCCCCTCTCCGGATCCGATCGGTCCCGTGTCCGGCCCGAGAGTCCCATCGCCCCGGAAGCCTGCGCGTCGCGGAATACGACCTCGCAGTGCGCGACCGTACGCTCTGACGGGTGGCAGCTGAGCCCTCGGCGTGTCACGACGCCGATCACCGTGACCATTCGCCTCTGGCGCGCAGCGGTGCAGGCGAAGCCACGGGCGCTTTCTCCAGCGGATCCCCGGCCGTCGGGTCACGCAGGCCGTGCTCGTCGTGCCGGACGACTGGCACACCGACGACAACGCGACGCGGCCCCACGGTGCCGGCAAACGTCTTACACCGATCCCGTGTGCAAGGACACGCAAGAGCGAACGTCAACTAGCTGGTGCGGAACCTGCAGAGCGAGGGAGCAACGTCGTTCGTGTTCGCGTGGAACGACGTGATTGCGCACGCCACAGCGCAGACCCCGGCCATGGGCTAGCCTTGCTGCACAGCTGCACGCCCACGATCCCGCCGTCGCCGAACGGGAGGCTCGACCAGGTGACCACCCCCCTGCGCCTGCGGTCGACCTCCGCCGCATTCGAGGCCCACCACGCCATGACCCCGAGGCAGTACCTACGTGAGCTGTCGTCCCGCGAAACCGTGGCTCGCAGGTCCCCTTGCGTAGGGAGAGCGCCTTCACGCAGAGTGCCCGCTCGGACGTCGACGCGTTGGCGCACCGCGGCATTGGGCTCGGCACGGACGGAGCGCTCCGCATCGTCGCACAGCGATCCGCCGACGCCTGCCCCCTCCTGCGCCACGACTCGTCCACCAACGTCCTGATCCGCCGATACCGGCAGTTCACGAACTCCTGAGGAGCCACCATGACCACCCCACAGCCGATGCAGCTCGGCATGATCGGCATCGGCAGGATGGGCGCCAACCTCGTGCGCCGGGTCATCCGCGACGGGCACTCGTGCGTCGCCTACGACGTCGACGCAGCGGCGGTCGCGGCGCTGAGCGCTGACGGAGCAGTCGGCGCCGAGTCCCTCGAAGATTTCGTCGCCAAGCTGTCCTGCCCGCGGGCGATCTGGGTGATGGTCCCCGCCGGGTATGTGCAGGAAACCGTCGACAAGCTCGCGGAGTTGCTCCAGGAAGGCGACATGGTCATCGACGGAGGCAATTCGTATTACCGGGACGACATTCAGCGCGCCGCACAGCTCAAGGCCAAGGGCATCCACTATGTGGATTGCGGGACCAGCGGCGGCGTCTGGGGACTGGAGCGCGGCTACTGTCTGATGGTCGGCGGCGAGGACGCGATCGTGCGCCACCTCGACCCCATCTTCAAGACCATCGCGCCAGGGACCGGGGACGTCGAGCCGACCCCCCACCGCACCCGCACCGACGGCACGGCACAGGACGGCTACCTGCATTGCGGGCCCAACGGGGCCGGCCACTTCGTAAAGATGGTGCACAACGGCGTGGAGTACGGGATGATGGCCGCGATCGCGGAGGGATTGAGCATCATCAAACACGCCGATGCCGGCCGACAGACTGGCGAGGTCGACGCCGAGACAACGCCGCTGCGCGACCCGTGGGCGTACCAGTACGAGATCGATGTCGCCGAAGTCGCCGAAGTGTGGCGCCGCGGATCGGTGGTGGGGTCGTGGCTGGTGGACCTGACGGCCGACGCGCTTGCCAAGTCGCCGGACCTCTCGGAGTACGGCGGCCGCGTCTCTGACTCCGGTGAGGGCCGCTGGACCGTGATCGCCAGCATCGACGAGGGTGTCCCCGCCCCGGTGATCACCGCGGCGCTCACGGATCGGTTCGCGTCGCGGGGGCTGGGCCTGTTCACGCACCAAGTGCTGTCCGCGATGCGCAACGCGTTCGGAGGCCATGACGAGAAGCCCGACGCCGGGACACCCACCGGCTCGTGACGCCCATGCATCACGATCTGCAGATCTTCGACGGTGACGCCCTGGTAGCCGCGGCCGCGGCCCGATTCGTCGCCACCCAGGCGCGACAGGCGGCCGACGAGCACAGCACCTTCACCTTCGCGGTCAGTGGCGGCCACACCCCATGGGCGATGTTCGCTGAACTCGCGCACGAGCCGATGCCGTGGGAACACGTCGTGATCTACCAGGTCGACGAGCGGATCGCGCCGCGTGAGGACCCCGACCGCAATCTCACCCACCTGCTTGACGCGCTCGGCAGCGCGCCGGCCAGGGTGGTCGCGATGCCTGTCGAGGACGACGATCTCGATGGGGCTGCCGACCGCTATGCCGCGCTGCTGCCCGAACGTTTCGATCTGGTCCACCTCGGCCTTGGCCCGGACGGGCACACCGCCTCGCTCGTGCCGGACGACCCAGTGCTTGAGGTGACCGACCGGCTGGTGGCACCAACCGGCGGCGAGTACCAGGGGCGTCGTCGGATGACTTTGACGTACCCCGCGCTGGCACGGGCCGACCAACTGCTGTGGCTGATCACCGGCGCCGACAAGGCCGCCCCTCTGCAGCGCCTGATGGCGAGCGACACGACGATCCCCGCGGGGCGGGTCACAGCTCGGGCGTCCCTGATCATCGCGGACCGAGCCGCCTGCCCGTAGGCGCTCGCCGGCATCCTTGCGCGCGAATCGTCGCGGCAGGTCGAGTCGTGGAGACCCGCGGATCCCGGCGTTGCGCGGCGTGTCGGGACTTCGCACGTGGTCGTTAGCAACTCGCAGACGCCCCGGCGGGATCCTCATCGCACACGAATCCGTAGCCCGAACCTCCCGGCTGGAACGAGGGTGGACACCCACGCCCCCGGGAGGCTTGGACTACGGCGTGTGCGCTCGCTATCTGTGCGTGACGGTCACCTACGCCGGCAGCACGGATTCAATGACGTCGACCGCCTGAACCACGTATCCCACCGCTTGCTCGAGCGCATTGATGATGCCCTCGACAAACGGACCGAGCTCCAACGAATTGGTGGCGCGAAACGTGGCGCCGATGATCTGCCACTACTCGAGTACGGGCCGGTACTTCGCCACAGGGACCACTGTGGTCGTCGCGGGCTTTGGTGTGAGCGAGCTCAACCACTGCTGGGAGCGCCACGCGTCAATGGCCCCGTTGGTCGCGACATTACTGGCGCTGTGGCTGAAAAGGAGCGCTGTGGCCGGGTTCCCCGAGGCGAGGACCGCACAGGTCACCGTGTAGTTCTGCGCGGGCGCGGTCAACACGGGAAGGCTTCCGGTGTCCTGGTACTGCCCGGCGAAAATTGCCGTGCCGTCAGAGATCAACGTCAGACCGGCGGAGAAGTTCGCACTGTTTGCTCCGCTCCCAAAGCCCTTCTCCGGGGCCTCCCAAAGCCACATATTGCGTGGGACGGTCCCATCCACGGCGGTCCACAGCTGGTTGTCATACCCGCTGGTCTTCTGCGGAAACGCGTCGAGGTGCGCGCCTGCCGCGGCGGAGTTCCCCTGCACGTCGATCACGTGGCCACTGAGCGCGCTCTTGATGAAAAAGTGCCCGGATCCCGCCGGGTCGACAACAAACTCCCACTGCTGGTTGGCGTTGTCCGCGGGCTTTTGTGGAAATGCATCGAGGAGCGCCCCAGCGCTCGTCGATGCACCCTGGATGTCAATCACATTGCGCAGTTTGCTCTTGATGAATGTCACGGTCGCTCCTGTCTGAGATTGGGACAAAGCGGGTCGCACCAAACTCGACCGATTCCTGCACAAGGTGCATCGTGCATCGATACCCCGGAGAGGAGACCCGGGCGGCCGCAACGCAAACCAGTGAGATATCCGGGACGCGGGGCATCCCAAATACGGGAGCCGCGTCGCGGGGATGTGTCCGCTCCGACCACGCGCCATGCGGGGCTGTGGCGGCGCCACACACACCGCGCAGGCGCCGCCCTCGGCGGCCGTACAGGTCGAGACGCACCACGCATGGCGCGCCTCGGGCGGCGGGCGTTTCAGGATCGATCGCAGCGACGCGTCCCGAACCCGACCCGCCGGCAACGGTCATCCCGCGCTGACGCCGGCATCGAGCGAATCAGCCCCGCTGCGCACAGTGCGCGGCGAAGGCGGCGAACACTGAGCCCCCGACGCCCTTCGGCATATGTTGCAGAGCCTCACGCAGCACGGCAGCGTAATTTTCCCCCAAAACCTCGCGTGCTTCGCTGGCCATGGCCGGCTCGGCGAGCCAGAGCTCGAGCAGCTCCGCATCGGCCTCGGCGTGGAACAACAGACCCCAGGCGTTGGCGGCACGGAACGCTTGCACCTGGGTGAGCTCAGAACGGGCGAGGAGAGTGGCGCTCGCAGGAAGATCGAAGACCTCGCCGTGCCAGTGCAAGACCACCGCCGAAGGACCCAGACCCGACAGCAGCGGATCAGAGGGGTCCAGGAGGGTCACGGGCGCAAAGCCGAGTTCCTTCGCTGCTCCGGGACGGACCCGCGCGCCGAGCGCCGTGGCGAGCAGTTGCGCCCCCAGGCACACCCCAAGGATCGGGAGGCCCACCGCGAGGGCGTCCCGTAGCCACGCAACTTCGTCGGCGAGCCGTGGATACCGATCGGTGTCGTTGACGCTCATCGGCCCCCCCAGCAGCAGCGCGCCCCGGAGTGTGCGTGGTTCGGGCAGCGCCTGGCGTGCCGTAAGCACATCGAGCACCTCTACCGGTACGCCGGTAAAGGCGTCGAGAATGGAATGCGGCCCTTCCCACGGGACATGCCGCAACACGAGAAGCGCTTTGTCGTTGCTCACCCTGGCCTCCATTTATCGGCCCTGTAGTTGACGCCGGCCCAGCGCCATTCGATGGCACGATACGTCTGGCCACCGTGCCTGGTGGGCCGCACCCTCGCCGAGGTGGTCGTGCTCAGCGACACCGCGACCGGCCCATCCTGACGACTGTCTTCCCGACCGGAGAACCGGCGGGTCTCGTCGCCCTCCGGCGATTTCGGCACGCGACATGCCGAACCATGCGATCGCGAGCCCCACCGCTCCGGCTCCGCGCGCGGGAGCCGCCACGGCGCGCGGTCCGACGGGCCGAGCCGCCGGGCAGCCCGCGTACGCCCAGGCGACGACGCTCGAACGCGATGTTGCGATGGAGCTCACCAGCGAGCTCTTCGCGATGGGTGGCGACGGACCCTCGGTACGCGCTCGATCGCCGTTGGCGCAACGCCCGGACCCATCAGCGTGCGTGATCCGGTCGACGGGAACGACCGCCGTGTTGGTGCGAATCCGCTCAGCGGAAGACATCCATCCAACCAACCACAGGCCTGAACGCCGCGGCCGTACCGGTCTGCTGCGACGCCCTCGGTCGGGAGCGGCGATGCCGCCGTCATACTCGGACTCCATCGCGGCCTCCCCGTTATATTCTTCGTCAGCGTTGGGCACGCAATAGGACTCCCCCCACCTCGCCCCGCAATGGAAACATGCAGAGAGGAGCACCATGCGCGTTGACTGGTACGGACAGTCCGCATTCGCCCTGAACTCCACGGAGCACTCGGTATTCATCGACCCGTTCGGAGACCTGTCGGCCCTCACCGGGCGCGGGATTCAGTTCGAGTATCCCCAGATCACGGGGGTCGCGGCTGATCTCGTGCTGGTCACCCACGAGCACCCCGATCACAACGGGGTCGAAGTCATCGAGGGCGACCCCGTGATTCTGCGCTCGACCGCTGGGCGGCTGGCGTCACCGGTCGGTGAGGTCGTGGCGGTCGCCTCAGAGCACGACGCCGCTGCGGGGACCGAGCGCGGCCCGAACACGATCTTTGCGTTCGAACTCGATGGGCTGCGCGTCTGCCATTTCGGGGACTTTGGCCAAGAGGCGTTGCGCGAGGAGCAGGCGACCGCAATCGGTTTGGTAGACCTGCTGTTTTTGCCCGTCGGCGGGGGACCCACCTCCGACGGCGCTCAGGCCCACGCAATCGTCGAGCGCTTGCGGCCGCGGTGGGTGGTCCCGATGCACTACCGCACGCCGCGCATCGGTTTTCTCGAGCCCGCCGACGCATTCCTTGAAACCTTTACCGATGTCCACCGCCTGCCGGGTCCGGGCTTCGACACGGCCGAACTTCCGACCCGTGCCGCACCCGTGGCGGTCGTTCCAAGCGCGCCCTAACGCACCACCGCCGGTCCCCCGTAGTAGCGGCCGCTCTCGCGGCCGGGCATCGGCGGCGACCTCGGATTCTCGGCGCGCACGTCACGACGGGGCATCCCGCCAGGACGTGCGCTTAGATCCCCTCGCCCTCCAAAAAAACCCGTTCCCGACGAGCCGCAACAAATACGCGGTCGCCGACGACGAGGTCCAACTGATCGGCTTCATCCGCGCCTAGTTGTGCGGTCAGCGTCGCGCCAGTCTCCTGGACCAGCTCCGCACGGACGCCGAACCCGAAGTGGACCAACCGCCTGACGCTCGCGGCTTGAGTCATCCCATTCGGGGTTCGCTGCAGCTTGAGGTCGTGCGGACGAACAAGCGCATCCCCAAGACGGTTCACCGCGCCGAAGAACTCCATCACGAAGGAGGTGCTCGGTTCGTCGTACAGCTCTTTCGGGGGGCCCACCTGACGAATCTGGGCATGGTCCATGACCGCAATGCGGTCCGCGACATCCATGGCCTCTTCCTGGTCGTGGGTCACCAGCACGGTCGTGACCTCGGTCTGTTCATGGAGTTCCCGAAGCGACCGGCGTAACTCCGCGCGTACGCGCGCATCGAGTGCACCAAACGGCTCATCGAGCAAGAGCACCGCGGGCTCGGCGGCGAGGGCACGGGCAAGCGCCATTCTCTGGCGCTGCCCGCCGGAGAGCTGACTCGGATACCGATCGCCCAGACCCTCCAGCCGAACAAGGCAGAGCAGTTCATCGACGCGGGCCCGAATCTCCGCCTTCGGGCGGCGGCGTATCGACAGAGCAAATCCGATGTTGTTGCGCACGGTCATGTGCTTGAACGCCGCGTAATGCTGAAAGACGAACCCGATCCCCCGGCGCTGCGGGCGCCACGAGGTGACATCGACGCCATCAATACAGACCTCGCCGCTGTCCGGGACCTCAAGCCCGGCAATGATCCGCAGTAGCGTCGACTTGCCGCTGCCGCTCGGGCCCAACAGAGCTGTCAACGAACCTCGGGGGACCTCCAGGGAGACGTTGTCCAATGCGACGTGCTCGCGAAATCGCTTGTTGATATCGCTGACCGTGATCGTCACGGGTTTCCCCTTCTGTTGACAAGACGCAGCACCGCCACCGTGGCAACCGAGATCAGGGCGAGCACGACCGCTGCCGAATACGCGCCGACGAGGTCGAACGCCTGGAAACGATCCTGGACATAGAGGGTCATCGTCTGAGACTGGCCGGCGATGTCGCCGGAGACCACCGCAACCGCGCCATACTCCCCGATGACACGCGCGGTGGTGAGAACCACCCCGTAGGCGAGTCCATGCCGGACTGCCGGAAGGGTGATGCGCCAGACCGTCTGGAAGCCATTGGCTCCGAGCGTTGCCGCGGCCTCCTGTTGCTCGACACCCAATTCCCTGAGCACCGGCACGAGTTCCCGGGTCACGAACGGAAGCGAGACAACGATCGTGGCCAGAACGATTCCCGGCACGGAGAAGATCACGGAAATGCCGTGACGGATCGCCCACCCGCCGAACCAGCCGTTCTGGCCCCAGACCAGGACCAGCGCGAGACCGACCACCACCGGTGAGAGCGCCAGCGGCAGGTCGACGAGCGCCCCCAGCAGGCTTCGCCCGGGGAACCGGCGCCGCGTCAACACGAGCGCCGTGAGCACGCCGAACACGGTGTTGGCCGGTACCGCAATCGCGGCAGTAAGCAATGTGAGCTTCAGGGCGGAGACCGCATCGGGCGTGCTCACGGCATCCCAGACGGGACCCACGCCGTCACGGAACGCGCTCGAGAACACGAACGCGAGCGGGCCAATGAGCACCACGCCCAAGTACGCCAGCACGACCGTCCGGAGCCCGAGCTTAGCGGCCATGACGACTCACCCAGGATTCCAGCAATCCGAATGCCATCAACAACACCAGTGAGCCGACCAGCAGCACGACGGCGACCGCGGCGGCCCCTTGCGGATTGTCGTTCTCGATCTGGCCAAAGATGTAGACGGGCGCCGTTTCGGTCTTGAACGGAAGGTTTCCCGCAATCAGCACGACCGCCCCAAACTCGCCCAGGGCCCGACTGAACGCCAGCCCGATCCCAGACAGGATCGCCGGGATCAGGTTCGGCAGGACGATGCGGCGCGCAATCGTGAACTGCCCGGCCCCGAGAGACGCCGCGGCGTCTTCCATGTCGCGATCGAGCGCCTCCAAGACGGGCTGCACCGCGCGCACCGAGAACGGGAGCGTCACAAAGATAAGGGCGAGCGTAATTCCAGTATCGGTGTAGGCGACATTGACCCCGAACGGGCCGTCGGCGCCGTAGAGCGACAGCAGTGTGAGGCCCGCGACGATCGTCGGCAATGCAAACGGAAGGTCCAGCAGTACGTCGATGAGCGCCCGTCCCGGAAAGCGGTCCCGGACGAGCACCCACGCGATCAGCGTTCCCATGACCCCGTTGATCAGCACGGCAACCGTCGTGACCTCGACGGTGAGCCTCAGCGCAGCGACCGCCTCCGGCGTCGTGACCTGGGCCCAGAACACACCCCACCCACCCCCGAGCGCCTGCCAGGCGAGCGCCGCGAGCGGGATCAAGACAACCAGGCTCAGATAGCCGGCGGCAATGCCCAAGCCGAGTGAGGTCCCCCGCCCGACGACTCGGCGGCTGCGACGTCGCGCTGTTGCCGGCCTCTCGAGGAAGGCAGTCAAAGCGTCGGCGCTGACGAGGTAGGCCCTCGCATACTGCGGGCGGTGGCAATCACGACCGTGCTCCGGATCCTGGACTCGGATGACCGCTACGCGGGGGGGCGAGCTCCCAAGTGCCCTCGCCGGCGGATACCGACCGCCGCGAGATTCGGGATTATTACCACAAATCTCGTGGTTTAATGGAGTTAAGCTATGACCCGTGGCGCCACACCGAGTCCTGCGCGCGAAACGTAGACCGACTCAGGCCGCCAAAACGTCTGGGCAGTCGGCATTTCACCCAAAAGTCGTGAATATCTCTTGGTTTTCTATGTTTTCGCGAGTATGGTCGTCACTGCTTCGCGGCCCCAATGCCAACCAGACGGAACTGCCGTCCCGGCATGGCAATGAGACGCTGGGGTTCGGTGCCTGCCTGTGCTCCCGCCTCGGCAGGCCATCCGAGGATCACGCAACCGCTCAATCGCGACAAAGGACAACCGCATGACACCCCCGTCCGCGGCCCCGGTACACCGCCGTATCGTCGGTGTCGCGATCGCCGCCCTCGTCGCGGTCGTGGCCGTCGCGGGCAGCGCCTGCGGCAGCAGCGCCTCCGCGAACAGTGCATCGAGCGGTGGCAAGTTAACTCTCGTCGCCTACTCGACGCCCCAGGACGCCTTCGACGCAATCATCCCCCTATGGCAGCAAACTGCCGCGGGAAAGGGTTGGTCGTTCAGCGAGTCCTATGGCGCCTCCGGCGACCAAAGCCGCGCTGTCGCGAGTGGGCTGCCCGCCGACGTGGTCAACTTCGCCACGGGGACCGACATGACCCGGCTCGTCAAAGCCGGGTTGGTCAGCACCAAGTGGGACGACAACCCGTACAAGGGCATCGTCACCGACTCCGTGGTCGTGTTCATCGTCCGCAAGGGCAACCCGAAGCACATCGAAACCTGGGCCGACCTCACCAAGCCGGGGGTGAGCGTGCTCACCCCCAACCCAATCACCAGCGGCGGGGCCCGCTGGAATCTGCTCGCCGCATACGGCGCCCAGATCACGCAGGGCAAATCTCCGAGCGCTGCGCAGGCATACCTCAAAGCGTTGTTCTCACACGTCGCGGTCCAGGATAAGAGCGCGCGCCAGGCGCTCACCACGTTCCAGAATGGCGAGGGCGATGTCCTGCTGGACTACGAAAGCGAAGCGATCTTTGCCCAGCAGCATGGCGTCTCGCTGTCATACGTGATCCCCTCGCAAACCATCCTGATCCAGACGCCGGCCGCCGCGATCGCGAGGTCGAGCCACCTCTCGACGGCCCAGAACTTCGTCAACTACCTCTGGTCCCCCCAAGCCCAGACGGTGTTCGCGCGCCACGGCTTCCGCCCGGTCGTCCCGGCAGTAGCGAAGGCATTCGCCTCAGTTTTCCCCCAACCGAAGACGCTCTTTACAATCAAGCTCTTCGGCGGGTGGGCCGCCGCGAACAAGACCTTCTTCGACCCGAAGACCGGTCTCGTCGTCAAAGCGCAGCAGCCCTAGCCCCAATCGCCCACCGACGGGTCCCGCCCACCGCGGAACGCCAGCTGCACACACCAGGACGTGGCCCGGGCGACGTCCTGGTGTGGCGCCGCCGCACATCAGGCGATCGCCGCAACGGAGATGCCCGCACGACGCCCGCGCCGTGGTCCGGCCCTCTGCGATGTGGAGGCGCCCTCTGAGCGAAGCCCGGACATGCTCGCGCGTGCCGGCACCTGCAGTCGCACCGACGGCGCACACCGGTACCCCGGCACCGCAGACTCCCCCGGGGGGTGCCAGAAACCGAACCGGCTGCGCGGTCAGCGCGGCGTCGAGCTCACGCGCACACGGACCTCCCCGATGCGCGGTACCGGAACGCCGCGCAACTCGGCCAGCAGACGCGACAGCTCTCGACGCCCGGCTTGGTCCATTTTCCCGATCGGTCCGAAGCCACTCGCAACGAGATCGTGAATGCCCCGCTCGAGGACTGCCCGCCCGGGGGCGGTCAGGACGACCATGCTGACGCGTCGGTCATGCGGGTCGGGTTCGCGCACAACCCACCCGGCATCGACGAGTCGGTCCACCAGGTACGTGGCGCTCGATCCGTGGACCAGCAGCAGGTCACGCAGCCGCATAACCGGCAGGCGCTCGCCCCGCGTGAACGAGAGCAGCAGCAGCACCTCGAATCGCGACAGATTCAACCCGAGCGGCTTGAGCTGACGCTCGAGGTCACGCAGCAGCAGCGCATACGTCCTGAGTATCGAGACGAGCACCACAAAACCGGATTCGTCGGGATGGCGCTCCGCCCATTGACGGCGCGCCTTTTCGACCGGGTCTTCCTGAGCGCTCGCCATGGCCGGGGAGATTAGCGCAATCCCCGAATGCTTGACATCCGAATAACTGGGTCTGTACTACTCCGTACAACCGCCACGGCACGGCCCGACATCCGGAACAAGGAGGCATCGTGACGACCACGCTCTTGAGCGACACGCACCGCGAGGTCCAGGCACTCGCTCGGGAGTTTGCCCAGCGCGAGATTGCGCCCCACGCCGCGGTGTGGAACAGCGACCACCACGTACCGGTGGAAGTGTTGCGCAAAATGGGCGAAATCGGGCTGTTGGCGGTCATGATCCCGGAGGAACTCGGTGGCGCCGGACTCGACGCCACCTCACTGTGTTTGGTCGTCGAGGAGATCGCTCGGGCCGACGCGGGAACCTCCACAGCCGTCGCCGTGCAGAATGGCCTTGTCGCGTCGCCGATCATGCGCGCGGGCACTCCGGAACAGCAGGCGTTATGGTTGCCGCGGCTCGCGGCCGGGGACGTTTTTGGCGCGTACGCGCTCACCGAGCCCGATGCGGGATCCGATACCGCAGCGCTGCGCACGACGGCGGCAGCGCACGACGGCGGCTGGTCGATTTCCGGTTCCAAGCAGTGGATCACCAACGGCGGCTTTGCCGATCTCTTCGTGGTGTTTGCGCGAACCGGGGGTCCGGGGGCGAAGGGCGTGAGCGCCTTTCTGGTCGAGCCCAGCGCGGGTTTCGAGGTCGGACGCGAGATCCCCAAGCTGGGCCTGCACACATCGTCCACGGTTGAACTCGCGTTCGACGGGGTGGCGGTCCCCACCCAGAACCTGCTCGGGCCCGCGGGCGACGGGCTGAAACTCGCGCTGGCGACCCTCGACGGCGGACGCATCACGATCGCGGCTCAAGCCTGCGGGATCGCGCAGGCAGCACTTGATCTCGCAGTCGAGTATGCCGGCACGCGGGTGGCCTTCGGCGGACCGATCGCACGATTCCAGGGAATCCAATTCCCGGTCGCCGAGGCCGCCGCCAAGCTCGAGGCGGCACGCCTGCTCACCCGGCATGCCGCCGCCCTGCGCGATGCCGGCAAGCCACATGGCATCGTCGGCGCCCAGGCAAAGCTCTTCGCCAGCGCCGTCGCCGTCGAGGCCGCGGACGTCGCTGTGCAGACGCTGGGAGGCTATGGCTACTCGGCGGAGTACCCGGCCGAGCGCTACTACCGTGACGCCAAAATCACGGAGATCTATGAGGGGACCAGCCAGATCCAGCGACTCGTCATCGCCCGCGCGCTCTTCGGCGACAGCGCACGATAGCCCCGGGGCGCGTCGGCCGATTGCCGCGCGGGCGCACCCGTGACGCGGACTGCGGTCCTCGTCACGCGATGACCCGGTGCCCGCGGACCCGTGGGGCCCGGAGAGTCTCCGAGTGCCGGATTCACGATTCGGTGCATGAATGGGAGCATCCGAACGATTGCGTTCGGCCCGAAAAGAAGGCACTTCATGCCCCTCGATGAGCAACAGCCCCGGAGGCATCTCCTGGTCATTTCAAATGCCACCTGCACAGGCGCCGAGCTGTTTCGAGAGATCCGTGAGCGCGCCAGCGAAGCGGAGACGGAGGTACTCATCGTCGCACCTGCCCTCACCTCACGGCTGCACTGGTGGATGTCCGACGGAGAAGTGGGCATGGAAGCTGCCCAACAGCGCCTGACGATCTCTCTGGAGCATTGTGCGGCCGCGGGAATCCCCGCGCGGGGTGCACACTCGGCGATGCCGAACCGCTGCAGGCAATTGATGAGGCCATGCGGGTGTTTCACCCCGATGAAATCATCATCGCGACGCACCCACCTGGGCGCTCGAACTGGCTCGAGCGGGGTGTCGGGGCACATGCCCGCGAGCGCTTCGACGTTCCAATCACACATGTCGAGGTGGATACGACAACCGAGAGCACCCACGTCATCAGCCCGCCGCCCTCGTCGGGGTCGGTATCGGCGAATTAGCCGGACGCTCGGCGCACGCGCACCCGGTACGGCCCCGATGACAGCAGGCTCCGTGTGCGACTAGCCTGAGATCGACGGGTGATCCTGCGTCCGGCCCGAAAGGCGATTCACATGGCAGCCGATTCCCGCCCACCCCGCCGACGGCTCCTCATCATCGCGAACGCCACCTGCATGGGGGACGAATTGTTCCGGGAAATCCGGAGGCGGGCCGACGAGACCGCCACCGATGTCCTGATCGTCGCCCCCGCCCTGACCTCGCGACTTCGGTATTGGATGTCCGACGAAGATGCCGGTACCGCATCCGCCCAACAGCGGCTCGCAGCATCCATCGAGCACTGCGCGGCAGCCGGCATTCCTGCCCAGGGAGCGCTCGGGGATGCCGATCCGCTGCAGGCTCTCGACGACGCGATGCGATCGTTTGACCCCGACGATGTCATCATCGCCACCCACCCGCCGGATCGTTCGAACTGGTTGGAGAACGGGATCGTCGCCCAGGCACGCGCGCGCTTTTCGGTTCCGATTACGCACGTCGAGGTCGACGCGATGCACAACCAGGCACATGTCGTGCCCACCGAGCCGGTCGATCACCGCGCGCCGGCCCGCGAGGCCCACGGCCGACGAGATCTGCTCCTTTTGGTCAGTTGCCTTGCCGTCGTCGTTGCCGGCAGCCTTGTGACCGCGGTGCTGTATGCCGCCGACGCGTCGAGCTGGCTGCTCCTGACGTGGTTCGTCGTATGCGATGTCGGCGTCAAGATCGCCGTGTTCGTGCTGCTGTGGATCCTGTTTCAGCGACGCCCCCGCGCCGACCGGCTGAACTACTGACCCCGGGCACCGATGCGGCACCTGCACGCGTTATCGCGTGACTCCGCACTTCCCCGCACGGCGTCTTGCGGAGATCCCCGATGCCATCACGCCCATCATGAGAGAACCTCATAAGCGACGGTTCATACGCGCACTCGCTCTACGCGCTGGGATCTCACGCTAAGGAGGCCCTTGATGGGAGAGCGCTACACACATATCGCCTGCTGTGTCGACGGCAGCGCCGCAGCAAAGGTCGCTCTTGACCATGCCATCCGACTCCGGGATCAACTCGGTGCCGAGCGCTTGGATATTGTTTACATCGTCCCGCCGAGCGTCTACTTCGGGATCTACTACCCACCCGAGTCCACGACTCCGCCGGAAACGCCGGACTGGCTCACGGATCTCGGCGCGCAGGTTCCCCACAGCAATGTCGTGATGATCGACAGCTTCGCAAACTATCCGCCTGCGGCAGCCGTCCGCTGGACAGAAGAAGAGCAGGTTGACTTGATCGTCGCTGCGAGTCACCAAGGCGCATTTCGGCGCATGACTGTCGGGAGCTTTGCCGGATACCTGGCGTACCACGCGTCGTGCCCGGTGATGCTGATCCCACCGGACATGCAGGCCAAGCCCGACTGATCAGGGGCTCAGAGAGCGCGATGTAAGAGGGCTGCGTGAGCGTCACACGCGGCCTTCTTCTTGGGCCGCGGGGTCATCGCGGGCGGCCCGCCCCCCCGGTCACGGCCGCGTCTGGCTGCCGACCGGCGTATCGAAGTTCAGGTTCGCGCAGCGGAGGCAGACCTCCTGCGGAATCACCCCGATCCGCATCAGCCCGCCAAAGATCGTGCATCCCAAGCAGAACCCGGCGACCGACTCGAGCGTCGCTGCGACGATGATTGCCGCAAGCAGAGTGTCCGCGATTACCTGCAGCCCAAAACCGACGGCCAGAACCGCGGCGCTGACCGACAACACGGCGCCGATCCCCTGCGCGAAACGCTTCGGTGGCCCCGGAACATAGCGCGGCGCCTTCCCGATCCGCGGCGTCAGCACACGGGTCACGAACTGGCCAAGGGGGCTCAGCGTCGGCCCGGTCAGGACGCGCGCCAAAAAGCCGTATGCGATCACGAGAGTGAGCCACGACTGGCCAGAGACGATCGCCACAAGGCAGAGGATCACGACACCCCCGGCGACGAGACGCGCCGAGATCTCGTTGACCGGATCCGGAAATTCCACAAAGTGTTTTGAATTCACGGGATTAGAATAGCGCGTCGCGAGGCCTCGCGCCAAGGGGTGTCTGCGCATGTCAGTCGAACTGACCACGCGCGGGGCGAGTGACGCACCGGGCGCCCAGGCTTGATGCGTTACGCGTCTCTCACAGCGGACCCGCAGCAATGCAGGCCACAATGCGAGCCCGGACCGTCCCAACTAGACCCGGACTCTGATGCCGCTCCCGCACACGCCCGCCACCCCGCACCCCGCACCCCGCACAACGGCGGTCCGGCGACATGTCCGCCGCGGCGTCGGCACCGCGGCCTGCGCCGTGAGCCTGCTCGCAAGCGCGCCGTCGCTCGTCGGAGCCGTCGCGGGCCCTCCGGTGCCCATCCAGACGCCGGGGCCAGCAGCGATCAGGCCATTGCTCCCCGGTCCTCGCGTCGCACCGCAGTGGCCCAACCCGGAGCCCTGGGCGGGCGCTCCGGCGGCGATGCTCGTGACGAGTCTGCCGACCGACAGCGCCGGCGATATGGCGCAGATCGCCTGGTTTCGCGCGAGCCGAACGCAGTTGGCGCTCTATCCGGGAACGAGCAACCCCGGTCCGGGACCGTTCGCACGCGGGCCCGAGAAGGTTCCACCCGCAGGCCGCGCCAAACTTGTTGCAACCTTCAACGCGGGCTTCTACGAAAAAGACAGCCCGGCGGGCTTCTACGTGAATGCGACGCTCTACCACCCGATGCTGCGGGGGCTCGCTACGGTCGTTGGGGACGCCAACGGGCATGTCAGCATCGTCAGTTGGACCGGAGGCAAGCGGCCGGGCCCCGGCGTGTTGGTGGCGCGCCAGAACCTCCCGCTCTTGGTCGAGAACGGGCGCGTCGCACCCAGGGTCAATGCGTCCCCGGCGTGGGGCCTGACACTCGGTGGCGCCCCGGCGGTTTGGAGGTCCGCGCTCGGCATCGACGGCAACGGCAATCTGATCTACGCCGCCGCCCCGGACCAGACGGCGCCCAGTCTGGCACGGCTGATGGTGCACGCGGGTGCGGTCAGCGCAATGGAACTCGACATCAACCCCGCATGGCCGATACTGACCAGCTTCGGCGGGCCCGAGGCGGCCAGACCGAGTCTGGTCGTCTCGAACCCGAATCAGATTGCAACCCGGTTTCTGGTGCCGAGCGCCAAAGACTTCTTTGCGATCTACCTCCAGACAACGATCGGCCTCGCTCCCGAGCCGTTCTGACGCCGTTTCCGCGATCCCGGTCCGGGCGCGACTCTCCGAATCTCTCGCCGCATGCCCGGCACGGCGGACGTCGTCGTCGAGTCGAATCGCAACACAGTCCTAACACGACTCACAGGGGTATCTCAGATCGCGCGGTGAACAATGCGACGTGACGCAGACTTGCGACTCAGCTGTGCGAATGCGTCGGCAATCTCCCCGCTGGAGCACGGTTCGCATGACGCCGGAACAACGCGAGGACTCCGTTGGGCGACAGCGCTGCGCTGCGATTTTTTTGTCATCACCGGTGCGTTAGAAAGGTTCGGCATGAAGCAACGTCGTGGACTCCTCCGAGGAGTCCCTCACGCGCGCACCACGGGGGTCCGCGTCAGCGTGATTGCACTCGTCGCGCTGGTCATCGGCGTCATCGTGGCCGGCTGCGGAGGCAGCAGCTCCACCTCGTCCACGGGGAGCACATCGAACGCCGCCCGAGAGACCGCCTTTCTCAACTACGCGCAATGCATGCGCCAGCATGGCGTCGCCGTGAGCGACCCGACCGTCGGCGCCAACGGCACTGTCGAGCTGCCGCGGCCGACCGACTTCTCCAGCGGCCAGACACCGACGGCCGCACAACGCGCCCAGATGCAGACGGCGCGTACGGCGTGTTCGAGCAATCTGAAGGGGATCACGTTCGGCCTTGGCGGCGCCAGCAACCCGGCGTTCCAGGCCGCACTGCTCAAATACGCCCAGTGCATGCGCACGAATGGCTACAACATGCCGGATCCGACGTTTAACAGCACCCCTGGCAGCGGCACAGGGACCGGAGGCACAGGTGCTCGCGGAGCATTTGGCGGCCTGAACCGCAATAGCCCAACTTTCCAGAAGGCAAACACGGCGTGTCGGCCGATCCTCCAAAGCGCAGGATTCGGCGGTGGCGGTGGCGGTGGCGGTGGCGGCTTCGGTGGCGGTGGCGGTAGTGGCGGAACCGGCGGCACGAGCGGAGGAACACTCGGATGACCGATCTCCCCGCCGATGAGCCCCCAGCCGGGAACGACGTAACGGGAATGGCCGGGGAACCTGAACGCCCGAAACGCCGTCGGTCACGCTGGCTGACGATCGGGCTCCCCGTCGCCGTCATCGTCGTAGCCGGAGCAATCGTCGGCGGGGTGCTGCTGTCCAACAGCAGCAGCAGTTCCTCGTCAACCTCGACGACGGCCGCGTTGAATTACGGCCGCGTCCACCAGACAACCGTGTCCCAGACCCAAACCCTCAGCGGAACGATCGCCTACACCGCAACCCAGACGATCACCAATCGCCTCTCGACGACTTCGTCGACGTCCACCGCAGCGACAGCGTCGACCAGCAGCAAGTCGGCGACGACGAGCACATCCACAAGCTCCGGGAGTTCCAGCAGCACTTCCTCGGGGTCCGACACGTTGACGACCATGGCTTCGGTCGGGTCGGTGATCAAAGTCGGCGGCACGTTCTTCACGATTGATGAGCAGCCTGTGGTGGCGATGTACGGGACGCTTCCGGCATACCGGGACATGGAAGACGGCGACACGGGGACCGACATCACCCAACTCCAGCAGAGCTTGGAGGATCTCGGTTACAACCCCGGCGGCGTCGACGGAACCTTCGGCTCCGGAACCGTTACTGCAGTCGAGGCCTGGCAGACCGCCGAGGGCTTGACCGTCGACGGGATCGTCCATTTGGGCCAGGTTGTCTTCGTGCCCGGCGTCTCCCGTGTGATCTCCCAGGTCGCGACGATCGGCGATACCGCCTCCAGCGGCACGGCGATCCTCTCGATCGGGCCGGAATCCCCGATCGTCACCACGAGCGAGAGCAGCACGCAGCTCGGCCTGCTGTCCCAAGGCCAAAGCGTCGATGTGCAACTTCCCGACAACTCGATCGTCGTGGGCAAGGTTACTTCGGTCGGCGCCGCGTCCAGCTCGAGCAGCTCCAGTTCGTCCGGCAGCAGTGCGAGCGGGGGATCGAGCTCGAGCTCCTCATCGACATCGATCACGATCGCGCTCGACAATCCTGCCCTCGGAAACAGCATTGCCGGTTCATCGGTCAACGTCATCGTCACCACGGCAAGCGTCAAAGATGTGCTCGCGGTGCCGCTGGGTGCGTTGCTGGCCACCTCGTCGGGCGATTTCATCGTGCAGGTACCCGATGCGACTGGATCTCTCGCCAACGTGAGCGTGACGCCAACGATCTACGACGACACAAGTGGGATCGTCGCCGTTCCCGGCGCCAGACTCACCCCCGGCGAACGCGTCGTGGTGGCGTCCTCCTAGTGGGCGAGTCCACCGCTGTCGGTCCCGTTCCCGGCACCGAACAGCCCACGCAAGACATCGGTGACGAGACGCTTGTCGCCGATCTCGCGCACGTGATCAAAGACTACCCCGGCCCGCCGCCCGTACGCGCTCTCGATGACGCGTCACTGCAGATCCACAAAGGGGAACTCTCGGCCATCGTGGGACCATCGGGGTCTGGCAAGACGACCCTTCTGCAGATCATGGGGACGCTCGACAGACCGACCTCGGGGCGCGTGGAGATCGCGGGCTACGATGTCGCAACGCTGTCCGATCGCGAGCTCTCGGCGCTGCGCGCCCAGAAGATCGGCTTTGTCTTCCAGCAGTTCTTTCTCCTCGAGCGTGAATCGGCCCTCGACAACGTTGCCAATGGGCTCATCTATCGGGGGATCAATACCGGCGAGCGCCGCGAATTGGCCGCGCATGCCCTCGAGCGCGTCGGGCTCGGCAATCGCCTGCAGAACCGGGCATCACAGCTCTCGGGCGGCGAGCGCCAGCGCGTCGCCGTCGCCCGCGCTGTCGTCGGCCGACCGGCCATCGTGCTCGCCGATGAACCGACGGGAAATCTCGATACGCGCCGGGCGGATGAAATCATCGAGCTCCTGGAAGACCTCAATCACGACGGGGTCACGATCGTCGTGATCACCCACAGCCAGGAAGTCGCCGCGCGCCTGCCGCGGCTGATTCGGATCCGCGACGGCCAGATCGTGGAGGACTCCGGGCGGCCCTCGCCGCGCACCGGGCAGCCGGCCAGGAGTTCCTAATGGCGGAGCGCCTGGTCCCGAGCCGCCTCTCGGCCCGCAACATCCTGCGCACGGCTGTCGTGGGGGTCAACACCCGTCGCAACCGTTCGATTATGTCGGCGCTCGGAATTGCGATCGGCATCGCCGCAATCGTCGGTGTGCTTGGACTCTCGAACTCGAGTCGCTCGAACCTCATCAACCAACTCAACGCGCTGGGCACGAACCTCATTCAGGTCCAGCCCCAGACGGGCATCGGGGTCGGCAACGCGACACTCCCGACCACCGCAGCCGGTGCGATTTCCCGGATTCCCAATGTGCAAGATGTCTCCCAGGAGATCGCGACCGGGGCGAATGTCTATCGCTCGAGCTACGTGCCGTCGGAATACACCGCGGGGTTGACCGTTTCTGCGGTGGACCCCAACATCCTCACGACGCTGCACGGATCGCTCGCCCAAGGTCAGTTCCTGAATGCCGCCAACATCAAGTACCCGGTCGCCGTGCTTGGCGCGAACGCCGCGCAGGCACTCGGGATCATCAGCTTGCAGGGCGATCCGACCGTGTCGATCGGCGGCCGGAATTTCACGGTCATCGGGATCCTCAACACCTTCCCGCTGAGCCCCGACCTGGACAGCGCCGCACTGATCGGGATCCCCGCCGCCGTCTCGATCTTGGGTGTCGCCAACACGCCGACAACCATCGACGTGCGCGCGAACCCCAATGACATCGACTCCGTCCTCGGCGCCCTGGCGGCGACCGCCAACCCCGAGAACCCCGATCAGGTGGCCGCGACCCGCCCGACCGCACAGCTTGAGGCCAAGGCGGCGGCGACGAGCACCTTCACCGAACTGCTGCTCGGGCTGGGCGCGGTGGCGCTGCTCGTCGGCGGCGTGGGCATCGCGAACATCATGGTCATCACGGTCCTCGAGCGCCGATCGGAAATTGGGCTGCGCCGCGCCCTGGGTGCGACGCGCCGCCACATCATGGTCCAGTTCATCACCGAATCATTGATCCTGGCGACACTCGGCGGCATCGCCGGGGTCGTGCTCGGGGTCATCGCCACGGTGATCTTCGCCGAGGTCCAGGCGTGGGGCATCATCATCCCCGCCGAGGCCATCTGGGGTGGCCTGCTGGCGGCACTCCTGATCGGGGGAATTGCCGGGCTTTACCCCGCGATGCGTGCAGCACGACTCTCCCCAACCGAGGCGTTGCGCTCCACCTAGCAGCGCCTCCGCTCAGCCCAAGACATTGACCGCGCGGGCAACGACCAAACCGATCGTAATCAGCGAGATCGTCGATTGGAACGCCATCGGCACCTTGGCCCATCGGGTCAGGGGGACGGTGTCATTCGGGGCGAACGACGTCGAGGTCGTAAACGAGATATAGAGGTAGTCGACAAACCCCGGACTCCACCCGGCCGGGGCAAACTGTGGGGTTGCGATCTGCGGGAATAGGAAGTCCGGCGTCAACGCGGCGGCCCCGCCCCGTACAGTTGGCCCCCCCTGATCGAGTTCCCAGTACCACAACGCGAACACGATCATGTTGGTCAGCCAGATGTCCGCGCCCGATTTGACCAGCTCGGCGCCGGTGAAATGCTTATGAAAGAGCAGGCTGTGGATCAGCAAGATGAGCGACCCGGCATTTGCCAGTGAGAGCAGTGCGATCAGCCCGATTACGATCCGTCGGCTGACGGGTGCCGACCATCGATCTGTCCAGGTCGCCGCCAGCAGGACGACCACCATCGCAAGCTCAACGACCATGAACGCCCAGTCGGGCCCGACGGTGAAATCTTTCGGCAGCACCAGGTACAGCACCAGGCATGCCACCACGGCCCCGACCGGCGGCCATTGGGTGGCCCTGAGCCGGACGGATATTGTGGACGGCAGCTTCGTGCGCATCATGTCGAGGCCGTTTCTACAGGAGCTCATGGGCACCTGCCGAGATCCCACGCAGCCGCGGGTGCCCGAGCCCGCTGACGCTGACCATGTGCTCACGGCCCGATGATCACATCCGTCGTCGTCGCCCTCGCCGTGCTCAACGCGATCTCATTTGCGATGTTTGGACTCGATAAGCGGCGCGCCCGACGGGGTCAGTGGCGTATCTCGGAGCGGGCGCTGCTGGCCTCGGCGCTCATCTCGGGCACGCTGGGCGCCTGGATGGGAATGCGGGCGTTTGATCACAAAACCCGCAAGCGCGCGTTCACCGCCGCGATGGCGGGGGTGAGCGCGATCGATGCGCTCGTCGTGGTCGCCTTTGTCTCGCGCGGTCGCTAGGCACCCCCAATATCCCGGCGAGCGCGCTATTCACGCAACAGCAGCACCATGCTCACCGCGAGCAGCATGATCGCGATCACGCGGGTCGGAGTGATCGCGCGTGCGGCGACGCCGAACAGGCCGAACCGGTCGATGGCGGCGGCGATCACGACCTCGCCGACGATGACCGCCACGAATGTGGAGGTGACGCCCAGGCGGGGTGTCGCAACCAGCGTGGCGGTCACGAGCACCGCCCCGCAAAAGCCACCCACGTAGGCCCACCACGGCCCCCCGCCGATGTGCGCCAGCCCGCCTTGCCCATCGCTCAGCAGCACGGCGAGCACCAGCACCGCGGTCCCGACGACGAATGATATCGCGGCCGCAAGCACCGGCGAACCGACGATGATCTTCAGCCGCGCATTGATCGGCGCCTGAGCGGCAATGAGCCCACCGCCGGCAAATGCCAGCATCGCTGGCGCAAAACGATCCATGAAAGCCTCCTGCCATCCACCCACACGCCAGCGCTAGGCGGGCATGAGTCTTGAACAGATTTTTTCTGCCAGCATAAGGCCGTGGCGCCGGACTCATCGCATCTCTCGCTGGATCTGCGGGACGTCGTCAAGCGGTACGCCCCCGATGCTCCGAACGCCGTCGACCACATCGACCTCGCGGTCTCGCACGGCGAGATCTTCGGGCTCCTCGGCCCCAATGGAGCGGGCAAGACGACCACGATCGGAATCGCCACAACCCGTGTCCGGCCGACATCGGGAACGGTCTTTGTCACCGGCGTGAACGTGCGGGCCCATCCGTCGGTCGCCAAACGCCACATTGGCGTCGTGACGCAGTTCAATACCCTCGACCGCGCATGCACGGTGGAGGAGAATCTCTACTTCCACGGACGCTTTTTCGGCATGCCCCGGCGCAGCGCCCACGCCCGCGCCCAGAGCCTGCTCACAAGCTTCGGGATCGGCGATCGCGGCCGCACCATGGTCGCCGAGCTCTCCGGGGGACTTGCCCGCCGCACCCAACTCGCCTGCGCGCTCATGCATCACCCTCAGGTTCTGTTCCTGGACGAACCGACGACCGGCCTCGACCCGCAGGCCCGCATCGCCCTCTGGGAATCCGTGCGGAATCTGCGCGCCGCCGAAGGCATGGCGGTTGTCCTGACCACGCATTACATCGAGGAGGCCGACGCACTGTGCGACCGTGTCGCCGTCATGAACAACGGCAAGGTCCTCGTGTGCGACACGCCCGACCAGATCAAGCGGGATTCTGGTGACGGCGTCCTTGTCACGCTGCGCCTGCGTCATGCCAATCCGGCGCTGGCCGAACAGCTCCGCGCCCTCGACGGCGTCGGCGCGGTCGATCCCGACGACGATGTGATCCGCGTCCACGTCATCGCAGGAGACGGCGTCGTGCCACACGTTGTCGCGCTCGCCGGCGCGGATCTCCGCGATCTCGTGGTCGCCGAGCCCTCGCTCGAGACGGCGTTTATCGCCTTGACCGGAAGGGCCCTCGTCCCATGACGGCCGCCACGATCGCGCGCCAGCCGGGCCGGACTGGCCTCTATGTCCGCGCGTTTTGGGGCCTCATGCTGCGTGACGCACGGGTATTGCTGCGCGAGTTCGTCCCATTTGTCTTGCGGACGATCATGAACCCGCTGCTGTTTACCTTCGTATTCACCTACGTCTTTCCGAAGATCGGCGCCAGCATCACCCCCGGCGGCCTCACGAAGGTCAGCTTTGCGACGGTGATCGCGCCGGGGCTCATGGCGGTGGCGATCTTCTTCCAGGGCATCGCCGCCGTCGCACTGCCCCTGGCAACCGAACTCGGCGGAACCCGTGAGATCGAGGATCGCGTCATGGCACCGCTGCCGGTGAGCATGGTGGCCCTCGAGAAGGTCATCTGGAGCGGCCTGCAGTCGATCATCGCGGCGGCCGTCGTGCTGCCGATGATCCTGCTCGTCTCAGCCGAGCCGGTGTCGATCTCCGTCGCCAGCTGGCCGATGCTGATCGTCACTGTGCTGCTGGCCGCACTCGTGGCCGGATACCTCGGGCTGGTCATTGGCACGGTCGTCAAGCCCAAGCAGATCGGCCTGATCTTCTCGCTGGTGGTCGTGCCGGTGACGTTTCTCGGCTGCACCTACTACCCGTGGCAGCAGCTGAGCAGCATTCGCTGGCTGCAGATCGTGTGCTTAATCAACCCGCTGGTCTATGTCTCGGAGGGCCTGCGCACCGCACTGACCCCAGAGATCCCCCACATGCCCGTGATTGCGGTCCTTTCCGCGCTCCTCGTGCTGCTTGCTGGACTCGGCACGCTGGGGACGTGGCTGTTCATGCGCCGCGTCATCGACTAGCGCGCGTTTCCTGCGCGCAGCGGGAGACACCTCCACAACAGCCTCGGGGTCCTCACCGAGTCAAGGGCTGTGACTAACGCTGCGGGGTCGTTACACCGGGAGCCGGTGTTCCCCGGTTCGCACGATGACCCGAATTAGCGCCTCGATGACGCCGGGGTCCAGTTGGGTGCCGGCGGCGGAGGTCAGCTCGGCCATCGCTGCCTCACGCGACATGGCGATCCGATACGAGCGTGTGGTCGTCATGGCGTTCCAGGTGTCACACGCCGACACGATCCGTGCTTCGATCGGGATTTCGTCACGGCGCAGGCCATCGGGGTAGCCCGTGCCATCCCAGCGCTCATGATGTGCTCGGACGATCAAGCCAATGCTGCGCATCAAGCCGCCGACCTGGTCCAGCATGCGCTGGCCTTCTGTGGTGTGCGTCTTGACGATCTCCCACTCCTCTGGGTCCAGAGGGCCGGGCTTGTTGATGATCTCCTTCGGGATCGCCACCTTGCCGACGTCATGGAGCATCGCACCGAAGTCGACGCGCCGGCAGGTCTGCTCATCCAGACCGAGCTCGAGTGCGACATCGAGCGCGAGCTGCACAACGCTCCGGCAATGCTCGCCGGTATAGGCGTCGTCGGACCCGACGACATCGCCAAGGACCATGGCCGTGCCACGGTACGCGGCGTTGAGTTCGTCCATCTGCTCCATGCGTCGCCGGCGCTCGTCCGAGAAGTAGTGCATCAATAGCAGGAGCGGCACCAGCAGTATGAGAGACCACGGCACATCGGTGGCCGCAATCGCGATCAAGAATCCGACGGGTGCCAGCGCCAGGTCGACCTTGTAAACCCATGCGGCCTCGGCCACCTGCTGGCGAAGCGTCAGGCCGTGCACCAGCACCTCGCGTGCCCATGAGGCGGCGAGATCGCACGCCAACTGCGCGGCCAGCGCCAGCACCAGGATCCAAGCCGCCGCGTCGGTTGGGCTCGGCGAACCCGCAAGCGCCAGCACGACTGCGGGTCCGAGGATGAACCAGGCATTGGCAAAACCCGACAAGGGCCGGGCGGGCGACGTGCGGCGCATTGCGACGTCGGGGACGCGGGCGAGGGCCAGCGCAAAAGCGGTTGCCAAGGGAACGATCGGCGGCGGCAAGAGGAACAGCGCCGGCACGGTGACCAGCACGATCGGTGTCGTATGGCCGCTCTCGGTTACAAATCGCGTCCGGGACGCGACGGCCAAGACTCCCACGACGAGCACGAGTTTCCACCAGGACAAGTCCGTGTGCCAGGGCAGGAACACCGCAGCCGCGACGCCAGCGACCAGGAAGCTTCCGCCGAGGACGGAGAGGACTCGCCGCTCGGGAGATGTCAGCGGTGTCTTATCGCGCCCGAGGGTCTCGGAAATGAGCTCCTCATGACGCGGACGCGGACGCGTGACGGATGCTGGAAGTCGTGAGATGCCCACATGTCCAAGATCGAACGATGCGAGACCATCCTTGAGCATTTCGGCAAAATCTTTGCGAAGCGCCGACATTGCGACGGCGCGGCGGGCGGCTCCGGCTCCGTCATCCGTGGGTTCGAGAGTATGTCGGCACGTCCCGCCGATCACATAACCCGCGCCGCAGTCTTTTTGCTTGACCCGGGGTGGGGCGGACCAGCAGACTCCCAGCTGATGAGCGACACACGCATCGGGTTCGGACTCTTCCTGGCGCCGTTTCACGCGATGGGGGAATCGCCAACCCTCTCGCTGGAGCGCGATCTCGAGCTGATCTCCTGGGTCGACACCCTCGGATACGACGAGGCCTGGGTCGGTGAACACCACAGCTCCGGCTGGGAGACGATCGCGTCTCCGGAACTGTTTCTGGCCGTCGCGGCCGAGCGGACGCGCCACATCCGCCTGGGAACGGGTGCGGTCAGTCTCCCGTACCACCACCCGCTCATGGTCGCCGACAGGATCGTCTTGCTGGACCACCTCACACGCGGACGCATCAACTTCGGGGTGGGACCCGGTGGCCACATCTCCGATGCGCTCATGCTCGGGCTCGATCCCGCCGTACTCCGCGATCGCATGGCGGAATCACTGGAGATCATCGTACGCCTGATGACGCAAACCGAACCCATCTCCGCGCAGTCCGAATGGTTCACCCTGGTCGACGCGGTGCTGCAATTGCGTCCCTATCAGCACCCGACGCCTCCACTGGCGGTCACGAGCATGGAATCCCCTGCGGGCATGCGGCTGGCCGGCCGTCTGGGTGCGGGCGTACTGTCGCTCACCGTCGCCAAAGCCACGGGAGGCAGCGTCGATCTGCGCGCACAATGGGCAGAGGCCGAACACAGCGCCGAGGCCGCGGGCACACGGGTCGACCGCCGCGACTGGCGATTGGTGATCCCGGTGCACATCGCCGAGACGCGCCGCCAGGCCATCGATCAGACGCGCGAGGGGGGTGCCCGGCATATGCTCGAGTACGTGGAGGCGACAACCGGACGACCGTGCCCCGTCCGGGGGCCCCGCGAGAAGATCGTCGAGCAGATGGCGGAACTCGGAGCGTGGGTCATCGGCACTCCCGACGACCTCGTCGCGGCGCTCACGCGCCTGCGTCAGATGAGCGGCGGGTTTGGGACCGTGCTCTTCTGGGGCCACGAGTGGGCGCCCTTTGATGCGGTCAAGCGCAGCCACGAACTGATCGCGCGCTACGTCGTCCCGCAGTTCAACGGCGCCCTCGAGGGGATCACCGCCTCAAATGCAATCGTGCGCGCCGAGTCCGCACGCCTCCACGAGCTCCGGAACGATGCCACCGCCAAAGCAAAGACCGCGCCGCCGCGCAGCTAGATCCCGCCACCGCGCGGATCTCAGGTCGGTGCGCTCGCCGGCCGGAACAGGTAGTGGGTGACGATGAACTGGTTGCCATTGTCGTATGCCCACAGGCCTTCGCACGCCAAAACGAACAGGCGCCACCGTCGAAACTGGCGCTGCGCATGCCGGTGCCCAACGTGCTCGGCGAGCACCTCAACCGCCTCGGAGCGATTCGCATCGAGGCGCCCCAGCCACGCCCGCGCCGTGCGCGCGTAGTGGGTCCCCGACAGTCGCCATTGATCCAGGAGCGTGAGATCTTGCGCTGACCGCGGCAACAGATCGTCAGACGGCATCGTGCCGCCGGTAAAGAAGTGGCGCCCGATCCAATCCGATCGGGCGATCGCGTCAAAACGGAACGCCAGGGTGCGATGTGCAAACACCTGAATAAAGACCCGCCCGTCGGGCCGCAGCCAGGTCGCCACGCGCGCGAGCATCGCGTGGTGGTTCTGGATGTGCTCGAGCATCTCGATGCTGAGAATCCGATCAAACGACTGGTCGGGGACGAAGGTGTTGGCGTCCGCGGTGACGATCCGGACGTTGGTCAGACCCCGCGCGGCGGCGGTGTGTTCGATGTATGCGCGTTGTGAGGCGCTGTTGGAGACACCGGTGATCTGGCTCGTCGGAAAGCATTCGGCCAACCAGAGCGTCAGCGACCCCCACCCGCACCCCAAGTCGAGGATCTCGTGGCCATCGCGGACCTCGGCCCTCTCGGCGTAGAGGGTCAGCATCGCTTCCTCGGCGGCGGCGAGATCACGAACGTCATCGGTCCACAGGGAGCACGAGTACTTGCGACGCGGCCCGAGGCAGAGCGCAAAGAATGCGGCCGGCACCTCGGAGTGCTGACGATTCGCCGCATCGGTGGCGACGGCGATCTGGCCACGCTGCGAATCGGCGATCAGGATGCGCTGGCGCTCGGATTGCGCCTCCACGCCCCCCCCGTGACTCCAGACGGATGCGGCGGCCCACGTGCGTGCGGATCGCTACCCGCAACAGGGCATCCGGCAGCGGCAGCCGCTCCGCCAGTTCAATTCCCAGTGGCTCCATGCGCACACGCTCGCGATCATCAGTGGATTTGGAGGCGGGTCCGGCTTGGTCAACGACCTCGGACTTGACAATCTGGCGGGGTGACGACTCTCGAAGTCTTGGGATGGTGCGCGCTTGGGGTCGTGACCCTCATGCTCCTTTTGTGGTTGTGGAGCATCCGGCTCCGGGACGTGAGCATCATCGATCCGTTTTGGCGTCTGGGGTTTGTCGTCGTTGCCTGGATCGCGTTTGCTACCACTCACGGCGATCTTGGTCGCCGCATCCTCGTGGTGACACTGACCTCCATCCGGGGGCTACGCCTCTTTGGCTACCTGCTCTGGCGCAATCGGGGCAAGCCGGAGGACTTCCGCTACGCGGCGATGCGCAGGCGCCATGGGGTGCGGTTTGTCTGGATCAGCCTCGGAACGGTCTTTGCCCTTCAGGGTGTGTTGATGCTGATTGTGTCGCTGCCCGTCCAGATGGGCGGCATCCCGAGCGGTCCGGCACTTGGGCCGGTCGCAATCCTGGGTGCGTTGTGCTGGCTGTGCGGGCTGACCTTCGAGACCGTGGGTGACGCGCAGCTCGCGCGGTTTCGCGCCAACTCCGACAACCGGGGCAAGGTGCTCGAGACCGGGTTGTAGCGATATACCCGCCGTCCGAACTCCTTCGGGGACTTCTTGGTGTGGTGGGGCCTGTGGGCAATCGCCGCGGAAACTGGCTGGGGCCTGCTGACGTTCCCCGGCCGGCTCATGATGAGCATTCTGCTGATGCGCGTCTCGGGAGTCGCCCTGCTTGAGCGCGATATCGGCCAGCGACGACCGGACTCTGCCGAGTACGTGCGGCGCACCAGCGGGTCCTTTCCCCGGCGCCCGCGCACCTAGACCGTACGGCCCAGCTCAGCCGGGGCCCCGCCCCCCGAGCTGTGAGATCTCCTCCCAGGCGAACACATCCTTGATGCGGCTGCGCCACCGGGATCGCGGCGCGCAAGATTCCCGCGAGCGCGTGGGCACGCTGTTGCCCCGACCCGCCGGGCTCGCACGCAGAGGCCATGTGGTCGTCGAAACGCCAGATCGCGAATGTGAGCACAACAGTGATCGCGGCGGCGACAACGACAATCCCCCGCACTCGTCACCACGTCGTTCACCCAATGGCGCACAAGGACGGACTATCCGGCCGCCGAACGGACATCGACCACGGGCATGCCGACGGCACTGGGAAAGGCGCTCTCGGTGATGTGCATTGCGTGCGCGGGGGCATGGAGCGCCTCGCGGAGCGCCGCGACCGCGACCTCCAATTCGTCGATCCCAGGCGGGCGCGTGGTGAGATGTTGCGCCCACATCCCCGGAGCAGAGAGAAAGCGCCACGGGCCGTCCGAGAGGCGCGCGGCCTGCCGCTGGAATTCAAAGGCGATCGCCGTCACGACGGGTGCCAATAGGATGCGGGTCGTGATCAGCGCCAGGTAGCTGAAATTGCCTGTCGCCCACAACACCACCCCGTAGACGCCGACCGATACGACGGCCGAGACGACCAGGAAGGAGGTCCCACAGCGCGGATGGAATCGGGTGAACCCCGCAGCAGCGGCAGCCGTCAATGGTGCGCCCGCCTCCAGCGCGGCGATCGCCTGATGCTCGGCCCCGTGGTAGGACAGGATCCGGCGAAACGGACGCAGCATGCTCAAACACAAGAGCATCCCCAGAAGCAGCCCCAAGCGGATCGACGCATCGGCCACGATGAAGGCGACCCCGGTCAGGCCAACCTGCTTGGCAATCACAATCGGTGCAACGCGGAAGGCGAGAATCTCCAGCACGATCCCGATCGCCGCCCCGGCGACCACCAGGGCCTTCGCGCCCCATCCGAGGGGCTCATCGGCGAACGGCTCGGCCGCGTCGGTGCCCGCCCAGCGCAGACGGTCGCTGATGAGCATCGCCTCCTTTCCGGTTTTCAGCGCCGTACGCATCGCGAAGATGCCGCGCGCCAAGGGAAGTTTCATCCACCGGCCGCTCGGCAGATCCAAGTCGAAGCCCTCGCTGACAATCAGGCCGGTCTGTTCCTGGCGGACCGCAACGCCCACCCGACGCGACGTGCGCATCATCACGCCACCGGGCAGGGCGTTGCCGCCGACCAGCCCGGGCGTCGATAAAGGGGTCTTTGTCGAAGTGCTCATCGCCCTGAGATCCTGACAGCAACGTCAACGACCGGGCTCGGTGCGGGTCCGCGCAGACAGCGCAGTCCCGACGCCCCGCGGCCCTTCAGGACCACCTCAACGCGATTGCCGCAGCGCAATGAACAATTCCACAAGACGGGCATCACCCATTCCGGCCGCCTGGAGGGCCTCTTTCGCCAACCTGCTGCTGTCGCGAGCGGCGGCGGCCATGCCACTGGCCACCTCAACGTGGAACTCCCCGCCGACCGTCGCGCTGACGTGGTCATAGTCGGCACCGTCGGCACGCAAGATCCCGGGCATGCCTTCGATTGCCGCGCAGAGACGTGCAACGGCATCATCGGCGACAGTATCGGCCACCCGCGCGCGGAACCTGACCTCATAAGTGTTCAGTCGGGGCATCGCTGGGGTCTACCATACGCAAGATACGGCGGATTGTCCGAGAGCCCCACGTCCTCACACCAGCGCACGAGGGCTGGCGCCGTCTCGACCGCGGCCAACTGGTCGAGCACGGCAACGCGGTCGGCAGCGTCAATTTGCACCTGGACCACCCACTCCCAGATCCCTTCGTGGCCTGCTCCCCGCACCAACCCGATGCGCGTGCGGCGCTCGCCGACCTGCCCCATCGTGATGTGCCCACGCGCGATATGTGCGTGGAGGTCCAGCACCAGCACGAGCACGCCGTCCGCATCAACCAGGTACGGCCCGGCGCCGTCGCTGATCACGACGCCGAGATCCACCTGGATCAGCGCGGCCTTCACGCGCGCGTCGGCGCTGCCGCCGAGCGCCGCGCAGACAGCATCAGCCTCCACGCGCGTCAGACCGGGCCAGCGAGCCTGTCCGTCATCGCCGACGACGCACCATCGCCGGGTGGCATCCGAGGCACCCAATGGCGCCGTCGGCGCCGGAACAGCTTGCATGTCATGACCGATCGCCACGTAATGACCGACTCCCGCCGCCGCGAGGGCGTGCTCTGTCCACGCTAGCGTGTGGGTATGCGCGCCATGCGACTACACCGCCCCGGACCCATCTCGTCGAACCCCCTACGCGCGGACGAGGTCCCCGAGCCGACTCCCGGCCCTGGACAGATCCTGATGCGGGTGCACGCGTGTGCGGTCTGTCGCACCGACCTCCAACTCGCCAGCGGGGATCTCGCCGCCCGGCGCCTCCCCATCATCCCCGGCCACCAGGCGGTGGGACGAGTCGCGGCGCTGGGCGAGGGCACGGTGGGCTGGAGCGTCGGCGATCGCATCGGCGCCTACTGGCTGGCCCACACGTGTGGCACGTGCCGGTTCTGCCGATCGGGCCGGGAGAACCTGTGTCCGGATGCGATGTTTACGGGGTGGGATCGAGATGGCGGGTTTGCAGAGATGACGATCGTCGACGCCGCGATCGCCGCCCCGATTCCGGAGTTGATGACCGATACCCAGGCCGCGCCTTTGCTGTGCGGCGGGGTCATTGGCTACCGAGCGCTTCGGCGCGCGGGCGTGCAACCCGGCCACCGAGTCGGGCTGTTCGGGTTTGGGGCCTCGGCACTGTGCGCGATCCAGGTGGCTCGTCACTGGGGATGCGCGGTCTACGTCTGCACCCGCTCGGAGGCCGAACAACGACGGGCCCGCGAGCTTGGGGCCGTCTGGGCCGGCAGCTACGACGATCCATGCCCCGAACCGCTTGACGCGGCGGTGACCTTCGCACCGGTTGGCTGGGTGGTCACGCGCGCCCTCGCCGCGCTTGATCGCGGTGCGACCGTCAGTGTCAACGCCATCCATCTCGATGAGGTTCCAGCGTTCGACTACCAAGACCTCTGGTGGGAACGATCGATCGTCAGCGTCGCCAACGTCACCCGCACCGATGCGCGCGAGTTCCTCGCACTCGCCGGCGAGATCCCGATTCGAACCAGCGTCGAAGTCTTTGCACTCGAGGACGCCAATGCGGCCCTCGCAGCCCTCGATGCCGGTCGCATCCACGGCGCCGCGGTGCTCGCAATCGATCCGTAGCGGCCGTCGGCGATCGGACTGTTCCCGCTGTCCGCGGTGAGGTCTCGGCGCTAGACTCCCTATACGGGTCTGCGGTGCGTGAATCACGCGGGAGGGATGCAATGTCGGTCGTGGATAACCTGGCGCGGCAAGCCAGTCGTTTCGCCAACGACGTCCAGGTCTCCCTTAAACGCGCCCGCGTCGAAGGTGAGCGGCGTTTGTTACAGCGCCAGCACCGCGCGGCACTCGAAGAGCTCGGACTGCGCGCCTACGAGCTTGTCCGCGCCGGCGACTTGCCGGAGGCGCCACTGGGCGCCGAAGTGGCAGCGGTCGAACGGAAGCTCATCGAGTTGGACGCCAAAGAGCAGGAGATTGAGGGCTTGCAGGCCACTGATGACGGCGACACGCCCGACGCGCCCGCCACAGATGACGTGGATACCGCGTTCCCCATGATGGGTGACACAGCACCGACCGACCCCGGTGCCCCGCCCCCGGTGAGCCCGGGACCCGGCTGGGAAGCTGCGGAGCGATTTTTTCGCAGCGACCGGTAAGCGCACGAGCGATTCCGACCCGCACCCTCGCGGGGGGGCTGGTCAGCGACACCGCCAAGCATGTATCGTGAGACTCCCGCACGTGCGAGGCGATTCTCTATCACCTCGTGTCGGCAAGGAGCATCGGCGTGAGGGCAAAGCACGACATTGAGGGCAACCACCGCTCTGAGGCCCCGGCGTGCCACCGGTGCGGCCTCCCGCTGCTCGCGGACTCCGAGTATTGCCCGTTTTGCGAGCGGTGGCTCACCGAAGGCACCGTCACTCGAATCCTCGGCAACCGTCGGACGCGGCGCACTTCGCTCGCCCAACGCGGGCGCGCCGGGATTCCTGAGCACACCCTGCTGATGATCGGGGCAGTCTTGTTCGCCCTCATCGCGATTGTCAGTGTCGTCGTAGCGATCACCACGTAGCGCCAGCCCCCGCCCCACGCATCCCCGGCTGGCACCGTTGTTCCAGCCCGATATCGGCGTGCCGAGTGCGCGGGGAGAAATCCCAAGGAGCCCACATATGAGCACTACAGACGAGAAATACGAGATCGGCGACGCGGTGACGGGTCAGTTCCGCTGCGAGGCATGCGACCTTCTCGTGGTGTCACCGACCGAGAACGACGGCGTGCTCATCCTCCCGCCGTGTCCGCTCTGCCAGAACGGCACCTGGCGGCGGGTCTAGCCCGAAGCTCCCGTCGGATCGGCGAATCCGGCCATCAAATCGATGAGATCATCGGCGTCAAGCGCCGGCAGCGTCTCGAAATGCGCGCTCCCGCGCGCCGAGAGCTCCACGCTGAGTTTGGCGATCGCATGAGCATCCGGCGCCTCGACGACACTCATGAAGTCGTAGGCGCCCAGAACCGCCCACTGCTGGACGACACGGCCTCCAAGCGCCTCAACCTCACGATTCACCTCAAGGAGGCGCTCGGGCGTCGCGCGTAGCGTTTGCACCCCTTGAGGGCTGAGCGTGGACAACAAAATAAACGTCCGCATACGGCACCTTACGACACGGGGATGGCGTTGAGCAACGCGACGACCCACAGTGTGCCACTCTGCACTGGCCACGTCGCCTGACGGGCTAGACTTTTTGAGCCGTTGCGACCACACCACCGAGGTGACCATGCCCGAAGCCGACCCCCCTCTGAGCGAACTCCAGCGAGCCCTTCTGGGATATGACCCCACTTCCCTCGAGAAAAACCTGATCGACTGGACCCGCGAGCGCTGGATGTGGGCCGCGCGCGGCATGGTCTACGCCCGCAAGGAGGCCGCTCAGACGGTCGAAGGGGTCGGCGGCGTTCGTAGCCAGGAAGGAAAGCTCGTCCTGGAAGTCGCCACACGTGTCGCCATCGCCGAACGCGAACTGCTCATCCGGGCACTGGCGCATTTGCTGCCGGAATGGATCGAGACGACCTACGGCCTCAAGCCCGTCGACGCGCCCCCGGCGGCAGCACAGGACTAAACCGCCGACGCACTCAGGCGTCGACCTTCGGCTCGACGGGGTAACCCGCCGCGGTCCAGGCGTCCCACCCTCCGGCGACGACACCGACGCGCGATCTTCCGTGGTCGAATGCCCACAAGGCGATCTTCATGCTGGTCGCCTCACCGGGGCGGTCGCAGTAGAAGATCAACTCGCAATCGTCGGGAAGTCCGGCGATCTGCGATTCAAACGCCTTTGGGTCGATGCGGATCGAGCGCCGGATCTGTTCAGTCGCGTCCCGATAGCCCAGCTCGCGCACGTCGATGGGCTGTACCGCATCGCCCATCCGAAATGCCGCGAAAAGATCAACCGGCTGCCAACGCGACACGTCATCCCAGGCCATCCATCTCCCCTTTAGCGTCGGCGTGAGTACAGGCCACGCTAACAGGCCCGGAGCGCTCGCCCCGCAGCGCGACACAACCGCAGACCTGCCGACCGCGCGTGTCGGCTACGTCACTGTCCGGCGAGCAGCTCCAGGACCGAGTCCGCGTGCCCCGCGGGCGTGACCTTGTACAACACGTGCTCCAAGACGCCGTCCGGCCCGATCACGAAGGTACTGCGCTCGATCCCCATGTACTTGCGGCCGTACATGGACTTTTCCACCCAGACCCCGTAGGCCTCGGCGGCCTCGTGGTCGGGGTCAGAGAGCAAGGTGAACGGCAGCCCGTGCTTGTCCCGAAATTTCACGTGACTCGCGACCGAATCCGGGCTCACGCCAATCACCTTGGCCCCCCGTGCGTCAAAGTCGGCGCGCTGGTCGCGAAACGCGCAGGCTTGCGTCGTGCAGCCGCTGGTGTCGTCTTTGGGGTAGAAATAGAGCACGATGTGCTGTCCCCGCAAATCGCTCAGCGCCAGGGTCGATCCATCGTCGGCATTCAGTTGAATGTCGGGCGCGAGTGTCCCGGGTGTGAGTCGTGCCATCGCATGGTCTCCTTGTGACGGGAATCTGCAGCGAACATAACGGGTCTGCGCCCGCTCCGGAGCGAGGACCGGCCGCGACGGTGATCCGGCCCGCGGAGCATTCCGATGCCGAGGCCGTCGGAGCATTGCTGGCGACCGCCCTCGACGCCAAGTACCGGCCCACGCTGGGTCGACACGCGGCCGCGGCGCTCACGAACGTCCTGCATGAGGACCTGCGCACGCCGGCTCACGGATACTGGGTCGCCGTGCGGCGGGGGACCATTGTCGGCGCCGCGCATCTGGCCACCGCCGAAGATTTGCCACCCACTGGCGTGGTGCAGCGCCTGTCCCAGACCGTCGGCTGGTGGCGGGCCATCTGGGCCCTGACTGCGCTCTCGATTCTCGCCCACGGGCCGCTCGCAGACGACGAGGCCTATGTGGGCGAACTCGTGGTCGCCCCCAATGTCCGTCGCCAGCGGGTCGGCGCAACACTCATGGAGCACCTTGATGCACGCGCCACCGCGCTGGGAAAGAGCCGCCTGACGCTCTGGGTGACCGACGACAATGCCCCGGCCCGGGCCCTCTACACCGGTCTGGGGTTCACCGAATGTGCCCAGCGCAACTGGCACGTGGGCCGTCTGGTCTTCGGCTCCCGAGGCGCAGTGCTCATGGAGAAGCGCCTGATCCCGGCCGGAGAGACTCCGGGGCCGTAATCCGGCGACGGCTCTGGAGCGCGACCCATCCCCACTCCGTGCGCAATCTCGCGCGTACTGTCGCCGGAATGCACCCTCAACGTACTACCCTTCTTAGGGTGGCGTTTCTTTCGCACGCCGTCTGTGCATCACACCTGACAATCGCCCTGCCGTCGGCAGTTCGGGGAGCAGCGAAATGGCAAAGCAGGGCCGCGCACGCCAACTCTCGCGCACGCTCACGGCAAGTGAAGCTGCTGCGCTTATCGGCGTCAGCGTCGCCACCATCCGCGGTTGGGCCGACAACGGCTCGCTGCCATCACACCGCACTGTCGGAGGCCACCGCCGCTTCGATATCGCCGAGTTGCGCATATGGATGCACGCGCGCGGCGCGACGATGCCGGCCCCCGTTGCAGGGGTTGCACGCGCCACTAAGGACGTCCCCGCATGCCCCTCGCTGGCACGCGAACTCAACGCGCGGACCGAGGCGATTCTGGGGTCCGTCCGCGGCGGCTATAGCGATGACGTACCGACGCTGGCACCCCGGCCGAGCGATCCCGCGATACGACGCTCGGCGACGCGGTTCCTGCGGATCATCACGGCCGCCCTCGAGACGGGAAGTATCACCAAATCCGTCGGGCGCGCCGAGCTCGCCGGACTCCGCGATGGAACCCAGCCCGACGCCCTCGGCAACAGCCTGACCCATCTCATGCGCGTTGCGATGGCGATCGCTGTCGAGGCGCAGCATGCGCTCGACGAAGGACTGATCGACGAACCGCTCGCAATCCCCGCCGTACTCGCCGTCACCGAGCACGTTGTGGCAGCAGACCTCCGAGGCCTCCAGCAGGCGAGAGTTACCCGCGCACCGACCACTCGAGCACCGCGCACGAAGGCGCGCGACGCCCAAGCCAACTAGATGAGTGATTCCACGCACTCAACCGCAACATGCAAGCCCAACCCAAATCGCACTGCAGGAGAGGTGCGTTGGGTCCGCAGAGCGTTCGTGCACTGTCGCGTTGGCGACCCCTTATGTCCGGAGCGGTCCAACAGATGGACGCGAGACGCCGACAGATCGGGGCGAGTTGCGGGTTGGGCCCGGTCGCATCGCTGCGGCACCGACGCACGATCCCGGCATCCAGCCTGGGGACCGGCACGATCACGGTGCAACCAAATGATCTAGAACGACCCCCGGAGAGCCGGGGGTCGTTCCGTAGCGAGCCGATAAGCCGGATTCTGTCGTGGGCAGCCATCCATCTGGGACGTCTGTTGCCAGACGCCTCAAGCGACCGACCTGGAGCTGGGCGAGCAACCCGTAGCGCTCCGATTTGGTCTTGCACCGAGTGGGGTTTACCCAGCCGACCTGTCACCAGGCCGCTGGTGCGCTCTTACCGCACCGTTTCACCGTTACCGCGGACAGAGTCCGAGGCTGTTTCGTTTCTGTGGCACTTTCCCTAAGGTTTCCCTCGCTGGCGGTTAACCAGCACCCTGCTCTGTGGTGTCCGGACTTTCCTCGAACCGCAAAATTGCGGCCCGCGGCTGCCTAGCTCGCGGTCGGCGAGTCTAGCGCGCGTGCGGCCATCAGCACAGGGCGTCTAGAGATTGCGCAGAACGCCGACGACCCGGCCGGCAACGCGAAATTCGTCCCGCACCTCGATCGGGGCGAAATCCGGGTTCTCCGGAATCAGCAGGACGTGGTCTGCGCGGCGCTCAAAGCGCTTGACGGTTGCCTCCTCGCCGATCATGGCGACGATGATCTGGCCATTCTCCGCGGTGTCCTGGCGGCGGACCGCGACCAAGTCCCCGTCGAGAATCCCCGCATCGCGCATCGAATGGCCGGTAACCCGCAACAGGAAGTCGGCCGCAAACGGCGTCTGCACCCAGTCCTCGACCTGTTCGTCGGCCAGTCGCGGCAGCCCAGCGGCGACGGCACCCACCAGCGGGAGAGCGCCCAGCGGACCCTGATCTGAAACGGCCGCGCTGCGCACTGTGCCCCGAGGACGACTGACATGCATGGCGCGTGGCTTCGAGGGGTCCCTGCGCAGATAACCGCCATCGGTCAGCTTGGACAGATGCGCGTGCACCGTCGAGGGCGAGGCGAGACCGACGGCGCTCCCGATCTCTCGCACCGTGGGCGGGTAGCCCGCTTGGTCGCAATGCTGCGAGATGAAATCCAAGATTTCGGCTTGACGGCTGGTCAGCTTTTCCATCGGGTCCTCTCACACGCAGTGCCCGGGTAGCGAACAAGTGTTCCTTTTTGGACCGTAGCAGGCGGGATCGCACCTTTCTATTGCAATTCCGCCCCACCCCGCGCTGCTGAGCCGGTATTCTCTATCGACGCTGCGCGCCAGTGGCGGAATTGGTAGACGCGCAAGGTTGAGGGCCTTGTGACCCCTAGGGTCGTGGAGGTTCAAGTCCTCTCTGGCGCATCGCGCGTCGCGCACGCTCCCACGCCTGTACGGGCTGTGGGGGTGTGCGCGACGGTCGTCTGCCCGACGGCACCGCCCTCGGGCTCGGCGTGAGCCGACGAGGGCCGCATCAACGAGCCCAGATACCGGGACTCTCTACGGCGCGCAACCAGAACCTGATCCTCGCGCGAGGCTCAGCCGTCGCGCGCAATCCGGTGCCCGACCGCCTCGGAAGCGGTCGACATCGCAGGACCGGCAGGTCCCGGTGGGCCTGTCGACTCAGGGCTCGCGCGCCTCGGGGTCCGTGGCGATCTGCTCCGAGGAGTCTCCCGCCCGCCCCAAGTGATCGGCGCCGAGGTCGGGCCCGGCGTTCCCGCGAGCCCGTGCTCGAGCGCGCATCGCCCGCACGACGACACGGCTCGCCGCCAGAACGGCGACACCCGCCAGCAGCACAAGAAACAGTCGGTGCCGGCGCGCTGCGCGTGCCCGTCCGGAGCCGGACATGAATGCCGCGACCCCGCCGGCTCCCCGGGTCAGTAGGAAGGGTGCGCCGCCGGTGATGGCCCCCGAACGCTGCCGCATCCGCCCGCGGACCGCGTTCCGGAGTTCGCGCACACTACGCAAGGTCGCCCATGCCTGCCTGCCGATACCGCGGGACGGCCTGGCCGCCGTGGCGTCCAGCACTGACGACGACGTCCGGACGATGCTCCACGCGGTCTGTCGGACGTGGCCTGCGAGCCGGTCAGTCTTCACAGTTGCCTCCTTGAGGTGCTCCCTGATCACGATACGCCGCTCGCGGCGCTCGCCCGCGACTCACGCGTCTTCCGAACGTCCCCCGGGCAAACCCGTCCCGATGAGACGAACCCCAATCATGACACCACCGGACCCGCACCCGGCGGTGCGCAGGCGGGCGTGTGGAAGGCCGCGCGCGGCGCCTCAGGCGTCGACCAGACGCCTGAGGCGCCGGCTGCACAGATTACCGGGCCCCCGGTCGCCGGATACTCGGGTGGGGCGACGACGTCGATCAGACCCGTGTTCGGCGCTCGGCGGGAGAAACGGAGGATTCTGCGTACGACGGATAGGCGGGCAGCCACACAACCGATCCCGGGGTGCGCGCGTCCGCGATCCGGGTCCTCGCTCGAAAGGTCAACGACCGCGAACGCAAGACGCTGCGCGGCTCACGCACGACGCAACAGGTCAATGGCAAGACCAGGCAAGCCAGGAACGTCCTTCGTGGCGACGAGGGCCAGAAAAACGAAGACCGAAACGACCAGGCGGCCAGCACAGCCCGCCAAGCCGGCAAGGAGGTTCGCGAGGCAATCGACGACATGACCGACGCGATCAAGCGGTCGCCGCGCGCCGAGGCCGTACCCCTCGCCGGTGTGTGCCCGGCCGCGGCCAACCCGCCGTCATCGCTGGCGACCTGACCGGTTGCGTTCACGGCAGAGCCACGGGGTCCCGGGGAGCCCTCCAGAGATGCACGGGGACACAGCACCGTCCCGTCGTGGCACCACGGGACGGTGCCAGCACACACGAGCGTGCCCGGAGGCCTCGCGCGGACGCAAGGCGCGCCGATCAGCGGCTAGGTGTACCCACTCACCACATTGGTGACAGCCGGCTGATCGGCGCTCGGCCCCCGAGCGCCTGATGGCGGCGTCGGGTGTTGTAGTACTCGAGCCAGTCTGGCAGAGCCTCGGTGCGCTGGGCGTT
>Ga0182030_10000860_pt1 | contig 60022 bp, 64 predicted proteins | sample 812S3MmetaG_FD_121299 | JGI IMG/M metagenome (GOLD analysis project Ga0182030, IMG submission 121299) | Permafrost microbial communities from Stordalen Mire, Sweden - 812S3M metaG (Illumina Assembly) | ecosystem: Environmental > Terrestrial > Soil > Wetlands > Permafrost | place: Sweden... | reverse complement strand
TTTATTTACCTTTTTTCAGTTGGAAGAAATACACGAAAAGTTTGTATCGGAAGCCGAGCTGGAGGAGGTTTGTGCTTTTTTCATTTTTTTGTTCTTTTCGGATATAGATGTTTTTTTTTTTTTGGTGTGTTTGTTTGTTTGGGTATGTAGAGGGGGGTGGGGGGTGGTGTTTGGGTGTGGGGGGGCGTTTGTGTTTGTTTGTTTTTTTTTTTTTTTTTTTTGTTGTGGTTGAGATGACTCTGCTCTGATGATCATCACAATATGGCTGATTTATGAGGCAAAGCAATAAATGGTGACGAAGACAAGCCCCTGGTGTTCGCCAGTAAAATTGGAGGGAATTAGGCTTCCCAGATCCTCCCAGATTCTGACGATGGTTGGTTGGAATTGGCCACCGCCCTTCTTGAGATTTGTCTTTTAGGTGTGGTGCAGGAGTGCTGGATAATCATACGCAGCGTTGTTTTTACTGGTAGAGACCTGCTGACTGGATGAGATTCAGGATGCTGTCCACCGCCTGAAATTACGAGTCCTTTCGTCTGTGTCTCCATAATCCCGTACGTGATTTGAGAGGCAAGGGTCAGCATTGAGACGGGAACACCTCCTCTCTTCGAGTCCGTATTGTAAAAGTGACTACGACTGATTTCCTCCGTAAGGGGGGGCAAGTCCTCTGAGTACACCCCTTCTCAAAATAAACCATGATGATGATGATGTGCCTCACTTCACCTTAGAGCTAGACTAATGGAAATAGGCATCAAATATCCAAAGCATGTAAATATTCAGAGGCAGATAGATGGATGAAGAGGTACTAGTCAGGGTAGCCTTCTCATAGGCACAAAAGGTCCTTTACCATAGTAAAATTTTCTTAGGAGTGAGCCGTTGACTGTGCTCCAAATGAATCCAAAAAGCCGCAGTTGCAGGAAGGCAAAGCAAAAAAATAAAAAAATAAGGGCAGTCTCGGTGGAAAGCGCCGGGGGTCATTCTTCGCTTTTCCCACCTGCAACAACAGCCGAGCTACCAGCACCAGCACCAGCACCATACCAAATTTGCTTCCGACTCTGAACCCTCGCTCAATCTATTATTCACCCTTCCATTTCCGCCCATTCACTCCATCCTCTCTACCACCTCTCCCTCACGACTTCTTCACTGAAGACGTGAGTCTCGCGAAACCTTCCACACTCCTTCTCTCCTCCATCCCTTCTTCAGACATAATACTTCGACCCATCGTCAGATTTGACTCGTCAGGCGTTCTGGTCGACTTTTGCCTTTCGATTTTCCGACACTGGGGTGCAGAAGGTGAACAGGGCAACCGAAATCATAACAACCACCTCGACCACCAGTTGACACAGGAAAAGGTCAGTAAATCACTTCATAGCCCCATTTATCATACACCAATCTATTGCACGGCTTGGACGAGCCTGTCCTTCGAATTCCGAACACCTACACAACTCCATTTCGATGACGATCGCGGCTTGAGAGGCGACTGTCCACAAAGCGAAGCCGCCGACATTCCTCACCTCAGACCTCGAAAAATACATTTCTACAAGACCTGCCTGAGTCTTATTTCTTCCATATCTGCCAGCAACGAGACCCTTCCACCAGTCGCATCATTGTCGCACGCTTTGTTTTCCGAGGCGTGTCAGTTTCGGCACTGACTGTGCTCGAGATCTATAACCAGAAATTTGCTGACCTTCCATAAGATTACCTAGAACAATAATACTCGGGCAAGAGAATCTTCGCCGCATGGTCGGTTCGATCTTGAGCGTGTGTATTGGTGTCTAAGCACTGTCCTTTTTCTGCGACTTCATCGAATCCCTGTCCGCAGATTTACAACGGTTACTTTTGAGGTCTTGCAAAGTTTTGTCCACCTTTCAACCTTACCGATCTATGGCGGATTCACGACAATAAAATTTCTCTGCAATTTCGCTCTTTCACCTACCTCCCTGCCACATACCACCTGGCACAGCACCTTCGTCTCTCCATCAGCCCATTGCTAGTCAACCTTCCACGCTGATTCTAGACGAAGAACCTTCTTCTTGCACCCGACGAGATTCAGAAGAATCTTTGTCGGTATCTACATCTTCGCCCATCATGCTTCCTGGAGGTGTCTGCGCAGTGTTGGACTATGAGGTAGACCAGATGACTGATTATGTTGCCGAAATGGCACAACGAATCGTCATTCCTGGCTCTCTAGTTGTCCCAGCATTCCGCAAATTTGTTTCTGGACTTCTCACATCGACAAGACTCCCCAGCACTACGATTCTTCTCGGCATGAACTACCTCGCAAGACGGATGAACGTACTCAACTCAGCCGGTCCATACAAAGCTACTGAAGGCCAGGTCTGGCGGATGCTCACCATCGGCCTCCTTCTAGGAAGTAAGTTCTTAGACGACAATACCTTTCAAAACCGATCTTGGTCTGAGGTCAGTGGTATCGCTGTCGCCGAACTGAACACACTCGAGCACGAATGGTTGGAATCTATGCATTGGAGCTTGTATGTCAATCTCGATGACAGCAAGGACTTCAATGCGTGGCTACAGAATTGGAATGAGTGGCGTGAGACGAAGAACCTCCAACGAAAAGCTACTCTGGATCGCCTTGCACCTCTCGCCCCCATCGATACCAATGTTCAGCGAGCCCGCCCGTACCCACAAGCATACAGTGGTTATCCAAAGAGCTCTGCGCATGAACGTCCCGTCTCGAATTTTTACGATCAGTCTCAAACTACTTGGATGAACTCGTATCCTACGCCTCACCACACACCACCATCTGCTCCTGATTCCGGCGTCAACACTCCCGAATATTTGAGCGCAACAGGTGGAGGTCCTCGATATAACGATTGGTCTGTGTACCAACAGTATTCGAGAGGATATCAGCCACAATCATCTCATGCTCCATACGTTCCCCCACGAGTCGCTGCGTATCACACTCCCACATATACGAATCACTATGCCAATCAATACAGTAGCATCTGGGATTCTAACGTGGACTGCAGTTGCTGTCCTCCTCAAGCCTTAAAGCAGCCATACTTCATGTCTCATGCTCCTTATGGTGGACAGCAGATCGTTGCTGGATAGTCTAAACACTATTGCAACACTGGGACACTTGGGCACGTCGATTTCGATTTACGATTCGCCAACTTCCAAAATTCTTCACAATACCCACGATGCCTAGCGCTTCGACACAAAAGTTCTTGCATTCTGTTTTCAGCGTTTTCAGCGCGCATTACGTTACTCGGTGTTGTCCTTCGGCCGGTCTCTAAAAGTCAAGAAAAGGTTTACTTGATAATAATGCATACTGACACACCCCTCACGATCTCGAGTTGCGTTGCGCCAGTCACACGGTTTCCGCCTCGATCTAACGACTTTTTATTTTCACATTTCTGACATTGGGGCGTTGCATCAGCGAATTTTACAGATTTCCTTTGTCTTTCGAAACAGGGATGGCATAGACTGGAGGGTTATCAGTCTGGTGTTTTGAGGGAGAGGGTACTTTGCTTGCTGATTTCTTTTCCTTTGCACATAACGATTTCTTTCTAGACTCACGATTCGATCACTCGGGTCCTCATAAAACATATGGGCTGCCATCTTCTCGGCTCGCCAACCCAGAAAATTTGTAATTAGGCGATTCTTTCATTTTCATTTTCTACTTCGGCTTCTTGTACAGTGGATTTGAATACTAGTTGGCTTGCTTCTCATATTAGGGAGGGGTTAGCATGCACAAAAATGGGAGGGGAGCTGGATTTGCTCGTTCTTTTTCAATTCATAATTGGGGTCTTCAGATCTGTGCTAGCTAGCTTCTGCTCATTGCTTTATTTGTCGACCGGGCAATTTGGGGGATCAGCATGGTATGCAAAGATTGGGGCGGAAAATTTTCTTCATTTGCTGGAGCTGAAGGGGCTCATTTCATCATGAAGGCTGGGTGCTTTGAGTTGGCGTGGCTTTGGCAGCCTTGCTGGATAAAGATACGACGTTATGATGATCTTTTTCGAGGGCATCTTTGAGGGTCTGCTCCGCTGTCTGGACCCACTCTATAGAGATGGGTTTATTAGATGGCCTTTAGATTAATGAAGACTTTGTGCCTTCGATTCGATCTCTCATCAACGGGACTTCTCTCGATTGACTGATCCGTCTATTGACTCATTATCGCCACCCTCGGATCTAGCGTGACATTTCAAATGATTCGGAAATCGGAAGAACGCCTCCAGGTCTCGAGGCAATTTCAAAATCAAGCTTTGGCCCCGGCAACAACCGTTTATTCACCGAGATATATGCGAGCAGCCAAGCCCGGCGGCACAGCCTCGTTTAAAAAGGGGCGCGGACCAGGCTGTGATATTAAAAGTCCATTAAATTGTTTATTGCGCCTCGAACGCGTAGTTCAAGAGTCTGTCTGTCAACCTTATTACATCTGCTGAATCTTGGCTGCATTTGAATTTATGAAGTTTGTTATGCGTTGATTCGCTGTCTCCAAGACGTAATACTGCAATCGCTAGAGGGCTGAGGATTAGCTTGGACGTTGACGTTGTAGATGCTTGGACATGCTCTTTGGCCGTAGGCCTATTTCATCATCCCGAGAGGAAGGAATTGGTATGGTGGTGGGTAGGCTGCTTTGCACGATACACCAAATTCGAAGGATGATTCCTTCGTAGTCTACAGCTTTACGCCCCATTAGATGAGAGAGTATGCTTCTTTGGCACCTTTTTGACATCCATTTGGTTATGTCAAGGCTCATCATATCAGTTCTTATGAGTCCAGAGGAATATATAACTTGTCTGAATATAGATGTCCAATCGGCTTTTTCTTCTTCTGTGGAGATCTGGGGCTTTGGTGATGCTGAAGTGAGCCATAGGTTATGTACATCCTTGTTGAATCTCCTGAATCACACCGGTTGCAGTCTTCCCCTCGAGGAAATCTAAGCCATATTTCCAACTCCTGGATCCGGCTTCTGCAGCACTTCGATCCGTGTGCTTCCTTTATTCCTATTTATTCCCGAGTTGATGTCCCCTATTCGCATCTTGCCTCCAGATATTGAATCAAGCAGGCATATTATCAGCTCTGGTTGCCCGTCTTCCCAAAGTACCAAGTCTGCGACTTACTCGGAAACGAATCATGAAAGCCCCCGTATTGGATTTATTGCACATCAGCATCTACGTTGGCAGCCGAACGGCCAATTCAAAACTCTCCTTCATCTAAGCATTCGTGTTCAAGTTTTCTTACAACTTTAAATGAAGAAAGTTTATCTTTCATGAGAGGATGAGAAGGTGAGAGTGACAATGGGAGATTCAAATTATGGTGACATATCTGGCCGAGGAAGATCTAATCACACGCTACGTGCCTTTCTTCTTTGCTTGCCACACGCCTTTTTATCTTTATCTGGTGCGTTCGCGGATGAACATCACCGGCGAACGAAGAAATAAGGTTGATGAGTCCAAAAGAGTGTGCATCCGGTGCAGATCCAATTATGTAGTAATGGCTAATAAGATAGCTAAATGTTGCAGGTAAACAGGATTTCAAAATATCATAGGCCATGATTGAGAAGATAGGTTGGAAGATGAATATCGAAAACCTACTACCTGGTGTTATGCACTGCATTCGTTTAAGTTAGGAGATATGTGGGTAAGGACTGTAATATTAAGTCTTGGGACAAATGTGTCTGTGGAAATGGGAAAAGATGCTGGGCTCAAAGCCTCCACTTGAAGAGAGAGATGTAGAGGAGACCAACCATTCCTTTGCACCAAACGCAAGGTGCTCCGAAAATCAGTAATCCATAATAATCTGCAGCACTGAATCACATGAACCAATGCGCGCCACTGTACAGCTTTCCATTCTATAGATATACACATCTCCCCTCCCCAATTCTATCCTCCTATCATCCCATCATCAAATCCTCAATCCAAATTTAATGAGCAGCATGTTCCTCCTCAGGCTCCTCCTCAAACCAATCTACCTCCTTCTCCACCGCACCAGGCTCACCCTGTCCCTCAACCTCCACAGACGAAGCCTCGTACGCCTTCAACTCATTCGCGATATCGGTCTCCTCGGGGGACTTGGGGGCTTTTGGCGCAGCGAATTTTTGGACGTGTCCTTCGGAGTCAGTAGCCTTGAGGGCGGGCGTTCTATATGCCTTTAATTCTTTGACGTAGAGCTCTTGGACGAGATCCGCTGGAGGACGGGGATTAGCTTGAATCGGTTTTGAGGAGTGGGACTGTGATATGCCTGGTCGGATTGCCGGGGAATAGAGAGTGATTGCTTCTAAATTTGAGGGCAAAAACGTGAGAATTACGAACCTTGACGAATGGCTGTAGGGGTAATGAAAGTACGTTTGGTGACTATGCCGGAAGCTTGCTGTCTCGCGACGCGGGCGATAGAGGAGCGCTGTAATGGTCAGTCGAGCTTGTATTAAAGCTGAGGGAGATACTGACCGAAGCTCGGAGTGATTGTACGAGCATGATGACGGTTGTGGTGGTGTCAATTGATTGTAAAGTCCGTAGATATAGTTCGGGACGGAGGATTTCGAGAACCTCGCTTCTTGAAATCTAGGGGCCTGAGGCTGCCACATTTCTTATTCCTGACTGCCTCAAATTTGGTCAAGTGCATTTCAAGATAGGGAGAGTCAGATCAATATCTAGGGTATGGATGTTTTAAGCATGTCTCTTTTCTATTATGTCTAAAATTATCACTAAGATCCTAAGATATGACTTAGCTTTATGGGAGCTTCAAGGCTCAAGATCACAGTATGATCACGCGTATTGCTATTAGAAATAGGTTTGAATATCCTCCCAACTCTTAAGTGAGACGGAGATGGATGCTCTAGGTGATCGGCAGCTGGCATCCTGTAATCATTACTTTTCCCTGATCTCAACCCTCCATTCCTGACTTTCTACGAGGAATGTTTGTAGTGTTAATCTGATTTTTTTTATTACATTCCTATGCCATACAGAACAGTATATGAAGAAGCTACTTCCCATGTTGAACCTTAGCAGCACGCAATTAATTGATATCTGTCATGGCTTCGGACTCCCCAAGGCGTTCTCCGCGAAAATCTCCTCAGAAATCTGCATTCGAAGAAGTTCCCTTGCTGAAGGGAGAGGCTTCCTCTGCCGAAAATACTCGGGGGAAACCATTAGCTTTGCTCGGAGGACCACACAGTCCTCTAAACCGTCGTACATCAGAGAGTGATGATTCAAATGAATCGGATGACGCTTGGGAGTCTGGCAGGAATGCAAAACTCCCAGAGGTCAAATACTATCCGCATCTCTATGAAAACGATTATCCACTACCAACTATTGAATACAACGATCTTCCACCTTTCGACTCGACACCAATCACACCTCTGAATCTTCCAGTCACACTCTACGAACACCCTCATGATTGCCCTGACTACGACGATGACTACGAGTATAGACTGGCTGATCCTGTGCCAAACAGTGGAATTTATTTAGGGGAATTGAAGCAGCCTGAACGCAAACCTAAGGATCGAAACGTTGTGTATGTGTACTCCCTCGAAGCATAGCCACTGTTGATAATCGAGCAACACTGACCCCCAGGTCTCTCAGTTACGGAGCTTTCAACCGGACCTCAGCAAAAAACGAGGGCTTGTACGTCTACAAATTCGTTATCAAGGCACTTCAGTTCAATAGGTCAGGCAAGCCATGTCCTCTGAACGGGGCACTAAAAGTTGTGTGGGGCGATATTTGCTTCAGACCCGAAATCACGCAAGAGTGTATGACCCTCAAAGCCACTGAGACATTTTGTAGCAGGAGGGTGCAATTCAACGACGACCTAGTATCTCAGGCACGGCACAAAGAGTCACTTCCAGATCCTGAACCATCAAATTTTATCGATCCTTTTGACAAGGAGATTGCAGATTACGATCCCTTATTGTGGGGAAGTACTCCATCGCCCCCGCCTGGGATTCTTAATATGTTCGTCAATTTAACAACAGAAGATCTTGATATCTATGACAAAGATTGGGAATATCGTGTTGCAGATCCTGTTCCTGGAGCCGGAATCTACATGGGGGTGATGAAACAGAGAGAAAGAAGGCCGAAAGATAGGAACGTCGTATATGGGTCCCTCGACCACCTCGATCAAATGATGTACTCAGCAAGATCCTTTAACCGATGTGGCAAGCGATGTGAACCTCCCAAGGACCCCTTCGACTTCGACTGGAGAGATGTTGATATACGAGAGGAGTTCGGATATAGTTTCGACGTAGGGGACGCCGAGCAGGATGACAGAATGCGCGAGAGGTTGATGAATAAGCGAAGGCTTGATTGGCTCAGGGGGAAGAGATGGGAGAAAGAAGTTCTTGCGAGGTATAAAAGGGTACCTTTGCGAGACACGAAGTATGATGAGAAGAAACACAGGAAACTGGGCCGTGGGCAACTTTACCGGGTGCCGCTTTGGTAGGGCTTCCAGATTCTTCCACATCACCTCGGACCTCTTTCATCTCCACAATGGATCATTTTGTTATGTTTCCTCATCATACTTTGTACGGGAGCAGTTCCTCAATTAATTAATGGATCAAAAACTTTATAATGACAACTTTTTCATTTTTCTCCCTGCGACACACACATAACCCCCCTTTGTCTTTCTCTCAAATGGTGGTCCCCACATTGAGAGAGGGACTTTAAACACGATGGACTGTGTGGATCGGAAAATGTATTTCAACAGCCTAGAGAGAACGGAGACTGGATACGCCCATTGGCTACATTTCCAAGATTTCCTGAACATTGCTTTACGCCTTTCTCTAAGATGTTCAAAATACCTCAGACGTCTTGAACGAGCAATAAAAAACGGTAGGGCAAAATATTACGACCACTATGGCTTACTTGGGCCTGATTTGGTTTTTCGTAAAAACCTTTCCGGTCCAGGCCAAAAAGAAAGGCCGACTCCACGACACTCTCGAAGAAGCGTACCTGATAGATATGTGATATTACATATATACTAGAAAACTTTAAAAGCATAAACGAGAATGATTGACGGGAGAGCGCTCTTTTTAATTTTTTGTTTTGTTTCTGGGCGGGTTCAATGTTTCGGCATTGGAGATACCAAGCATAATCGTCTGGTTGGTACAATTTAGACTCTTTCCCGTTCTTAATAGGGCTTTGAATTTGACCTTGACCATATGTGAGATTGTTCTCGACTTCTAGTAATAGATGCGCCGGACCTACTAGAGCAATCGAATCCTGGTAGATTCCAACTGCTCGTAGGATTCCGTGAACTGGATATCTCAATGGAATAATTGGGCTTGAGCAAAAGTAATGGGAAGAACAGAATAAGCAGGGCCGGTGTGGAAGAGCAGTTGAGCTGATTATATAACTTGGTCTGGAATAATTCAAGTCCCAGCCCTCAGGATTTCGAATACCCTCAATGGGTCAACCAGATTCGACCCATGTCCTCAACACTCATTTGAGTGGATAGATTCATGTAGACAGTCAATTCTGCTAGTGTCACCTTTTAATAGAATTAGACTTGGGGATCAAAATCAACAAGCAGCTCAAGAAAGGCATCTCATTGTCCAAATTGGTCTAGAACAATTAAAAGCATTTAGTTAGATTATCACTTGATGATTCTTGGAATCTTCGAACTCTAGAACACTGTTTTCCCAGACCCAGACTTGCTTGGGGGCTGTGAAAATCCCTAGCCTAGCAGGTAGGTTGAAACGGGCATCCATCACGCCCACAAAGACCAAGTTATCATGATCATGGGGCCCGTGAATACATCAAACAATGAACTTAGACACAGGAGGTGATTTTAGAACTGCTCAACTCTTGAATTTTGTAGTGTAACAATCGCTGAGATCGCATGAGAAAATGCCATGCTGTGTCTATGATTACAAGGGTACCTCTTAGCCATACCAAACCACCCCCACAAACGGCCTCTTATGCATAAAAGTTGACAGTGTCCTTTTTTTTGGCCTGTACTTCTGCGATGGCATCGACATAATGTTCGTGGCTGATCTTGTTCTTCCCCATCCGCAACGCGATCATACCAGCCTCAACGCAAACAGCCTTGAGCTGAGCACCACCAAATTCGTCCGTACTCCGTGCCAACTCAGGCCAGTTAACTGCATCATCTACAGTCATTTTTCTGCTATGGATCTTCAGAATTTGTGCTCGAGCTTCTTCGTTGGGCAGAGGGAATTCAATCTTTCTGTCCAAACGTCCGGAACGAAGTAAAGCTGGGTCGAGGACATCTACTCTGTTCGTGGCAGCCAAGACCTTAATACGGTCATCCGAGGCGAAACCATCAAGCTGGTTGAGAAGCTCCAACATAGTTCTTTGCACTTCTCGGTCTCCGCTCTTCTCGCTATCAAAACGCTTTGTACCAACAGCATCCAACTCGTCGATGAAAATGATCGCGGGTGCCTTTTCTTTGGCCAAAGCAAAACAATCACGGACCAGCTTGGCACCATCACCAATGAACATCTGAACGAGTTGAGGACCGGCTAGCTTGAGGAAAGTAGCATCGGTTTGCGCAGCGCAGGCTCGTGCAAGAAGTGTCTTTCCGGTTCCGGGAGGACCATACATAAGAGCACCTACAATTCGTCAGTCATCATGCGCGTTAAACATTCGAAGAATTCATCTACCTTTAGGAGCCTTGATGCCAATCTTCTTGAACCGCTCAGCTTCCTTCATGGGCCACACAATTGCCTCTACCAGTTCCTCGATCTGCTTATCCAACCCTCCTACATCGGTGTACTTTTCTGTTGGCTTTTCATCAACCTCCATAGCCTTGACTCTGCTGTCATACTCGGCGGGTAAAGTATCAAGCACCAAATAGGAATCCTTGTTGACACCAATCAAGTCTCCGGGTTTCAGTTGTTCGGGGTCAACGAGACCGATAAGAGGGAGGAAGATGGTTTGTCGGGTGGAAGTCTTGATAACTGCTGATTTTCCCACTCGTGTGGCATCGAGGTCAATATTAGCTCCTTCTTCCGCGGACTCAGCAGTTGGATCAAGGTCAAGAAGCTCAACAACATTGCCGACGAGGTATGGTAATTGTCTACGTTCATGTCAGCTCAATTATCGTGCAATGTGCCATCAACCTTTGCATACCGGTTGTTCTCAATCTTGTCTAGGTTGTCCTTGATCTTCTCGCCCATAGTAGCTTTCTCATGTGATACACGTTGAAACTCGCTCTTCATAATCCTCGTATCATTTTCCAGAAGCCGCCTTCTCGTAAGAATATCTTGTGTGCTCAAGCTGTATATCTCTTCATCTATGGGATCCTCTTCCTTTTCCTCCGCGTCAGCATCCTTCATCTCAGCGTCTCCGCTCTGATTTGGCTTCTTATCCTTGTCGCCATCGTCCCTCTTGTCTTCCTTCTGCTCGCGCTCGAGATCTTCGAGATCTTCTAAAGTAGACATGATGAGATTTGGTGGTAGGTAGAATCGTAGAGGGAAGAAATTAATAAGATTGTGACTGAGCTCTGCGTTGACTGATGCAGAAGGAAGACGTTGCGGCAGGAGCTTAGGAAGCAACAGCTCGCGAAACGAGGCTCCTAAAGAATGCGTACTCAAATTCCAGATCACGTGACATAGCTTGGCGCTAGAGGCTCGGCCCCAAGAATATCAACCTAGCCACTTCCTTTGTCATTCCTTCTGGCTCCATCTCTCTTTCAACGCTCGTTCAGCACATCGAAGTCCGTTGTATCTATCGTCTTAATACATTCAGAGTTGCAGGCCATCTTTCCAGCGATAGCAACGACTTCAAGAATTTGATAATCAATTCACAGACGCCTTCACTGGTCATTCAGCTCTGCGAAAGATTCATCAAATTCGCCTCGCGCAGATTTTCGACTACCTTCTTCCTCTGTCTACGCATCACACCTCATAATATACAAAGTTGAGCGCACGGGTTGAGCAATATTACGACTTGGACACTTTGAACAAACAAGATACAGTCGTCCAGTGCACACGGTCGACCTTCCTCGAGGATTACGAGTTACGTCAAGGGCCGTCGATATCTCCGTCGACACCTCTCGACGTCAGCGGGAACTTGAAGTGAACTCCAGTCAATACCGCCAAACTGCATTCTCCACTTCTTGTCAAGGTCACAACCAAACTACTTTGTCAAAAGCCAACTTTCGACCTCAGAAACCGCTACATCGTATCGCGCAAGAGGAAAGAAGTTAGACGCAAACCGAAGCGCCACGCAGTGTTCAACGAACTTGACAATATCTATCGACCTAAACCGTACAAACCAAAGATGATGGCCCCTCCGCCCGATAAGGGCGCGACGGAATGGAGCGAGAACTTGAATATGACGGCTATGTGCAAAGACTGCAAGGAAGTTCCTCCCAACCTCGTCGAAGAATTCTCCTCTGGTGACTTAGTCTGCGGCTCTTGTGGTCTTGTCATTGGTGATCGTATTGTCGATACTCGATCCGAGTGGCGTACCTTCTCCAACGACGATCAGGGCACTGATGATCCATCTCGTGTCGGCGATGGCGCAAATCCTCTTCTAAACGGTTCCCAGCTTTCTACCAGTATCGCATTTGGTGAGGGCAAATCTGCTGGTGAACTCCACCGCGCTCATGGCAGATCTACCGCCGACAAAGCCACCAAGGGTCTACTAGCTGCATATAAGGAGATTGGTGCTCATTGCGATGCTGTTGGCATTCCCAAGAACGTCTCCGATACCGCTAAGCACCTCTTCAAGCTAGTTGATGATGCCAAGGCATTCAAAGGAAAGTCCCAAGAAGCTATTATCGCCGGTTGCATCTTCATCGCCTGCCGCCAGTGCGGCGTTCCACGAACTTTCCGTGAGATCTACGCTTTGACGAAGGTTTCTAAGAAGGATATCGGCAGAACTTTCAAGGCTTTGGAGTCGTTCTTTGCCACTGACGCACAAAACAAGAATAAGAATGCTCCTCAAGGTAAGATATATATGCTTAGTATTCTTTTATTACTTTGTATTAACAGTCTGTTCAAAAGGACTTGCTGGTCCGACAGACCAATACAAGGCCACCACTTCCACGAATGCCAAAGACCTATGCCTCCGCTACTGCAGTCAACTCGGTCTTAAGAGCCAGCAGTTCGTCAAAGTCTCCCAAGGGCTCGCTGAAAAGATGTCCACCGTCGGTGATCTCGCCGGTCGATCTCCTCTTTCAGTCGCGGCTGCGTGCATCTACATGGCCTCGTATCTACTTGGCAAGCCGAAGACCCCGAAGGAGATATCCAATATTGCTGGCGTTAGTGATGGCACCATTCGAACTGCTTACAAATATTTGTATCAGGAGCGCGAGAGACTCATCGAGCCAGAGTGGATTGCAGATGGCAAGGGAAATATGGACAATCTTCCAGTCGGCTGAATGGGTGATACCATGGGCTTGATTTGGATTAGGCATCTGGGTGGTGGTGGCTGAGGTTGCGGCACTAATGTTTGTTCTGCGAGTTACATTTGCATTGAGATCGTTGTTTCTGCACATCGGTCATTGAGATTGCATTTGATCTACTATGGCAGTACGAGACTGGACAATGTCCTTCACTTTAGTGGGCTAATTTTACAGGAATAAGGCCTTCGGGCGATCAGTGGAAGAACAGTCATCTTCGATGGCAAACCGTACATAGATCAATCTCAAGCGATCTATCAACAACCCAACCTTCATGCTTGTAACTGTGATTATTTCCCTATGAAATTTAGAGCATTCTCGTTCCAACATAGTCCTTACCCTGCTCACATGGCCACCATAATGATCTCAAGTGTTATCATCTTAGACTAAGCCTTCTCCCCATCAACCTCTTGCTCCTGCTGACCCCCCTCCCTAATCCTCTCCCTAGCATTCATCAACGCTTTCCCCAAAAGATTCAGCCCCCACTTCTCTCTCATCTTCGGCGCATTCTTCTCCCCGTACCCAACCCCCCAAATCCTATCCATCGGACTCGCCTCCACCAACTCCCTCTTCCCCGTCCCCAACAACATCCCCTTCAAATCCTCACCCTCCTTCAAACTATTCTCAAACTTATAATAACTCCCATCCCTCACAATTCTCTCCCGGTTCGCAAGCCACACGTCATTATCAAAGTTGGAGACTTGACGACCCAGCGATTTTTGTTCTTTGGGGGATGTGGTTTTGAGGATTTTGGCGGCAATGGGAAGGTCGTGGAAGAGGAGGGCTTTTTGATACATCATGTATCTGGGCTTGTGTCAGAGACTCACCAGAGCCAGTGATGTGTTTGTATTGGAACTGAAAAAATGATACCTACTGCTCGGCGGTTTTGTACACAATGCTCTCATCTTCAGCGTGGAATGGGCTGTCATACCACTGAGACAAGAAGCTCCATTCTGAACCATACTCCCTCCAGAAAAAGACCGGAGATCCTTCGCCATTACGTGAAAATGTCATAGCTGCAGATTCTGAGACTTTATGAGCTTTGGGGGCCAGATAGGAAATAGCAAAGATCGAGCAAAGCTGAGGAATGTTAATGAGGGGAAGTTTAGTATATATAGCAACGGTCGAGCGGCTGCATCGGTGAGGAGTCAGAGCTGAATACACATATGGAGTACAGAAAATGTGACTACAATGTTCTTGACATTGGAAATGAAATGGACCGTCTTATGGGTGACAGAAAACTTATTCTGCAGAAAGCCTCTGTCTCAGCCTTGCGATGTTCAGGGGGTTGGTTGGGCTGCGGCGATGACTCGATTTCTTCTCGAGTACCTGATGAAGCAGGGCTGCATATACTGGGAAGATTCCAGGGTATACTTGCCCTCGATATCGCTTCTTGCAATAAATCGTAAGTCTGCTTCTGTAAACCAGATTTCGATGCGATGTTGAGTACGAGTTGATTACAATTCCTGTCAAGGTGTCTGACCGTTGCCGAGGCATGTGCTACGCTTTGCCGGCCGAATGTGGGGACTCTGGGGAAGCTGATGCTTCAACAACCTCCTAAACTCTCTTCTCTAAGTCTCCATTACTTCTCCTCCCATTTACACTACATTTCAATCCCAATCATAAATTCAAAATGAGCGGTCCAGGAGCTGGTTTCGAGTATCCTTCCCAGGAAGTCTCCTGGTTGAAGAGAGATGTTCTCCTCTTTGCTAACAGCATTGGCTGCACAGTTGACGAGCTGCACTTCCTATACGTATGCACTCCCTTCCTCAAGCATCATTTAAAATACTAAACCAACCAGGAACTGCACCCAGACTTCGCCGTCTTCCCAACTTACTCCGTCCTCCTCCGTATGTTGCACACTCGGCCTCGAATACACATACTAATATTCCCCAGCATTCAAACTCACCACCCAAGAAGTAATCGACTTCTACGCCGCCCAAGGCAGCGTCCCCATCCCCGGGGTCCCCAAATTCGACTCCCGGCGCGTGCTAGACGGGCAACGCAAACTTACCTTCCTGAAACCCCTCCCTCCCACCTCGGCCGGCAGAACTTTCGAGCTACGCTCCAAAGTCATTGGCGTATACGACAAAGGCAAGTCCGGTAGCGTTCTTGAGACACAACAGGATATTGTAGATAAGGCGACTGGGGAAGTTTATTCGAGCGCTGTCTCGAGTGCCTTTTTCGTAGGACAGGGCAATTGGGGCGGTCCGAAGGGACCTGCGACGGAGAATTTCCCGCCTCCTCAAGGGAAGAAACCAGATGTGGTGGTGGAGCATCAGACTACTAAGGAGTCGGCTTTGATTTATAGGTATGTCCCCTTCTTCTGAGATCGTTTGAAATGGGGACTAAACAGGTGCAGACTTAATGGTGATTACAACCCTCTCCACGCGACTCCCGAACCAGGACAGAAGATGGGATTCGGAGGCGCTATCATGCACGGTCTCTCGAGCTGGAACTTTACTGCTCATGGTCTTTTGAAGGCTATTGGAGGGAGTGACCCTAAGAATATTAAGGAGTTTCAGGCTAGATTTGCATCGCCTGTTAAGCCGGGTGATAAGTTGGTTACAGAGATTTGGAAAACGGGGATTGTGAAGGATGGGTGGGAGGAAGTTAGATTTCAGACGAAGGTTGAGGGTGGGAAGTTGTGCTTGAGCAATGGGAGGGCTTTGATGAAGCCTGTTAGTGGTGGGAGTAGCAAGTTGTAGATCATGGCTTGCAAGTATTCCAAAAAGATACGAACATTAGCAAGTTGATGTGGTTGTTTGCGATAGATCAAAGGATAGTGAGATAAACTCGTCTTTTCATAGGTTAATCGCAATCTAAAGTAAGGTAGGGGAATGTAACGCTTCGCTCTATCACTTCGTCTCAACACCACCAATTTTATACCATTATCCGTCAAACCAAAAACCCAATTCCATTTACAGTCTTTTCCTTTGCCCCCTTATGTCTTGACATCTGGCTCAGTACGTCCAATGTGCTCTTGGAACTTCAGAAGTTCCGTGGCAGCAAGGATGTAAGGCTTCAAGAAATCTTGTGCATCCTGGCCGTATTTGCTGGCATCATCGGTATGCTTTTCAACATACAGCCGAATGGTCGCTCCAGAGCTACCAGTACCGGAGAGACGCACGATGATGCGAGATCCATCTGAAAACTTGACATATTGTCCCTGTTTGGTGGCCTTGCTGCCATCGAGATCAGTGTAAGAGAAGTCGGCTGCTTCTGTAACTGTGCGGTCTACAATCTGTTAGTGAAAAGTAATGGTCGTAGAAGAGAATGTAACCTACTACTAGACTTGCTTCCGATGAATAATGGATCCGCAATGAGAGCGTTCAAGTCCTTGACCACGTTCGCAGCACCCTCTGAGCTAACATCCTCAAAGTCGTGTCTTGTATAGAAGTTTCGGCCATACTCAGTCCAGAAGTCATGCTGGATTTTTGCAATGCTAGGTGTAGTCCCAGGATTTGCCTCTCCAATACCAGCGATGATGTTCAACCATGCAACAACTGCCCACAGACCATCCTTCTCACGAACGTGGTTGCTACCGGTTCCGAAGGATTCTTCGCCACAGATAGAAAGCTTGTTGGCATCGAACAACGCGCAGAAAAACTTCCAGCCAGTGGGAGTCTCATAGACGTTCAATCCTTGCTTCTTAGCGACAAGGTCGACAGCACCGCAGGTTGGCATACTACGAGCAAGTCCATAAACGCCGTTCTTCTTGAAGTAGGGAATAAGCTGGGCATGGTGCGCGATAATTGCTAAGCTGTCTCCTGGGGAAACGAAGGCATTGGCACCGTAGATCATGTTTCGGTCTCCATCTCCATCACTGGCTGCTCCGAAAGGGATGTTTCCTTTGTCAACGGCATCGACCAAGGAACGAGCGTAGACCAAGTTTGGATCAGGGTGGCCTCCATTGAAATCAGGGGAGGGAATGCAGTTCTGACAGCTAGAGCTTGGTAGCCCAAGCTCTTTCTCGAAGATAGCTTTTCCGTATGGACCTGTGACACCGGAGAGAGCATCAAAGAGGATCTTGAAATCGGTGTGGGTCTTTAGGAATTGCTTGATCAAGTCAAAGTCGAATATTTCCTTCAGCATCTGAACGTAGTCAGCGGTTGAATCAATGATCTCAATCTCCAGGTCGCCATAATTCTTTGTTCCAATTGTGTGGATATCAACTTCGGGGATATCAGCAATCTTGTATGAAGTGAGCTTCTTAGAAACCTCGTAGATCTTGTTCGTGACTGATTCTGGAGCTGGTCCACCGTTCGCAAGGTTGTATTTGATCCCAAAATCCGCCTTGGGTCCTAATTGGCATATATTAGCTGGTACCTACTCGATTGGAACAGCGGGACCTACCTCCGGCGTTGTGACTAGCAGTCAGGAGAATGCCACCAGTAGCTTTGCGTTTTCGAATGACATGGCTAGCTGCAGGAGTACTCAATATACCTCCCTGACCGATCAAAAGCTTCTTGACGCCATATGCCGCACTGATTTTGGCGATCAATTGAACGACCTCGGGATTCCAGTATCGTCCATCACCACCAATGACCAAGAAACTACCTTCATAACCTTCAGGAATTGAGAGCAAGATACTCGTAATGAAGGATTCGCTGTAGTTGGGTTGTTGGAAAGTGACCACCTTTTTTCTCAAGCCAGAGCTGTTCAGTTGTTAACGTGGTTCTGTTGGGCGGTGGGGTGATGGTGGGGTAAAAACAACTAACGTTCCAGCTTTCTGGTCTGTGAAAGGAGTCAAGCTGACTTCTTTGATACTCATGATTGCGGGTTTTAATATGAATCTCTGAATTGATTGAGTTTGTTATATGATCTCGAGAGGAGGAGAGTAGGAAAAGTGTGATTCAGCTGCAGCTCTGTCAAAGATATTTACAAAGGCGAGGCGGTGATGGCTCTGACGCCACTGGTTAAGTTTGTGGATGGTTCCCGGGATCGTCGTCCAATGAGCTTTCCATTTTAAATCAAGGGACGGAACGAATCAATATTCGCAAAGAAAAGGCTTAATATGTCGTTATAAATCTCGCTCTTGCAGCGATATCTGATATGCCGTATGTTCCCGAGTAGGTACCTGATTCGAATATTCCGGATCCCCGGCTTACTCCAATAGGAAGTTTTGTGTGGCCACAAATATGCGGAAAGCGTGTAACAAGCCCCTGAAGGAAGTAGTAGTGGCGATATTTGAGGCTTGGAGCTCCCTCTGGATGTGTAGATTGGCATTGGATCCCTTGTGCAATAGGTAATGCGAAAGATGGAAGAGGCTGAAGAAGAAGATTATCTAGGGTGCGACTCCAGGGAAGGACCTTCGGGATGTTGGTCTAGTATATACATGTCCTCATATCCCAAGGCTAAAGCACTTTCCAGTAGTGACCACTATTAACTTTTTTCTTGAAGACTCACTCGTCGTTCAATTGGATAAAGCATCAACAGCATAGATCTCGAATTGGATTGGTTTCTGCTCCAGATAGATTCCAAGAACATTTGGTCCCTGCTTATTGCCCTAACAAGTGTCGAGCTTCTTAAATCTGAAGCTACTCCGTTATCATACCCCAGGACGTACCTTTTAGCATTTAGGCACCAGATAGAAGTTCGATATAACAATTATTTTTTGGAATTTCATCTTCGATTTAATTTTTCTGAAATATAGCCTCCTTATAATACCTCGCCTCCTCAATACTCTCCAAAATATCCTCCCTCGCCTTGTGCTCTAACTTCTTCTCCGGAACCCCCAACAACACATCCAACGAACTCCACCTCTTTGCCGCTTCCTTTAGCGAACTAACATCTAGTATCCTATGGTGTAAATGATCATGCACTTTCTTGTATGGCTCTTTCCTTAGAAATTCTTTATCTGCGTGGACTGTGTTGCCTGCTAATAGCGCCCGCTTTGGTTCTGGGATGTATTTTTTAATGTAGGAGAGGAGAGAGATGGATGCTTGTTCGGGAGTGACTTTGGATTCTAGCACAGCTTTGGTAAGCCCGTTTTCGCCGTGTGTTCGTGTGCACCATTCATCCTATTCAAGCTACGTCAGCCTTGTGCAAAAAGGAATGTGAAGGAGGGAGAGTACCATGGCATCCATTGTTTCTTTCGATTGATGGATTACAATTCCCCATCCTTGAGAGTCTACGATATCGAGATTTCCGTTTGTGATTATGCAGAAGATTTCGATGATGGAGTCGGTATCAGGATCGAGGCCTGTCATCTGGGGGTGTTAGTGCCTGTAGAGTATCAAGGTGTTTGTGTTTGCTAGAATGTGTGAGGTGAGAATGGAGGAGTACCTCGCAATCGATCCAGACGAGCGGGTGGCTAGTAGAGAGTTCTGCCATTGTTCGAGAGAGATGTCGAAAGATAATGTTAGAGAGTGAGGAGTGAGGTTTGCGAAGCCTTGTTGAGGTGAGATCTGCAGCCTCGCCTTAAAATAAACTTATCGAACCCCACCGTCTCGCCACCCAAAAAAAAACCTCCCAGCTCCTTCTAAAAAGCAGAAAACATAGAATAAATTCACATGTACCTAGAAATTCAAAATCGCATGTTCCAATTCTATCTCTACATCCTTTCCCACCACCTCAAAAAAAAATCAAAAATAGAAGTTGGCGTTAACGCCAACGCTCAGTATTGACCAAACTGAGGATTGAACTCAGGACCTTATCCGTTTGATTCAAAGAATGTTAAGGATACTGGAATCACATTAGTTGATGTTATGAAAGCAGCCATGAAATTTTCGTACCGTGATAACCAACTACACCATCCGGCCATTGTTTTTGTTGAAAAATTGCTTATTTAAATATATACGACAACACTAAAAGTGGGGGCTAGTGTGCGGACCGAGGAGCGAACGTGCAAGTCAATTTGCCTTGTATTGAGAAGGAAATGATAGAGGACGGTAAATAAGTGCTTGACTCCTCAATAAGACCTTGGAATTATCAAGATTGCTAATATAATTTTAATTGAGTAAATCATTCCTTTCATATTCAGAGTCTGATGCCTACTATTGTGGAGTTCAAGTTAAACCTAATGCAAGCTTGTCACATGAGCACTTAGATAGACAAATATTCAGATCGATCTAGTATTAGAGCATCCATAAAAACATAAACACATTAATAATACTCACACAAGACCGACCCGCAGCCTCATTAATCCCATCTAACAACTCCCATATCTCACCCCTCTTCTCCCCAACTCCTTCCTCCCCACTCCCTCCTCAGGCCACACCCACCCCCTCGCCCTCTTCGCTTCTCTCTTCTCCGCAAGCTGAGGCTCCGGAATCCACTCATCCTTCGGCAAACACTTTCTCCTTGTCCCCTCCGCCGGCGCACCAATCTCCGACTTCCATCCCACCTGCCCAGGTAACGTATCATCTCTCGCCAACATATGTAAATACCACAACGCCAACAACGCCGTCATCTTCGGCTCCTTCTTCACCATATTCTCCTCTCCAGCATCAACAAACGATCCCTCAACCTCCTCAAACGTGCATGTCTGAGGATTATCATGTGCAGCCAATTGGATGGTTTGGATCTCGAGGTATCCGAAATGAGGGACATTTTCAGCTCCGTTTCGGACAACAACGAGTTCAATCTCCGTTATGATAAATCCGTATCGACAGCCATGCTCACGCATGTGACGGTGCAAGTGTGCCAGGCCGCGGAGGTATTCCACTTTTCGGTGGTTGCCTTCAACGCGCATGCCAGTGTTCCAGCGATCGAATGACTTGACGAGTCCGACGACGCGGCCGAGACCACGGCCGTAGATGAGTTGGGAGTTATCGTCAGTGTAATTAGAGACGAAGGATGCCTCGGATGTGCCTTTGGAAGGGCGCATCACGAGATGGCGGTTGCCGAGGGAAAGAGACAAAGCCGCATTGAGTTTGGTAGCGTAAAAGGAGTTGTAGATGCTCTGAAGCTCGGTCTCGGTCTCGGGTTGCGAAGAAGTGCGCACGGGGACGGGGAGACTGAGACTGGGGAGATTGATATTGAGAAGTGCGTGGAGACCAGGAATGGTGCTGATAGTCGCAGGTGTGAAGGAAGTCCATGGACGGATTTGTCGGATATCCCACCAGAAGTGCTTCGCATTTGTATCACGGACGTGGATGTTGAGCTGACGAACTAAAGCTGGAGCTGGGTTGGGCGATGTAAGGTAGGACATCAGTGTGGTTGTCATCCCGTCATCGAGAGGACTCATTGTGAAATCATCTAGGGTAATGGCATTCTGAAGCGGCGATGGTGTTCGCTGAGGAGTGTGGTAGAAATTCTGAGGACTGAACGTCTCCGTCTGAGAATTGGTGGCGGAAGGAATGTATGTTGGCATCTGACGGTATGTTGGAAAGCCATACTTTCCCAAAGTCTGACCATCGAGACTGGGGACGGAGGATCTTCTCTGATGGGAGTTTGCAGTACTGGTCAATGCAATAGGAGAACATAAAGTTGTCATCGGCCGAGTCTGGGAAGGAATGTCATGTGTAAAAGTGATTGGCTCAGGATTCGTGTAGCTCCTGGTGTGGGAGGGTCTGAAGGAAGTTGCTGGAGGATTGGTATTCGTAGACAGCGGTGTCTTCTTGAACCTCTTTGGTGGAGAGTGAATTTCTTGATCCTGAGGACGTATCTTGGGCAACAATAGAGGACCATGTTGTCTGATGGGGGATCTGGCCGGAGTGGTCAATTGTGTGTTGATGGAATCAGGTGACGAGTCTTGCGAATACAGGGAGACATGCGAGCTTGATCGACTATGGCCGCCAATGCTGCCGACGCTGTATGAAGCATCATGCAACGCCTCCTCGAACGAGAATGATGGAGGAGTAGTTGGACCAAAGGAGAATGAGTAGTCGAAGGACATCTTGACTGCTACCAGACTGATGTCCATTAGCTTTAGTCGCGAAGACTGGTGATTCTCAACTTACGCAGAGAGACAGCGAGGGAGTGGTGTCAAACTAGACACTAACAATTATATTATGAAGGAGACCAGCTCCAGTTGCAGACAGATGCTGAAGGACAAAGAGATTCGCGATGAGCACAGCTCTTCTAAGGGAGGTCTAATAACGGGACACTGATGAGCAATAGAAGTAGTCTATTGAATGAACAAAAACCAACAGAATCTGGGGGTGATATGGCTTTACTTATCCTTTACCAACAGATTCCCAAACCTAGAAGCATACGATAGATCGGTCAAACCTGAAACGTGGAGCAGAGAGCTTACTGAGCTCATTTCCTAATGTGTAAACCCGTAACCGTTTCTTGGCTGTGGCCGGACGGCCTCGTGGTTCGTTCCTCAGCTGCCGCTGGCAATCGCTCACCTCAATCGGGACAGATTTGAATGCACTACGATATGCAGCGGCTCTGAGTCATAAAATTAACCATGTAGGGTGGATAATGTAGATATTAGGATGCATCCATAGTCCCGTCAAATCTGCAAGAACGCCCTCGCGTCAGCTGTCAATCTCAACGACAACAACATCATGTCGCGTAAAAAGCCTCACGAGACGCCCGCGCTGCCTCCCAATCGGCTGTTGCAACGGTAGTCGATGTATTTTTGGCAATTTTGGCAATTTTCCAACGCAGGCGCCGGCCTAATGAAACCTGGAGCCGCTTGTTCGACAGTCGTTCATATTAAGGCCCATCAATGCCGCGAAGAGTAGGCGCTTTCATCTTGCACAGCCGACGTTGAAGCGCCGACGAGATTGCTTCATTTGCCTTGAACGAGGTCCCTTGGGCGGCTACGTGTGAGATTCGTGTTAGGCGAGGCTGCACATGGGCATTTTCATTGGCTCCGTAACACGCGCACAACATCCACGCAATCCCTGCTCCCTCGTGGACGCGCTGCATATAGAAATAACGACTAAAATGCAAGAGAAACTAGACCTTCAGAGTTGCACTCGTGTTGGTCGCCTTTATTGGCCTTCGACGTTCAGATGTTTCATGATCGTCCGTTTCATCCCTCTGACTCATTCATAACTGTTCAAGTCTCCACAAACTTATGCAATGCATCGTCATTCGATCATTTTCGGATGAAAAAAAGGTGGCTGGGGAAGTTTGAAGGTTGGGGGTACGTTATGCTTGAGGTGGAGCGACGAACTGTCAGGATGCCCAGAGTTTCTATGTGCGGATGAGACGTCTCCAAATAGCCTTCGGTCACTTCCGATGATCAGCTGGACCTTCAGACGGCCGGTTTCGCATCTGCAGATGAAATGAATAGAGCCATAAGGAAGACCGTCACGTGAAATAATTCAGCAGGTGACTTAAAGGAGCTTAGAATTCTAGGTAGGTTCCTCAGTCTCAAGATATTCTAGCAAAGCGCTGAGGTATCGGGCACCAGAATAGAAATTTCTTGGCCGCCGACTTATTCCTCTTGGGCCTGACCCACTCCTCCGTTCCATATCTATTGACTGCGTATCAAACCCGTGTTGGAAGTCTTGACTCCCTGAACTGATCCTTCAAATATTCCAAGAATTTCTTTTCTCCTTCCTGCTTATGAAGCCCAGGAAGAACCATGATCAAGTGGATGTCAGGAAGTATTCTCTCTGCGATTTCTCGAATCTCTTCTTGCTCCTCCTCGAAAAAGTCACCTGAGATTATCTGCAGTGTATTTTCTTCAGCAAGTTATATTGATCCTCAGAGAGACGTGCTCATACCAAGACTTTCGGCGGCACAACTAGAGATGTGAGAACGGTCTTGACATTTGAAATCGCTAGATTGGAACATTAGCAGAGATTCACAATGTTCCCTAGGTGATCATCTTACTCTCGCAATTTGCTACATGTACCAGGTCATAGTCTTCTTTGAGATCCTGATATGATTAGCTACTTAGTTGAAGTCCTGAGTGAGAAGCAGAGGTTTGCCTTGATAACGATACCAAACGTTGCCTTCGCTTTGTCCTTAGCGCTGGCGACCGTGACAAAATAGATGGGTAGTGACATCTTTGGAAGTTCAGAATGCCCCGCCAAATAAATATCCCGAGGCTTAAGACAAGTAAGATCGTAGATTATCAGCTTTAGTGAAGTCATATGAATGAGGTTTGGCTGTTTGTACCTACAATCAGAAAGCATGCTGCAGGTCTCAGCACGTGTCAACAGCAACACATGATGGTCAGACCAAAATTCGAATTGAAGACCCTTAAGAAATAAAAGTAGTGGGGCTGCCAGAAAATTGTTTAATCAGGGGTTATCAGGTCGGGTAAAACTGCTTGTCACCAAAATATTTTGAATCAGACTTGAGTTCGTGCTGTGGGGTAAGAGGATAAGGTTTGGTTAGACTCAGTTGAATGATGTAGAGCTGCTTCAAAGGAAAGACATATCATCATTCATATTAGGACATGGAGAAAGAAATCAAGCCTTCCCATCTAGCAAAACTGAAATAGGACAAGCGGTGAGAAAGCAATATCGTCTATGAGAATAGTTGGATTTTTGGGGGGTCATATTTCATTCGTATCGTAGTCTAGCTAGGCTGTGAACAGCCCATTGCATAAAATCCTTGAGCAAAGAAGTCAGTAAGTACGGTCAGACAAATGGAAATATTTATCTCACCTCACGAAGTTTGAAAGTGAATGAATATCGAGTATTGTTGCACGATAGTAACAGATAGGAGCGCGGACGGGCTCAATCACTCGTTGGCCTGAGTTTTCTTAGGGCAATCGAGAGATGAGAGTCTGTATCAATCCAATATAGAGCGGACTTTTTGAAGTGTTTATGTGCAGACCACTTCCATCCTCGCCCAACAATATCTAACTTCACAGCGAGGATGACCCAGCAAGATCTGCGTAGGGGTGCTCTTTGCTTACCTGCCACATCTGAATGGCCACCAATTTGTGTTGCTAGAGGAATATTCTCTTTCCATCTTGTAAGAATGCATGATAAATGGAAGAGTTCGGCGAGGCCTGCTCCAAGACCCATGGAGGCCCAAATATCCTCGGTCCTGTCATCGTTCTTCCTTAAGAAGACCTGAAGTGCTTTACTGGCCATAAGCCGAGACTTTTATACCCGCAAGATATCCTATACATGGTACAACCAATATTTCGGCTTTCCATGACCGGAGACCTTCGGTAGACTTGCAAGGTAAGGAGTTCCCTATCCGAAATATCTTCTTGCATTGTAGTCGGTGACCATAGAGCCTCCCCTGTGATGTTATTTTGAAACCAATGCTGTGCTCCCAACATATCAGGAGGTCAATAGCCGACCTCGGAGGTGTGGACAACTGTTCAAGGTCAACGTGTAGGGCGGCTTTGAGTTCTGCGCCGCCGGCGTTGCCTCGTTTGGCTGCAAGCCATCGAATCTATGAGTCTGGAACTTCTGATAGCTTCCCTTGTATCTGGGAAAGGTCAGGACGTGTCTTAGACTAGCCTCTTTCGACATCTCAGGGGCGCCACGTGCACATGCAGCTGAGGCTGACGGGAGTGACCCCATGTGGAGATATGGGGAGCGGTATAGAGGACCGCAAACCAAGAGCTACCTTCAAACCTGGGGGCGGGAAGGGGGGCGCGACATTCCTCTCGATCAGCCAATCTACATAGGCTTGACCACACTCGTCCAACGCCTTACCTCTGTGCTTCCAAAATCAAAGCGATACTCTTGTCGTTCGCCTTCTTCACTGGGGATCTACCTTTATTAGCGGCACTCTTTCGTGGCGAGAAATTTTGGATTCTTTGGTCCCAGGTGGGCAAAGAACGAGCTTCAGGATGCATATTACGGCGTGCTTGATATGCTGTGGAACTTGTAATTATTTCAAGGGAATGCAAGAAGGCTTTGCCCGGTTAAGGTGGGAGGGACGGGAGGGTGTGTAATCGCCCTTTCCAGCTATAGCAGAATCATTGGTTGGTTCGTATGATGATGGGGTTGAGCATTTGGGTTGTCGGTATGCGAGGCGCTGGCGGGGAAGCTAGTCGGTGACAAGCTCGTTCGCTACTCTTCAAGTCAGGGAGGAATATGAAAAAGAGGTTTCAAATTTCATCATAAATACTTGTGATAGCTCTATATAGACGATGCGCCCAATAGAGCTGATTTCGCCACCGATTCATAACCCATCCAAAACCCCAGATACTCTGTTGCCTTCAATATTGCAATCAGCTGTACATGCAGTTGGTAGGTCGGTAATTTCCAAGTTTGTCTCCGACTTCGCTCGGTTAAGCTTCTCAGGGGCTCAGCCTTTTGACTCCTGCGCTCACTCGCTAATCATCAGGAGCGGAATTCGCCAAGACAAACATCTTGGTCTATTCCGTAGCACACATACATCTTAGTCCGAATTAGATATGATCAATAGTCATCTATTGACATTCTATGGGTGGGCTGAGTCTCCGATTCCGATTTGGAGTCTCACGAAGTTGACAGCTCGAAGATGAAGTCCGCAATTGTCGGCCGGTGCTTAGAAATCACAGCAGACCGTCAGAGAAGTTATGTCTTTAAATACGTCGAAATCTCCCCCACTTTCTCTTAACATCAGTTTCTGTCCTTTATCCTTGACATCCACCTTCGAAGACAATGGCGGCGCTACAACAAGCAGTTGTGAAACTATCACAAGGCAGAGCTGCCTTGACCGTAATCCCAATCCCCGAACTCAGGGATGACTATATCCTCGTCAAAACCATTGCAGTTGCTCTCAACCCCACCGATTGGCAAACAGTGGACGAGGCTTCCAAGCCTGGGACTCCTCGTTTACTTCTAGGCTGCGATTTTGCAGGAGTCGTTGTCGAAGTCGGCAAGGATGTCACCAAGAACTTCAAAACGGGCGATAGAATTTGTGGAGCGGTGCATGGTGGTAAGACCTTCATATTCATAAATCTAAACGAAGACGCTAATTTGTTTCAAGGCAATGATTTGGAGCCTGAAGATGGAGCGTTTGCAGAGTACATCGTGGTTAAAGGCGATGTGGCGTTACATATCCCTTCCAACTTGAGTTTTGAAGATGCTTCAACGTTAGGCTGTGGTATTTTTACCATTTGTTTGGGACTATATCATCATCTACAGTTTCCCACCCTCGAATTCCCATTGCCGGAAAGGACAATTGAGGGACCTCTACTTCTTATCTATGGGGGAAGTACGGCAACGGGCACTTTAGCTATTCAATTTGCTAAATTGTGAATATTTCAAGTATTTCCGGTAAATTGGTCTAACAAGTCACAGGTCCGGGTATACAGTCATCACGACCGCATCCCCCCACAATTTTACCCTCCTAAAAAGTTTAGGAGCGGACCACGTTTTTGACTATGTACCATTTCCCCTCCCCTTCATTACGAAACACAACTGATAAACCACAGCATGACCCCGAATGTGGTTCCATAATCCGCAATATCACCCACAATTGCCTCACCAAAGTCTTCGACACAATCGCCACTGCCTCAAGCGCTCAAATCTGCGCCGACGCGCTCTCGTCCTCTCCAGGCTGTCTCTACGTCAACCTCATGGGAGAAAATGACATGCCCCGCAAAGACGTAGAGAACATATTTTTCCTGGGCTATACGCTAATGGGAGAGGCGTTTGAGATCGAAGGTACATTATGGCCTGCCGTTCCCCAGGATTATGAGAGAGGGAAGAAATTTGCTGGGATTGTAGACCGGTTGTTGGAGAAGGGGTTATTGAAACCGCATCCGGCAGATGTTAGGGTGGGATTTGAGGGTATTTTAGATGGGATGCAGGAGTATAAGGAGGGCAAGGTTAGTGGGAAGAAATTGGTGTATAGGATTGGGGAAGTGGAGACGAATGGCGAATATGTCTGATTAGTGAGTTCACGCTCTAGAAATGTCAGACTGGTTGATTGGATTGGGTCAGATTTGTACTATTTAGCTTATGGTCCTTCTGGTAAGTCTGCAGCTTTACAATGTCAAACCCAAGCCAAGAACTAAAGCTCTAGTTGCTAAGAATATTCCACGAGTCACTGGGTGTACCATCTATTGTGAGTCTAAAGAATTAGAAATAGTCAGCATCAAGATGCGCCAGTGGGATGGTTAATTACATAACTTTCCAGCCAGAAAAGCGCTTGAATGCGTCGATATGACGGAGCTAATCTTCGGGGAGTCAGGTGTGGCACTGACTGTATCTTGTTAGTAAAACCATTCCTATTAGATAAAGATGACAGGAAAAATTAGGCAATAATGGCTGTTCTCCGGAATAGCTCAGCTCGCTTGACGGATATGATCAATGCTTAGTTGGCAATTCTGTCCTCACTTGGGGAAACTTTCCCTCAAGCAACCCAAAAGCATCATAGTGAATCCGACAGGAGCAGCAACTGCAGTCATGCCGTGCCGTGGTATAGTTTAAGTTCTTCACTGGATGCGCTCGAGCAGATTATGATTAATATTGTTTCGGCCTGCGTTGCTTGAAGGCGCTTTGATCGAAGCAGTCACTAGACCAGCTCCAAAATTTGGCTCTAGAGTTGGAGAGGGGGGAAAGAAGGCAGAATATAAGAGCTTACTTACCACGAGTCATTGCTGAAATGGCGATGACCACCCCAGAAAGCTACCGGGCGGTTCATATGATGAGCTATGGAGCGTACCCAGCGAGAGGGAACTGCTTTATCTTAATCCTAAATGAGGAAATGAGCTCAAATCTGACGAGGCCGAAGAGGTAGAAGCGTGAGGAAGGGGATGACCCTAAAATCACTCTCAAGAAGGCGTCAGTATACATCAAGCCCAGTTTGAATAATACCAGCAGCGAGAACCGAAATAATAAGGCCTTCAGGCCATTCCTTGGATCACCGGTGTCAGCCGGTCGAGGGTCTTACCTATAAACAAACGGATCTGATAATGTCATATCAGCATCGACGATGACAGGATTGCAACAGACCCAAATAATCAGTGAGGATGCTTTGGTCTAATGAGGGTGACCTACTCATGAATCTCATGCTCCATGCCTTTGGCTCGCTGCTGTCACCCTGGTGAGGGAAAGCCTGACTGCTTACCAAGGGGATTGGTGGTAAAGGTGGCTGTCACAATGAACGAAGTATAGGTCTGTCAGTGGTGACCATTATGGTCTTGGATGGGGAAGATACTCACACATTGAAGCCCGAACTCCTAGCCTTTGACTCGCTGTCGTCACTCTAATGAGGGAGAGCCTGACTGCTCAATGGAGGAAATGAAATTAACGAGGTCGTATGCTATACCCGGTGTAAATGGCCAAAAAAAAACCCCTAGACAATATAGATGAAGGTGAAGCTAGATCTCTAAAACTACTGAGATGTGTGAAATGGAAGCATTTATTTAATTGTCAGGCTGGCGTCAGTTTAGTTGATGGCGAAGGACTTCGCGGTTGGATGTCTGCAGCCTGTACCCGTCAGTAAATGGCCGAAATAAATAGTATGTTAGTAAGTAAAGGAAAATCATTAGAAATGCAGATAGATGGGTGAAATGATGGGAAAGTAATAGAGATCAGGGTACCTTTCTGTGTTTGATCGTTAATCAGTCCGATGTTTGAAGGCATCGATGAGTGTTGTCGAGAAGCTGTGCACTAGTACCCGTCAGTAAAAGGCCAAAAATCAATAAAATTCAATAAGTACAGAAAGATCCTTACAAATAAGGAGATGGGTGAGACGATGGGAGAATAATAGAGATCAGGGTACCTTTTTTGTGATTGAACCTACGGGTTGAGTTTGTGTTGGCGTTGAAAATGTTCACAGGACCGAAAAGATGAAGATTTTTGTCACCAGTGATAGCAAGTCAAACAATCTGAAGCTTGTAAGTGTGAGGAAACAAAGAGATAGGGGATTGGGAACATCCCTAAGAAAACTTTACTCATCGCCCTCGGATGGCGCTGGGATGCCAGTGAAGGAACCCCAACAGCTCACCGGCATTTTTCAATCGGGGAAAATAACAGAAAAATCTCTAGAAAAACTCAAAGGAGCTTTACCAAGATAAATATCGAAGTCCTGGAAAATGTTAGCTCTGCGGGGTAAATAAATGGGTGATCACCTTGCTAAACCGTACCACTCGCCTCTGGATGGCGCTGCATTGCCGATGGGGGAGCCCCAACAACCCATCGGATCTTAATCTGGCGGAGACAAGATAACAAAATTCGCCGGAAAAGTCCGACAGACTTTGACCAAGGAGGTTTATGGTCTGAAAAATGTCAACTCTGTTCCAAAAGAAGTCAAGTTATCACCTTTAAGAAGTACTCATGAGCTGTGGGCACGCTTCATTTCTTAACTTGGGTATGCCCAACGCAAGTTAAGTAAAAAAAGGGGGGGTTGGAGAGTTCGAAAATCGTCGAGTATACGCGTAAGATGACCCCGACGGAAAGGAGTAGACATTCGATTCGAAAACTCGCGGGTGGAAATCGATCGACGACAAACTTGGAACGAAAATCAGCTTCGAACATAAATCTACTTAGAATAATCAAGATCTTTTAATGGCAATGATTCGATCAAATATCAACTCTGAAAGGACCACGGGGGATTTCGTGATGGCTAAGCCAGTGGAACAAGATCGCATCACGTGTCAATAGCCCCTTTTTAGCCGAAACTCTGTTCGAGGCGGCTCTGTGCTCTTTCCAAAAGGAATATTCATGGGAAGCAATATGACGAAAGAGGTCAAACTTTCTTTGTGACTCATTCGCTCGAGTCGTGATGTCACTGCATTTACCCAAAACTCGAATCTGAGCATGCCCAAATAATTTCGAAGTTGTGGCGGCTGAATAAGCTACAATAAGAATTTTTGACACTTGCGAATCAACAATGACCATGTACTTGATGGATCGATCGCTGAAATGGAAGAATATGAGTAATAATATTATTGCTCATGGAGCTGCGCTGAAGGAAGTTGACGGTCGCAAAATTGCAAGGTGCTGTGATGGCCAGAACGACGCAACAACTTTGTTGGTCATTTGAAGCAATGAAGTGATTAAGGATTTTGATTTTGATTTCGATTTCGATAAAAGGGGAAAGCAAGAAACATACCTCGAAGATTCATCTACAGTTCTTAGATTGTCGATATGAAGGGCGTGGAGTGGATGGTCAACAAAAGTTGAGAAAGAAAAAAAAGTGTAAGGAAGAAGAGAAAGGATGTAAGGAAGAAGAGAAAGGATGTAAGGAAGAAGAGAAAGGATAAGAAAGTGGGAGAAGCTGTGGTTAATATACCATCTGCACTATTGGTGTGAGAGGATCAACGGACGGGGAAAGGTTCGCGCTTGAGAGTGCGAAGCCTGGTAAATCTGGTACCCCATCACGAAATGGGAGAGCAGATGGATGACGAGACGTCACGAACAGGCCATCTATCAGTCCAAAGAAGAATGAGGGAAAACTGAGAGTGAGGCTTGCATGAATGCATGGAGTTGATAGCATAGCATCATGAATAAAGACTTTACTCTAATTACATAACCTGTGTCCCTTTCTTCCTTTAATGCTGCTCCGAAATAAGCTGCCAAAATAATACTACCTACCTATGTAAGAAAGTCGTGGAAACTGAGCTAGCTCAAAGTATATCTTCATACCTAGGTAGCGAGCCGCCTTGGCTGGCTAGGAAGCGAAACAGAAGCGAACATAAAACGCTAGATAAGCAAACATTCTCAGAAACAAATGACGATGACGCAAGACAGAGACGTCAACGAAAGGGCAATATACAATAGACCTCACCATGTAAAGGGAACATACATATAGACAAGAAAAGAGGCGAGACAGGAAGAGAGCAGAAACGAGGCATGCAAATTTGGAAGTATCATCTTGAAATGTATTATTAGGTTCATACGTATCTCATCATCATTCTTGTTTGGTTTATTGCACAGCAAGTTTCGTCAAACTCCAAGCCCAATGCACCAACCTGCGCTTTCCGAGCGCTTCTATCAAAACAGAGCATATCATACAGTCATATGAAACCACCTCAGTCTATCCTCTATACGCAGCATTATTTCTACGTGTCCGGAAGTAGTCGTAGCTAGCCGGATCAGCATCATCCTCCGTTTGAGGTAAGCCACCATAGCCTTGGGGACCGCCACCGAGGAAGCCCGGAGCTCTTTCTTGACTGTCATCTCGTAAATGTCCTGGAGCTTCATATCCTGGAGTAGCGACAGGCATATCAGCTGCGCCGCGAACCAGGTTTGTCTCACTATCATTGCGATGGCCATAAACTGGGTTGTGGCCACCAACCCCAATGTCGCCATGAGCATCGTTGCTTATTGGCATTGTTCCACCTGTGAAGTTTCTCCGCACCCCCATTTTTGGAGTACCTGGCGAGCCAGGTGTACCAGGTCGCGATCCCCAACCGCTGGTTCCTGGGGTATCTGGTCGTATGATATCTTCAGCTCTACCGTAGATACCACCATTACCACCATGATCTTCGCCAAATTCAGCTCTGCCCTTGTAGTAGGCAAAATCGAGACGGTTGTCAGGGACCATCTCAAAGCCTGGCACAGCTGCTGCTCTACGGCCTGGGTGCCCGGACTTCATTGGGTCAAGTGCATACATATCTGAATATCCAGAAACAGAAGATGCTTCACCAGATCCAGGGACGTTACTATCCGTCAGACGACCACCATAGATAGAGGCCAATACCATTTGAGCTTTTGCATGGACCATTGGTGTAATAAGCGGCCTATATAAGGCAGGATGTCCAAATCGAGATGCAAGCTTGTCCTTTCTGCCACTAAAAATATCCGCGCGAGTTGCCTCGGGATCTTTAAGCCTGTTCCGAATGGTATAGTAGTGGATTTTGTCGTCAAATGTTCGTTTGCAATACCATTTGAAGGCGAGCATCAAGAAAGGTAATGGGATGACCAAATACGCCTCCATGTGGGCACCATCGCCGTGAACCCAGACGGAAAGGAACACTACAAGGTTGGACAAAATAGCCGCAAATATCATCCTGTTGAAAAACATGCGCCAGAACATCCCACCAGACTCGGTCTTTGTGATGAAGATATAAAGGAGCAGGTATTTCTTCAGGAAAACATCCAGTGAGAAATATAGCGCACAAGCTGGCAGAGCGAGAGGCTGAAGATACCCGTAACACAGAGTGACGGTGCTGTAGAATAAAAAGTAGTTGTAATAACTGGCGTAGTCGAATGGAGGCGGTGCCGTTAGCTCGATCATTTCACGAGGTGTTGGGCTGGAGAATTTCCTCGCACAGAAGCTCCAGATAAGTGTCCACAGCTGCGCCAAATCAACGGCTGCTCCTAAGTTCCGTTGAAGTAACCAAGTTATCCAGAAAGGTGAAACACGACATAGAGAGATGAAAAGCCCCCCAGCAAAATCCGCTTTCTTGATAGCTGTCCAAGCATCCTGTCCGTTCGAGGTATTATTGATGACAGCAGAGACGAAGGTCCAAACGGTACTGAAGGCAGAGAATACGATCAGGAAGTTGACCACGAAAAAGGTGTAAAGTTTGCCCGTGACATGGCGCTCTCTAGCAGTTTTCGTTCGGTCACCAGCTCTTATCAGCATGCGCCTGAATATAATAGGTAGCACGAGATAGACAAGAGATGAGAGGGCTGGAGAGGCAACACCCTGAAAGATTGACCACCACGTTGTATGAGCAGCAAGAGAGCGTTGAAACGCCGGCCAGACATGACCGAGATTGGAGAGGGAGACCAGAAATATGGAGATCATAGCGTTCGGAGCAATCCAGGCAATGGTAAGCAGAATGGACCAGAAATTGTTCAGGATCTTTCGGCTTCTCCTCTGGGATGGATTTAGGGGCATGTTCTTCCAAATGATATCGTTTGGCCTTGGCGCTAGAACGATCGTAGTGCCTTGTGGGTGCTTTTTGCGTGCAGCAAACGCAATTCCATGAGCCTCATCGATTGCTTCGTAGCTGGCAAATCCATAAGGTAGAGGGTTGCGATTATCAACACTCAGACGTATTTCTTTAATTTCTCCTTCTAATTCAGTAATTCGTGTTTTCAGATATTCGATCGCGTCTACCTTCTGCCCCTTCGGGTACGTATGGAAATTCGGATCCTTCTTCGAGGGATAGCACTCGGGCCGTTTCGCGGGGAGATTGGCAGGATCCTTGAGGTATCGAGCTAAATACCTTTCAAGCTCACGCACAGTATTTTCATGGTCTTCGATAAGATTTGGGAGTTCCTTAACATTGCGAGCAATGGCAGTTCTTGAGAATGAGGATGTTGGTACTACTTGATCAATCAATCTTCCAATGCCCTCATCTGAACGGAAGTCCTTTGGAATATCGTTGATCTAGTTTCCAATCAGTATGTCTTGAAGGACGCAGAAGATAATGCTTACCATCAACGTCCGGGCATGCAGACTGGCCTGGTATTCGGGACTCTCGTAATACTGCCTCCGTAGCTTGAGTACTGCCCTATAATTCCACCATAAGAAACCTGCAAGCACCAGATTGAACATCCACGCAACAATTGTCATGCCCCAATTCGCGCGTCCGAAAGTATTGAGAGGCGTGACTTTCGCGATTACATCTGCGCCTTTTTCAACACCTTGGGACAGGTTGATTGGAATCAGTATTCCACATCCTATTACAGCAAGTATCAGGAATATATTGCGGCACATCCGTAGAGTCCTCAAGAACACTATCGCGTCTAACCCAATCAATGGCAGGAGGTCTTGTTCTTTTGTTTTGAGGACCGGTCCAACCCAGGCGAACATGCCCTTGCCCATCGGTGGTGGAGCATGCTTCTCGTCTGCAATCTTGAGCTTCGGTGCGTAAACGACGGAATTATAGGGTCGAAGCAGGGAGAAGCCGATAGCAAGGAGGATAGTGAAGCCTAAAGAAGTTCCTAGACTTGCAAGCACAGAATTTTGTGCGAGCTATGTCAAGGTTAGCTATAGTCGAAGATGATTCCTAGGAAAGAGACTGACTTGGGCTTCATAAGGGTCTTTCAACAAGTCGAGAAGTTCCTTGGCTCCCTCGCTCTGTCTCCTGAGGAGATGCTCCATCGATGCTGAATTCATTGTAAAAGCGAGTGGCTATGACGGGCCGGAGGCCAGACAAAAATTGATGTTGTTATCGAATCCGCAGACCGAGAATGAGAAGATGCAGTGAATGTTTGTTTGATGGCTGAAGCCGGTTGTTTGGTGGATGTAGAGACGTTCCTTGGATTAGATAGCCACAAAGGACTGGTGGACCAGGATGTTTTTCCTAGGAATGTCTCGTGAATAGTTTTGTAGACGAATCCGCGAACCGCCAATTGCAGGACTCTAGTAATACAAACAGCCTGAAAAAGAAGAGAAGTAAGAAAAAAGGGAACACGAAGAGAAGAGAGGATTTTCCTTAGGATCACGAGCTTCGCACAGCATAAAAGCCGTAGGATGTGGGGAGTGCCATGACGCTGCAAAACTTTCTTGGATGTCGATCTTTTTTTTCCCTCGCTTGAATCCTCTCCTGTTCCTTTAAAGCCCTCCAGAACCTCGACTAAAAACTATGGACAGTCATAGCCATTGGTCAGAAATAAGAGATTCCACCTTTTCGGTCAGCGCCGGGTTGGTTAGCCAGATCTATTTTGAGATACACGAACGTTGCATTTTCATGCTGTTGGGAGCGGGAAGTTGGGAGTATCGTTCAACGACGGCCCATAGCTAATGTGGCGTATCTGAAATGTCGTACTAATTACGGGCTGTCCACTGTGCAAGGGATGCAGGATCAAAAGACTCAGGGGAACGTAGCCCTAAGTGGTCGCAGCGCGAAGGAACCCTTGAGATATTCCCTTTTGGGGAGAGGTGGGAGAGGCTGTGCAAAATAAGGAACAAATCTCAAAACGGTTACTCGTTTAGACATGTGGAAGGATTGTCAGGTTCTCCAATTATGATTTCTTGTTTGTTTGTTACCAACGTTTCAAGATAACGCTGGTTGGTGGAGGAGCGTTTAGTGATGCATAAGGTTCCGGGCCTTCCTCCAGGTCAAGAAGATGAAGTTAGTCATTCCTCAAGCTGAGGTACATTCAATAAAATAGAAATATTTCGGATCCTGCAATATTTCGAAGGTATGATGCTTCATACTAGCAGTTGTCTTGCCTTCGTTCTGCGAGTAGGTGCCTTCAAGTCTAAGCTTACTTAGATTAAAGGATTATACAAGAGAAAAGCACATTACTAGTTAAGGTTGATACTAATTAACTAGAACATCACATAATATATCGCCTTCTACTTTAAACATATTTTGCTATTTACCTAGAGGGCCTTCGGCTAGGCAACGAATAGAGATCAAAGGTCTCCCCTTCTCCCTATCCTATTAGTATCTAAATACCTATATTAGTATTTGAATACTAATTAGAAGCAGTAAGAAACTTAAAGGCTAGATTGTGTGTTCGCAGTGTATCCTATATAAGGTAAGGTATTCTAAACACCAATACCGCACGTGATCATTGCGAGAAGCAGGCTGTAGTTGAAGTCCGCTCCCTTACCATCGTTGCTTGATACGTTCTTCATTGTTTTGAGCTCTACTCCTTCCGAAGATTAGGAGCGCAATCAACGCATCCCAAGGAGACAGGACTAAAAAGGGTTGTCCAGATCTCGACGATCAAAGCCAGCTAGCCTCACCGATAGCGACGCTCCTAGACCATTGCTCAATGACACAAAGAGCATCCTTAAATTCTCCGTGAGAAATCCGCTAAAGACATAGAATTGCGGGCCAGGTGAAAGTCTCATTCTCAGCTAACTCAGAAAGATGTTCAATATGTGGAGAGCTATTGAAAGAACAAGTCCCAGGCCGGTTACAAAATTTGAGAACGACAAAATTAGATCGTGGTCACATATACCACTCAGCATGCATAGATCCTTAGGTAGAAGACAAACGTGCTAGATTTTGTCCTTAGTGGTAAGCTTTTCCAGAGGCCGAACTTAATTTGTGCCTTGTTGACAGAATCAGTAATCCTCGTGAACGAAGAATGTCTTACACAGGAGCTATTGCTCCAATTTTGACTCCTCTCCTTTTTACTACAGATGATACACGAGGAAGTATCGATATTCCGCGCCCAAGCCAAATTCTCGCGCTCCGAATAGCATTATCGAAGCAGCCATCGGTGCATTATTTCAGACAGAAGTAGTTTTGCACATTGGACATCGGATCGTAGGTATGCCCACGAGCATGCGATTCAAGAGGAGTGTGCATGTAAACTCGCAATCTCATGCAACATTCAAAAACGAGAGCATGCAGTCCTAATGCATCAAAGATATACCTTAGCTTAACGGTTTAGTGACGTGCGAAGCAGATGAAGGTCACAATGCTTCAAAGAAAACAAAGTCAATAGCAATTATAAAATCTCATTCGCGGAAGCTCTAGGTACAAATTTGCTTGAAAGCCATGCCATTTATCCCAATGCGTCTATCTATAATATAGTATGGCATCTATGGCCATCTATGCGAACAAACAAATGCTATGACGCCGTGTATACAAGACCTTTCTTCGGTATCCACCGAGAAATCCCAACCTGTATGCAACGAATAAGATAAATTTAAGCCTCGTCCTCTTTCATCAATTCATAAAATAATAAATATACCTCCTTTTGCATGGCAAGAACTTCGCTTGTTTTGGCTTCTTTGACCTTCTCATCACTAATTCTATGCCACCTGTCATTTGAGGCTTTCTTCCGCTTCTTCCGCACCACATCGGCGACCTTATTATCGGCAGTATCAGATGCGTTCAGCGTGTCTGGAGTTGAGCGCCGTGAAGGAGAGAGCTTCGAGGTAATGGAGTTTCGAGCCGAGCGAGCTACAGATCTGATACTACTTGTCTCCGGATCTCGTGGCGCAGACGTCGGACCTAGAACTTTGGCGGTGGCATCGTTGTTTATTGAGGTGGAAGAGGACAGATGTCCATTTCGTAATGACTCCCCAGAGGGTCTGCCATTGGCGTAGGATAATGTTAAAGATGATGCCGCAGACATCGGAGAAAGCCCTTCTGGTGTGGACGAGAGAGTGCTTGTTTCTAAATTTGAATCGTCGATTTTCTGTACAGCCTGCATCTGAGGTGTCGATATCTCAGAAGGGTTAGGGGTCGGAGGCTTGCTATAAACCCCAGCGACTTGGAAAGTGTTTCGAGTTGAGAATGGGGGTAATAGAGTTTGTCGCCGAAAAGATTCATAATGCCCCGAGTGATGGCTTCCTTTATGGCAAACAACACTTGAAAGCTTGTATTTCCGTTGATTAAGAAGCCCTCCCAGCGGTAGGAGTTCCGGGAATTGAACTTTGGCAGAATTTTTCGTTGTTGATCTACTCTGATCGAATATAGATCTTGAAAGATGGATAGCCATGACTTTTGGAAACTTTGTGATTTGAGTATGCTTTGCTATTTTCCTCTTTGGTGCATATTTCGTGTCCGGCAATACCACGCCTTGAACATCACCTTCTGGATCTGTTTTGATGGCGGCTTGGAGTATTTCAATAGCTTTCTGAGTTTTTACTTTAAATTTTTCTGAGTTTGACTTTGCAAATTCTTGCTCAAAGGTGTCCAACGCATGTATTAATCGGCATTTTTCACATTTGAAATCCTCGATATATTCCGTCTTGAACATTTGGTCGAAACAGGAATTGAGACTCGTAGAGTTGATTTGAGGGACGCTCAAAGTCAAAGAACAAAACGTTGTTTTGCTGGCTTTTGGCTTGAAACCACAAGTTAAGCACTCAATTTGTGATTCCAATCCTCCTTCCAGGGGAAATCCATCTTCCTCTTCAACATCAAGAATTCTGTCGGAATTCATTCCTGTGCTTTTCACCGCGGTGGTGTTTAGCGGGATAGAAGAGGTTGCAGGCTCCGGCTCGGAGATTGTAGGCGTCTGTTGAGGTGTTATGTCATTTTCCAACGAAAGCTGGTTGAGCTTTTGATCCACAGACTCCTCATCCAAAGTGACCTTTAAGTCGCCTTGATCTGGAAGATTTCTGGCGTAAGCCCTCGCTCTATGCCCTGCGTGATATTCATCACACAGCCTCTCAGCCACCACTTGGAGAAACTCCTGAGCATCTTGCTGCTGGCGACTGATCCTCTGCTTGAAAGCTTGCTCCAGACAAGCCACGAATTGAGCCGCTGATATCGTTTTTTTATATAGCGGCCTCTCATTGAGCCGATCTAGAATAACCTTCAGGCCATGCGTGACAATTCCAGCTTGCAAACCTTCGACTTTCCATGCCGGAACGCCTGGCCGCGCTGGATCTTCCACGAGTTGCGAATAAACTCGCGGCCCATCTAGCTCCCTTCTGTGTGTTTCTCTGATGAGGTACAACCGTAGATCCCCTAAACCGGCCAGTGCTTGGAGGACGGAGTTTATAAAGCAGTCGTTTGCAGGATTGGAAAGCCCCACTGCACCCCTCTTCCGCGAATTGGCGGATGATCCGGAGGGCTCCCCATCGATGAAGAATGTCGGTCCGAAGACGTAGACCAAAGTGATAGCAGCTAGAGATGCACCCGCAGCATATGTTGCAATGGTAAGCTGCTTGTCAGGCATGTCGAGCTCGGAAGGAAAGCGTTCGAAGGGGATCTTTCAACTGAATCTCTCCATCACGACCTCCTGAAGCACACCGCGATCTCGATTGGAGGTGGAAAGAGACCTAATTTGACTGCTTAAAAGTAGGAATGCTTCTCCTAAACTTTACCTCGGAGTAATCTCAAGGTGACTGAGCGGATTGTATCGAACTCTGCGCGTAGTGTAGTGAGAGGCTCTGATATTATGGATGCCGTTGAGAAAGAAACCGGTGGGAGGAGCAATTCTAATGATCTATGAGGAACGAAAGAAAATGTTCATGCTGCAAGAAAGAAAGTAGAGGACTCTTTATATCAAAGAGTGGGTATCTAATCGCGGATCAACGAAAGGTCCGATCGCCGATCACCGACCTGTTGTGTACTTGTACATGGAGAATAATTCATAAAGGTCTTTACCAGAGCACTTGCTCATTGACAACAGCCTCAATGGCTTCACCACTGGTATCCAGAGGACCCCAATGTCTGTCATGTATCCGTCGCATGACACTGTCATCTTCAGCTATCCAGCAAAATCGAGGAAAGAAGCAGCTTGCCAAGGACAAGAATACAACTGTTAAAGTTCAATTGTTGCAGAATGTTCCAGGATATGGTCGAAGAGGTATGCCAAACAGCAGCCCCCTTAGATTTTCTCCCATGCGAATGGCTCATGCTGATCTGTTTACCTAGGGTCCATCATTCCTGTACCATCAGGACTCATGCGCAACATCTGGTACCCGAAGCGTATGGCTGGTTATGCGACTGCAGCTAAGCTGGAAGAGCTTGGCAAGAAAGATGTTATAATAGAGCGCGATTCAACATTTAGAAAGCGCAGTAATACCAGGGCTTCCTCAGCTCGAGCTTCTGGCACAACTCCTTCAACCCCCAGACTCCGAGAGGATATAGCTCCTCAACCTGCCCCTATCAGAATTGAGGTATTAAGCGTACATTACCCCCCCCCCTCTTTTCAAGAACGGTATATCTAAGCGGATGCTGAAATCCTTTGTAGCCAAAAGAAGCAACACGCATTTTGATGAGGCTCCTTCCCCCACACATTGACTTTTACCGGACCCCCGTCGCGGCTACGCCAGTACCACCAAGAAGGTTGTCTCCCTCCATTCCCGCCAGTTCACTCGTATCTGCAGAGGCCGAAGCAGCTGCAGCTGAGCGCGCCGCCAAAGATTCAGATGCGGCTCCAGGGCCTATCAGTATTTACGGCTCTGTGTCAACATCTGACATTGCTGCCAACATTAAGGCCGTCTTGGCTGAGGATCAGGACGGACAGCGAGTTGTTCTGGGACCTGAAAACATCACCTTTGTTGAGGAGAGTGGTGACAAGGACAGAGTAAAGCACTTGGGCAGCTTCACTGTTGAAATCCAACTAGACGAAGCTACCGATATTGTTCAGAGGATCATCAATGTCAATGCACAGGAGTAAATGCTGTCCTCTGGTTGAGGATATGTGTATGAATATTAAACTAAATCAATGCGAATATAAATACTCTGTCCATTCTCCTTTTTGAGTAGCGAAATCCTGAGTAAGTATCCATGTTGCGTACAGTCCTGGTTTTTGAAACGAACAGGACAATCTCCCTGTTATCCTCGGCCATTTAAGACTTGCATTTCAACAGCGGCGAAAAAAGTTGGGTGGTAGTCTATTCTGCTCATCTTCGGCCCTTATCTTCAGTCAAACCTCGCCTGGATCCTACTCTGACGTAGGAACTTCTGTCCAAACGCATTCTCATGAAATTCTACATTTGCTGTGGAATGCCCTCGTTCACATAGTTTTGCGTCACATTGCCAATATTTACCTAGTTGTGTAACATCTCAGTACCTGCTCGCTTGCCAAGCATAAGATGTTAGCTGAATGTCATCTTGAGTGTAACGTCGCTTGATCAGATGTATAATTCTGGTATTCCAGTCTGCAGTGGACCTCATATCCCGTCTATCTTCTGATTCTTGGATTCTTTCATGATGCATCACTCCACAGAGTTGTGTGTGCCCCAGCCAAAGTCACTCAATATGAACACGAGGAGATGGAAAAGTCGCAAGCGGTAAGGGAATGATGGTTAAAGTGGTTGGCGGAGCGCGATGAAGAGGTTATCTGCAAAGATGATTGTCTTTGGAGCAGGTTCGTTTCGATGATAAATATTGGCCTCTGTCTCCTCCCAAAATCCATCACTGAAACAGCGCTCCCTAAGCATCCATCACTTCAATACATTCTCCATCCTCCGCACCGACCATAGAATCACCATCAAAATGTTTTCCAAGCTCATTAGCTTCTTTCTCGCGGCTACCACCTGCCTCACAGCGGTAAACTCGCAGACTATCGTCACAAGTACAGTCGTGACATCCTTCCCAGATGTCGAGTCCGGAGTCCAGATGATCTACTGGCAAGATCCTTCCGGCAACATCTAGTAATGTCGGACAATCCTACCACCGGGCTCTGTCTGCCAGAACGGAGGCCAGATTATTCTCAGCGGTAACGCTCTTTACGTGCCACCAGCAATAGGTACTGGTTTGGCTGTCATTTCCTGGGATTCTGTCGCACAAGTAAAGTCAACAATATGAAGTGACATGGAGACGCAAGATAGCCTTGACTGATCATAGTGAATAGATTCCTGTGCACTATTCTGCAAAGAAATGGTCTCTTGATGAACTGTGGGCAATATTCGACAGCACAATACTTCCTATTCCCGACTGTTTCATGAGGAATCTCAGGCAAATGTACTTCTTCCTAGGAGTAGTAACCTATTTACCCATAAGCCACCTCTTAACCCCCAAAATCTATCCTAGAGAAGCAATTACCGACTCCCCGATGTTCTAGTTGTGCTCCAAAATTGGGGACTCGAGGAAGCCTATTACGATGGGAAGTCATGGGAGTTGTTCACCTATGGGCAATAGTAGGTGCTTGAGGTATTCCGAAGATGTTAGATGGGTGGAAATGCATGCCTCTCATCAAGCAGCTCAACGTGAAAAGGAGACGAAGTGACTGTGGGGTTATTATTAGAAGATTCAACATCTGGCACTTAACAGATTGTGTTTTTGCAACCTGGGAGACTTTGTTTAGGACTATACTTAGAATTCTCGACTTCTTAAACATAACATTCATGTCTGAAACTAGGAATGCATGTGTTCTATGCCTTTGTTTTCCTCCTTTACTCTGGTTATACTGACGCACTGAAAAATAACGGCCGTCCGATCTGATATCGTAGGAATAACATGAAATGAAATGGAAAACAAATGAAGGGGAAATGTAAGCCTTGAAAAAAGATGAAATAAAGAAAACCCACTGTTATGGCTGGTGCGTGGTTCTGTACAAGAGAGGAAGCCACATGCTTCCCAAACTGGCAATCGTCATCCTCTATTCAAAATGCCACAGCAAACAAAAATATGAAATTGCATTCTCTTTTGCTTGACCTTTTTTTCCATGATAGAATGATAGGGAAAACTTCCAGCTTTTTGCTCAGTCTGTCGCATATAGACAGCACGTAGAATTCTGTGGCCCAAGGTGCTGGAGTAATATTGGGTTGAAAATGATAACCACAGCCTTGAATGAGGGTTGTCGAAAGAGGTAGGGTGAGGTTTAAAGCAAATTTGAAGAGATTATATAGCGTATCCATACCTTGATCTGACTGGTAAGCTCTTTAAAAAGATGTGAAATAGAGTGTTCAACTTCACTTTAACAGGAGTCGCCGACCCGCCTAATGACAGAGCTGCCTTGGCGCATTATCTACGAGGTTGATCTTACTTATTTGCAGCTGCTCATTTGTCTTCGATGCTTGTGCGTAATTCTCTGCAGGTGCATTCATGATGTGTGGTTGACTCGGGCAAGATTCCGAGGCTGATATTATCGATGATGACATCCACACTCTTCTCGAAGATCTCCACGATACTTTCAATCTGCCCTTGATGCCGTTGATCAGTGAAGTCATCCTCCGCCCCGAGCAGACGATCTGGCTGGCCTTAAAACACGTGGCGACCCCTAGAAATACTTTCCGCAAGTAGATGCCAAAATTTTTTTTTTTTTAATTTAAAGGGTTAGCAAAGCAGTCTGCGCAATAGTGAAAGGATGGGCAGATAAAGGAGTTGCTTCTTGAATAGGAATTGATTCGTGACTTCACGGAGGAATTTGAGCGTGAAACCTGTATCTAAGGAGAGGAGGGGTCTGAGAGTGAAAGCGTAGAGATTTCAGTGATAGTTCATGTCCATACGTCTTGTAGATATGATGAACTCTATATAAGCTGAATCACCAGCGGCACAGGCTGAGAATTGGCGGAGGCTTATGGTTATGATCATTATAAACATTGTGATATGCACCGGTCGCGGCAGTACATGCTCGAATCAATGATGGAGAGGCACGAAGATTGAAAATGAAAGGAATGATCGTGCTATTTCAATTGGAGGGTGCAACATTTTGTACAGCTGGGGCACCGCTTGGGACAATAATGAAATGACTTAACCAGTTCCCTCTCAAATTCGGGCGCCGAACGATTTTTCAAGCGATAACCTTCAAACAGAACAAATGAAGAGAGGAAAACTCTTCAGAGTGAAATCTCTGAAAATGCTGCCGGCATCGGGGAAGGGGAAGGGGAGGCCGGACGAAAAAGAAACTTTTTGAGCTCAAAACAAACCTCTGTCTATCCCATGGGTCTGCAAAATCCCACATATCTCAATAGCGGTAAGAGGACGCTCCAGTCAACTTTCAATGATCCAGCCGTCCGCGATTAAAAGAGACAAAATAAAATATATCTTTCTGTGACTGATGATCAATGTTTCCGGATTTCGCCTCATCTACGGGATCTTTCGTAGAAGCGAGGGAATACCAGTATTAGTACCCATGACGAAAAGCTCGGTCAATTGTTGGTGGGGCAGGAAAGGAGGATGGACTTTTTAACTAGACTTTTCATACCCCTCTCGACCGAGACTTTTTCAATTCAACACTCAATTTATCGAAGCTCGAAGAAATAAATCAATACCGTAAGTATGCTCTCTCCGCATGCAAGAATATCTCAAGATTTCTTCTGCTGCCTCGAATGGTGATTCCCGAAACCCCCACCACTAGCGCTTTACGGCTATCGAAAACAAATTATTACTGCACTGCTAGCAAACCTCCTTCAATCAATCACTGATAGTCTATAAGATACTCGCAGATTCCCTCAATTCACAATCAAAAGCCGCAATTATGGGTGTTCAAGATATTCTCAGCCGTACGAACGATTCCCTTCATAGACCGATTCATGAAGAGTCTGTACTCTAGAGACGAAGCTCCGAGAGCACGCATTGTCTCCTGACTGCATATCACTTATGAATCATGTCTTCCCTCGAACGTTATGGTCATTTGCTGAACAAAGCCTAGGGAAGAGTGGAGTGATTGTTGGTGATGATGGTGGGGAATACCTAAAACAACCGGGAATTTGGAGATTGCTAACTCTTTTCAGTCCTCAAGCTGTTTAATTACGCCCAAGAGCACAAGTTCGCAATTCCCGCGATCAATGTTACATCCTCTTCGACGGTAGTAGCGTCGCTCGAGGCTGCTCGCGATGCAAAGGCTCCTATAATCCTCCAAATGTCCCAGGGCGGTGCAGCCTATTTCGCCGGAAAGGTATACATCTATCAGTGTGTTCACGGGTCTCAGAGTATAACATTTCGTAACAGGGTGTTGCCAATGGCAAGCAAGAAGCCTCCATTGCTGGTGGTATCGCTGGCGCTCACTTTATTCGATCCGTCGCCCCAGCGTACGGTATCCCCGTAGTTTTACATACAGATCACTGCGCCAAGAAGTAAGGAATACCTACCCATGAAACTTGTCGTCTAAGCTCCAATTTTATGACTAAATGCTAACTGTCTGCGTTCATCAGGCTCCTACCATGGTTAGACGGTCTTCTGGACGAGGATGAGAAATACTTCAAGGAACACGGCGAGCCTCTTTTCTCCAGCCATATGATCGACTTGAGTGAGGAGGAAGTCGACTTCAATATCTCGACCACTGCCAAGTACTTGAAGCGTGCTGCACCCATGAAGCAATGGCTTGAGATGGTCAGTTGGAGGATTTCTAAACAAAGAGGAATCAATTTTCTGACACATCGAATAGGAAATCGGTATCACTGGTGGTGAGGAGGATGGTGTCAACAACGAGGATGTTGACAACAACTCTCTCTATACCCAACCGGAGGACATTCTTGCCATCTACAAGGCTCTTTCTCCAATTTCACCATACTTCTCTATCGCCGCCGGATTCGGCAACGTTCACGGTGTCTACAAGCCCGGTAACGTCAAGCTCCACCCCGAACTTCTCGGTAAGCACCAGAAGTATGTCAAGGATGCCATTGGAGCGAAGGAGGACAAGCCAGTCTTCTTGGTCTTCCATGGTGGATCTGGCTCAAGCAAGAAGGAGTATCTCGATGCTATTGGATATGGTGTCGTAAAGGTTAACCTTGACACCGATCTTCAGTACGCCTACCTGACTGGTATCCGAGACTATGTTCTCAACAAGAAGGACTATATTATGTCACAAGTTGGTAACCCAGACGGCGAGGATAAGCCTAACAAGAAGTACTTCGATCCTAGTATGTCTCTCCAAACTATCGGGTTCTGTAATGCACCTACTAATAATAAATGCAGGAGTCTGGGTGCGCGAGGGTGAGAAGACAATGTCTGCCCGTGTTACCGAGGGTCTTAAAGATTTCAATACAGCCGGACAGCTATAGGAATCTGCAATATCGTGATGAGCAGTGACATGTAGAAAATAAACGAATACCAGACTTTGAAGCATTCTTAAGACTCGATGGGATTTTTCCATTGTCGTCTAAAATGTGCTCTCTTCTCTGCAAATGAGTAGTAGCCTGTCTAATGTGTATAGCAAACAATTGTAGACTACCTGCCAGTATTTTATTATTTCCCCTGAAAAATCAGGAAATTCGTCTATTAAATCGAATCAGTAAATGCTAAGATAACCACGGAGGAATTCACGAAGATGTTGCACTGATGCATTTGAGGCTAGGGAACAACATCCTTCACTGAAGAAGCACCATCTAGACTCCTACTGAGGCTTAAATCCCCGAAATACCTCTGCATTTGAGTCGGTCATGAGGAATGACGCTTCAGAGACATATATACATATATATTCCTCGAGGGCAAATTTTATGTCAGAAGAACAGGTCTTCCTCGCTCACGTGGCTTATGCCCCGAAATTGGTTTCTGCCAGGTACAACACCTTGCCAGGGGGTCTGTGTTCAGTTAGGCCAATCTTAATCGCAGCCATCCATTGCTGTAGCCGACGTCACCACAGCGCCCACCAATATTCGTGGGGCAATAGAACAACCCTGTAATAAGTTGAGCTTTCATCTCAATCTACTTGTATATTGAGCTTGGAGATTAACCCCATCAACATCCAAAATTCAGACATCAGTATTCATCACAACGTCAGCAAGCAGTAGCGCACAACTCCCTCGAAACATCCGCAATCTGGCAGGCGTACAAAAATCATTACGCGACAAATGTCTTCCAACGAGAAAGAAGGCGCTGGACTTTCAGCATCCAGCTCACAAAATAAAGGGTCTTGGAGCGCATTCTTGAAGTCTCTTGCATCTTTCAATGGAGATCTTTCGTCTATGACTGCTCCTCCGTTTATCCTATCCTCCACGTCATTAGTCGAGTTCTCTTCATACTGGGCAGAGCATCCCTCGGTATTCGTTGCACCGGCTCACGAAAAGGATCCTCAGAAGCGAGCGCTCTTAGTTTTGAAGTGGTTTCTTAGTACTCTTAAGCAACAGTATGCGAGTCGAAGTGATAAGTATGGAAATGAGAAGAAACCTTTGAATCCTTTCTTGGGAGAGTTGTTCATTGGGAAATGGGTTGACTCTGCTGGAACAACTGAACTTGTCTCTGAACAAGTCAGGTCTGTATCTCCCTCCCCATTCTCTTCTTCGTTCTGACAGGAAGATAGCCACCATCCTCCAGTCACAGCCTATCATATCCAGAATAAAGAGCACGGTATCTACCTCCAAGGATACAATGCGCAGAAGGCATCATTTGGAAAGACGATCAACGTGAAGCAAATTGGGCATGCGATGCTTTCGATACCTGTCTACGATGAAACCTACCTCATTACGTTGCCGAATCTGCACATTGAAGGCCTCATCTTTGGCTCACCATTTGTTGAGCTCAATGACAATACCTACATCACGAGCAGTTCTGGTTACACTGCGAAGATTGACTATAGTGGCAAGGGTTGGCTATCAGGCAAGAAGAATAGCTTCACTGCTACACTTTACCCAACAGGTAAGGAGAAGGAGACACTATACAGCGTAACTGGGCAATGGACGAAGACTTTTGAGATCACAGATGGATCCTCGAAGAAGGGAGCGGTAGTTGATACATACGATGCCGAGGCATCGCCAACAACGCCCCTCACGATAGCCCCAGTCGAGGAGCAAGATCCAATGGAGTCACGTAGAGCATGGTCGAAAGTCGCCGCAGGAATTGCCAAGGGGGACATGGATGCCACAGGCGTTGAAAAGACCAAGATCGAGGTTGCGCAGCGAGAGTTGCGACAACAGGAGAAAGCCGAGGGCAGGACTTGGATTAGGAGGTATTTCACATTAGTGGAGAGTGATCCAACGTTAGATCAACTTGGTCCTGCCATTGGAGTGACTCCTGAGGCTGATAAGACGGGCGGTATTTGGAGATACGATGAGACTAAAGCGTTATTACTACCCACGAAATCAGCGCGAGTACTTGCAGAGACAGCCGAGTTGAAGTAGGACAATGGGTAAAATAGGCTTGGATTGGGGCGCAAAAGGAGCACTATTGCATTGAGCTTTTACTCGATTATTGTATTCTCATAGACCTACTGAATATGAACAGATAAAGTAATGAATACACCCCAAAGAATGTATTTATGCAGTTTGTGATATGCATCGTCGCAATCCTTCAAAGTTAAAAGATACCGCGCTAGCGAAGCCCTCAAGAAACGCGCTTCGACCTTTCTCAACCTCAAGAAATCCACACTTCTTGCAACTTCACAAAAGTTATAAAATTCACGAAACTTGCTTTGCTACTTAGCTACCATCAATCAACGCGCATTCACAGCTCGATTATGAGGAAGAACAGTTCATGACATTCGGGTTCGCGCAACAATGGCGGGTCACCAAGAGCGCGACAACGCGATAGCTTCTGAGGAAGGTCAAGCGTACAGGTCAAGATACAGTACCACATTGGGTCGAGTAGATCGACCTTTATTTACGACACTTCACCAACCAAACCGAGAGAGTCCTTTCGCCAAATATAAGCGCGAGGCGCGAGATGGAGATATGGTAGAGAAAGTGGGGTCGAGACCGAGCTCGGGAGGCTGGATGAGCGGTAATAATAGGAGGAATGGTGGGATAGGACTTGGAGAGGCTTTTCAAAGGACTGATGGGGAGGGAAACTTCATACCAAGGTCGAGCCAACGACCGACTGCGGGAAGCGCGTATTCTGAGAGCAGGATCCCGAGAACGAAGACTTTCTCGCCAGCCCAGTTGAACTCGAGTCCGCCTACAGGCCCGATCGATAATTATGAGGTGATTGGGAGAGAGGGTAGATCGATGTCTATGCCATTAGACTCGGAGAGCGATGAGACGGGTAGCAGAGTTGCTAGTCCAAGCCCCGCGGCTAGAGACAGGAGATGGACTCGAGGAGAGAGTGAAAGTGACGCCTCACCACCTAGCGCGGTTGAAGAGCCTATCATGGACGATGTTCAGAGAAAAATTGCTAGATCTGCGAGGATGGAGGAACGAAGAAAGCGCATTTTAGCTAGTACGAAGCCTCTATTTGCGAAAAGGGACGTCGGCCCCAAAGTATATGAGACCGTGAAGACGCTGGAGAGGAAGACGAGTGAGAGCAGTCTTGATGACCCAGATCCTCCTTACAATATCCCCAAGAGCTGGGGTTCAAAAGCGAGAAAGAATGAGGGTTGGATTCAGAAAATCCTATCACCTGACCTCTCACTAGAGCTCAAGGATCCTGTTATGGACCAAGCATCCTCCGAACCGCAACATGCAACAGCCGATATGCCTTTACCCTCTGTTGAGGGAATGTCGTCGTTACAAAATCCAACACCACCCGCTTCTAGACCAACGTCAGCACAACCTCTTGACGGATCGCCAGAGAAGAGCAAAATGTGGAATGCAGATCTTGATTTTACGGCACAATCACTACAATTATCTACAAGCCCCTTGCTTCGAGTAAAGTCTGCAAAGCTGGATGATATCCGAAGTCGGGAGGTCGAAAATTTGAGCTCACGAGATGCGGCTAGGAATCGATTACAGGAGATTATAGAGCGGAGTTCAGAGGAGAGATCTCTAACCACCGATTTCGCACGATCGAACTCCAAGGATCGCGATGCAAAAGGCGGTACTCCATCAAAGCCTGCAGCGGAGGAGACATTTCACGAAACAACTATTATAGAGGAGGAAGGCCGGCCAATTCCGGGCACGCCAATTACCGTTTTCAGTGCAGCAGAGTATGAAGTTTATAAGAGACGACGCAGTAAGAGCAACACACCAGATATGAACACGAATAATTCAGAATTTGGTCACAAAAGAGAAGATTCTTATGATCTTCTTCGAAAATTAGCAAAGGTCTTGAGTCCAAGTCCTGCTTCCACAAGATTCGAGGACAAGGCAGATGAAGGGTCGAAGAAAGATGTTAGCCCTAAGGGTGCAGAACAGAGAAATGAAGAGAAGTCGTCGAATTCAGGGAAGGTTATTGGAAAGAGCGAGGAGAATAAGGTTGAAGAGGCAGTTGAGAAGGCAGCCGGAGACGCAATTGAGAAATCAACTGACAAAGGCACCTCGAGAAGCAACACATTGGATATTGATGTAACGAAGCGTCACAGTAGGACGAGTACTCCTCCTAAGTCAGATGTTGATCCTGAGGAGCGAATCACAGCTGAAGCAAGGCTTTTTGAGCTTCAGGATAACAAATCAGAGAGAAATTCAGTCCGATTCCCGTCTCGTTCACCTTCACCTTCTGAGAACGGAAAGTTCGATGAGACCCCAAGGCAGAAGCCTGATCCAATGTCACTTCCCACTCCTAGAGTTACTGGAGCATTTATTGAAACTCCCGCAACTACTACCCGAAAACTCAGGAAGGCACGATCATTTACACCCTACTACGAGGTCGTCAATGCCGCGGATGAGACAGTTTCGTCGTCACAAAGGCCTGTGACTGAGTCAACAGAATCTATCCAAAATCCAAAGCAACTTCGACGAACATCATCTCAAAGACAACTCATTCAACTACAACCAGAAGCTACAGTACGACAGTCTCGTCCTCCATTGATAAACACTGCGAAACGTACTACAGCTGCTGAAGATTTGAGAGAGTTAGAGCTCAAAGCACGGCTAGAAAGCTCTCTTCTTGATGACGATTTCGACGCTTTGCTCGAAGCTGAAGCTGCCAAAACAGCAGACTCAGAGCATAATTCAACTATATTAGATTCTGTGCTCGACCTTGAGTTCGACGAACGTGGACGTCCATTGTCACAGAAGGAAATAGAACGGAGAATCGAACGATTGACACTCGAAAGGATGAGCCAATCAATTAAGAACACCTCCACTAGCATTCGCGATGCGAGACACGGCATCGAACGGCTCGAACAACAAGTTTCTTCCGCCGTGCCCGCTGTCAGCTTTGCCGAGATCATCGAGCGCCATGAACAGCAGATTAAGCAGCTTCAACAACAACTGTCCGATCGCCAGAATCAAGGCCAAAGTTCTTCTGCACTACCGTTCATCAGCGTGGCAAATCCTGATAGGAAAACGTCCTTTGACATGAACATTCGGCTCCCGAAGCTTTGGATATCCCAGCCTCCACTACAACCAGACATGAGACCTGGATGGAAGTTCACATGGCTAGGATTAATCCTCGCCATATTCTGCTTTTGGTTAATCTCGGAAACCCTCATGTGCGCTCAATTTTGCAAGCCAGGTCCCGCAGCGTGGAAGACTTGGCACCACAAGGGAGAATACTTCCCTTGGACGATTCCTACAAAATTAGATTATTGGACCGGGCAGGTAGTCGGTACTGCCCTTGATGAATTACGGATTGCGTTGGGTGGTGAAAGGAAGGAATACTGGCAAAGGCAGTTGGAAGGATCATTAAATTACCACAAATTACGAATGTATAATTAGTTTTGGGACATTGGTATAGGGGCCAGAATCAGTCGGAAGTGAACAACTCGGATTCTTGGTGAATAGGTTTATATAGTTATCTTTGTACCCTAAGAAGTGCATAACTCGGGTTGAAACAATGAAAGTCTGTTCTCTCACATTGCTCTTTATCATTTGTGCGTCCCTACGAAGTGTATAACCCAGGCACAAACAATGAGAATCCCACTGGTCGCTCTTCAGAATTGTATTTGTCTAGGTACGTTGTAACTCAGAGGCACATATAATCTTCCTCTCCCCCTGCCCTTCTCCTTTCAGAATGAGGGGTTGGTTTAGTGAAGTTCCCTCCCTATATATTGGGTATGTTTACTTTCGTGAGTCTAGGAGTCTCACCGAATACTTGGTCTATACAGAGAGAAGGAGGAGAAGGAATACTTTCCGTAGACGATATGGAGGGGAGGAAAAGGAGGAGGAAGGGTAGACGAGGTACGGATCGCTTTAGGGGGTGAAGAGAAGCTGGATTAGCGACGGAGGAGGAAAAAGGGAGGAGGGGGGAGTTGAAGGATGCGGAAAGAGAGTAGAACAAGATTGTACGGGGTGCAAGGAAGTAGACAGACAACATAAAAGCCCTCCACGTTATGCAATATCCTGCCTCCACCTCAGAAGGACACATTTCAAAATCCCCATTGGCAATTGGAAAGCTAAATTGACCTTGGCTTCCCCTGTACCTCTACAAATTGCTTCTTTCCCAAGTGGGATCTTCTTGGTGGATGCCTTCTCCTTGTCTTTGAAGCTGCGTCGCCCTTCCTGGAAGACTTGTAAGGTGATTGAGCAAGTCCTTCGATGCTGCTTCCAGCTACGAAAGCCCCATCGACTGCCGCCACTGTATCGAATACGGTATTGGCACATGGGTTTCATTCCTTCCAAATAGCGTATAGGATATGGTTCTTTCCAAAATTGATGTCTGAATTTTGCGTATGCTGAGTAGGTTGGGTCCCGGATGGCGAAGATCTTTTAGGCCCATTCGATAAATTGGCCTACAGTCGCCTGAGACAGTGTAAACAGTTGTATCAAAGGGGACGGACATTGGGGGAACCCAGATGGCTAGGTACCGGATGGTGCTGGTTATGCTGGGTATACGACCACACTGTTATTGTCACATTGTCATACTGTTGTGTGTTTATAGCACATTGGACGATCTGCGGAACAGTGGGTTGGGAATGTTCGGATGATTTTCCATATTCATGCATCTTAGATAGGAAGGTTATTGAATAATGAATTACGATTGTATAATTACTGTTGGAAGTTGGAGTGATGATGTTTTTAAATTTTTCTTTTACAAGAATCCATTCTTAAGAAAGCACGAATTGTGCACCACTTTTCATCAAGAAGTGTCCTAAGAAATGTAGAACTTAAGCATGAACCGAAAGTCTGTCCTCTTCGGCTCTTTTTCCTACATACCTTATCCAAAGAATGGCTGAACAGAGGGGGGGAAAGAAGCCAGGCACCAAGAGCGTATTGGATGAAGTTACGGCATCAGAATTGGGTTGGATTGGGGTTGTAACATGGTGGAAATCGGGTATATCTACATCTACAAATTTAGGAGGTGTCACGAACAATAAAAGTCCCTTTTGCCCTCTAGATGCTCTTCGATTTTTGTATGTGCTTAGGTATAGGGATTCGCTAGTCTCAATCCCTTTCATTCGTCACTTCGTCACTTCATCACTTCCAACCACGACCCTTCTTGCCCTTGCCTTTGCCCTTTCCACCTCCACTCTGTTCTCCTCCACTGCCAGTTAAACGGCCCACAACTCCACCTTGACCACCTCGATCACCTTGACCGCCTTGGCTGTGCTGCGCCATCAACCAACGACACTCTTCCCGATGCTCAACTACATACAACGCCTTGATCTCTCCCTCCCTCTTTCTCTCCTGGACAGTCTCCGCATCCGCCCGAACCTGCATCCACAAAAAGACCTTATACTCTTGAATGAGCTTTCGAGTTACTAAACCAATGGTACCTGCACATCTACTTAGCATATTAAAAGGCTGTTTTCTTTGGTGAGAGTTCTGGAGCCTAGAGCTGTTTCAAAAGCTGAGACAAGTAAAGAAACGGATATGATCCGTTTGTATGCTCTTAAGACAGCTCCCACCTCCGGAGCTCCTATATATATATATATAAAACAGCAATTTCGCAAGGAAATAAGACGAACCTGGCTGCTCATGGCACTACTCATAGTTAGTCCTCTGAGCATTATAATGGGCGGAAATCTACAAACCATATCACAGCGCAACGATCCCAGAAGGTTCTCGATAACCGTCGTTCGATCATCTCTCGCCTTCCTATCCTCAGGGGACTTGGCTGGAACCTCCATACCTAACTTCGATACCGGGGCGGGATAGTATCCTTTCCTGGTTGGTGTGAACAGGTGATGCGCCGAGGACTGAGCTTGGTGGGAGGACGGGCCTTGTTGGCAGGGTTTGGTTCCCGGTAATATTTGAAGTAGTCGGGGTGGGATTACGGCTTGACTCGGTGCAAGGGGGTTTTGAGGGGAATTGGATGTGGACTTGGAGGTGGATGGAGGAGTTTGCAAATGTACAGGAACCCCTCCGACTGATTCACCGTCGCTAGAATCTTCGTTAAAGATTAGTGAGTACTGAGAGCAGTACATTTTTGTCCGTTGACGTGAGTGCTTCGCTTCGAGGGGGGAGTTTATATACATTTGTGGGCTGGCGACAGGATTCACCGGACGGGCATGGATGGAATACAGTAGAAGCTCTGACCATTGCCTTTAGCCTGGTGAATATAAATGTCTGATGATGACCCCAGACTTTGTTATTGATATTCACATGAGTTGTTGACAAGTTCTCAAGGTGAACTTTGGAGGAAATGGACAGAACCGCAATATATTTACCTCTATACAGCAGTGAGATCTTGGACAGCCGCATAGGAATGACAAAAGAGCTTCTCAGGACCTAGATAGGAGTTTGCAGACTAAGTGTTATGTTTTCACCAGTATTTTTTGGTTCACTTAAAAAGAAAAGGTGGCCCAGATGTCTGCGGTCAATTTTGATTTGATTTGACCATCAACTAATATCCTCCATGAATACACGTCGATGAACCTGTCATACCACCATCAATCAACCTTCCTATCGTCGCAAAATAGGCCGCGGCTTCTCGCAAAGCCATGTTCGTATTAACTAAAATCAAAATCCGCTCGATCCGTCCATGCCTTTCATGAACAGATAAGAACAACCTGATGCTTTTCTTTTGGAATGGCGTAGCTTTCGATGTGAGACGATGGTAAACAGAGAAACTAATTGAAAACAGAGTTGGATGTCGGCAAAGGAGGCTGCTGGAAGAAACAAATTACAAACAGGATTGCCAGCCAAGCCTATGATGAATGAGGCAAATAGAAGCACGATGACCAGTCCTTTTCGACTTTCTTTCCCTTCCCCATTCCGGTTCGTGCATGAGACAAGAGCAAAAGAAAATGGAAAGTAGTAGTAACACAGTTTTGGAGAATAGTTTCCGCGGGGGTTGACAATCTACCAAGGACTGTGTGGCTACTAGCTGTGGCCAAATTAATTGTGTCCGTAGTTGCCACCCCATCCGCCGCGTTGTTGGCTGTTGTTGCCATAGTAGTTGCCCCCGCCGAATGCTTGGTAACCTCCATATTGGCTGTTTTGGTGGCCTTGCCCACCAGCTTGGTGACCGCCGGTTCCACCAAGTCCAGCATATTGACTGCCGGCTTGGCTACCATGGAGACCATGTTGAAGATGGGCGGGGTAGCCTCCGTAACCTCCTTGTTGGGATTGAGGTGGGGGGAGAGCTGATCCTGGAGCCGTGTTCGTCGCAGAGCCTGGTCGACCGGCTTGAGAGATTGATGGACTTGGACCGTTGACCGTCTTCGAATCAACAAATGGCTTCAAATCATCACCTGCGCTAGGCTGATTGGCTTGGTTGGCGTTGTAATGCTGCTGGTTTTGTCCTTGGTATGAGGATCCACGAGCAAATGCATCATGGGTTCCGCCAAACGCTCCACTTCCCAGACCCTGTGGAGTTTGAGTTTGAGCTGGTCCAGCACGACCGTAATCTCCTAGTCCGCCGCCAAGAGCACTATCACGCCCATGTAGAGAGGAGCCTCCAAATCCACCGGCTGCTGGAGATGAAGCGTTGTCGTAAGGAGCCCCAGTCATTCCATATCCGGGATAGCCCTGACCGTGAAGACCGGCCTTGGCGCCATATGGTCCTGCGCCATAATTTCCTCCACCGTATTGTTGATACTGATTCAAGTACTGAGCGTAATAAGGGCTCGAGTAGTAAGGGTGGCCGTATGGGTAGTTGGCAGCTTGAGGTTGTTGTGGGTGGCCTGGCTGAGGCTGCGCACCCTGAGCTCCTTGTTGTTGGGTTTGGGCTGCTGGATTTGGCGTAGTATGGCCGCTGGTTTGACCTTCACCTGCAGTGGCGAAACGTGACTGGGATTGTTGAGCTGCACTCTGAGGAAATTGAGATGCTGCACCCTCGGTTTGAGGACCTCCGTATCCGCTGTAAGAGCGTTGAGGTGCGGGACCATCTTGTTGGCCCTGAGCCCCTTGCTGCAATCCATATTGTTGCTGGTAGTAGCTATTATAAGCATTACGTTGTTGAGGATCTGCTGTGTAATACGAAGAGAATTCATTCGGTGCGGAAGAGAAAGCTCCAGATTGTGGTTGGGTCTGAGGTTGCGTTTGCTGGTTTTGGAACCCTTCAAATGGACTTTGAGTGGACGGAGCTTGTTGGCCGAAGGCATCAAATGGCTTAGGGGGCAATGAAGACTCCTGGATTCCAGGTTGTCCATACCTGCCGTACTGGCTTGGCGCGTCTATTCGATTGTTAGTTAATACTGCATTCATTTTACTTGATAAATATAACCTACTCTGCGTACCTGCGAGTGGTTGCGGGGATGGAAGACCTGGAGCAGCTTCAAAAAGTTAGAATACGAACGAATAATCAAATTTCACACTTACCCGTAGGGTGAGACGCAGCAGGTAATCCAGCAGGTTGCTTGGGAGTAGGGAAGCTCTCCGAAGCTGCCGTCGATTGTTGAGGCGCTGGGGGAAGAGCTGCACGAGGGTGTGCAAGGGGCGAGTGTTGTGGCGGTTGTGCACGAGTCTCAGGCTCCTCGCGATCTCCATCAACGTCTTCATCTCCTGATCCATTCAAATTGAACGCGCCAAATTGAACTGCTGCACGATCAACCTCTCTGTTTCCTGGCATACGGACTGCTTCTTCTTGATCAAGCACACGGCGTTGAAAACTTGGGGTTCTTCCAGATGACCCGGTTGCTTTCAAAGCGGAAGCCTGGAAACCACTCGTAGGAGGACGAACTGCTTGTGGCTGATTCGACTGCAAGGCAGAGTAAGGTGTACCAGGAGCATTCCGAGGGTCCCAAGAGCTAGCAGCAGTACTCGCAGCAGTAGCAGTTGGAGCGGGATTAGAAGCATCAGGAAGCTGTTCGAGGTTGTCTTCAGTCAATTCGTCCTTTGAAGGTGTGATAGTAACTTCGGGCTCCTCAATAGTATCTGCTTCGACCGGAGCTGTTTCCGCAAGCTCAACAGGCGCAGGTTGGGATACCGGGATCTCTACCTCTGCTGGAGGGGCTTGGATAGATTCTTCGGGCTTTGGAGGTTCGACGAGTCTATGAAGAAAATCAGCAAAAGGATGAAAAATGGGACTATATGTACTTTTCAGCTGGCTCTGGGGCCTTTTTGGGAGTTGGCACAGGCGCAAACATGCTTGCCCAGCTCTTCTTTACACCGTCAGGAATGATGCTGGATGTTGCCTTGGTGGTAGCTGCAGCTGTTGTAGATGCGGTAGTAGTAGCGGTTGATGCCCAGCTCTCCTCTCCAGAAGGCTTCGTAGTTGTATCCAACGATGGAGCTTCATTTGTAGCAGCGGTATCCCATGCAGTCGATTCAGTCGTAGGAACTGATGCATCGGTGTTCTCCTTGCTGCGTGAGCCATTGGTGTGTGCGACGGACGCTCCTCGACCCCGGCCACCTCTGCCTCGATCCGTGCCACGACCACGTCCCCTGCCACCTTCAAAGCCAGCTCGACCGCCTCGTGATACTCGTGAATGATTCACAGTGTCTCCCAATGTAGTAGCAGCACTATCCTTGACCTTCGATCTAGATCGGTCCTTCTTGGCCTTTGAAACCTCTCCCCATTGTGAGATTGAACCTAATTATCAAAAATCAGCTCGTAACCCATGATGAGTTGAAGGAAGCTCTGCTGATGGGAAGGAAGTGTGATTGAACTCTTAGACATACCATCTGTAATGCGGTCAACAGCCGTCTCCAAGTCACCATTAGTCTCTTGCAAAGCGAATACCACATCCTCATCTGTCCAGTCAGGGAACATCTCCTTGATAGTGGTAACCTTGCTGCCATATTTTTTTTTCAGTTGACCGACTTCGCCTTCATCTTCAATCAAGATTGATGTGTCGGTTTTTTCTCCATTAGTTGTGTGAGATCGACCACCGCGTCCCCCTCTGGAGAAACCTCCTCGGCCTCCACGAGCTGAACCTCTGCCGCGAGGCGCGGCTGGTCGAGATTGAACCTCAGACATAGTATTGTATGAGGTTTTGTGTGCGATTGTAGTGCAGACAGGAAAAGAAGAAGATGGCCAAATAGTTTCGAATGGGAAGACGAGTAGGTGTAAGGGTTTGGAATGACGATTTTGTTGCGGTTACGATTCAACTCGTTTATTTAAAGTCGGATTTTTTTATTCTAAAGGGTCCACGCGGTATGAACGTGGAAAGAAAGCGTGGCACAAGCTTTTGGATTGGTTTCCAGGATTGGGAGTATATTTAGATGTCTGTACGAACTTGATAATTTGCAGAATCGCCATAAAGCATTATTGCATAAACTGACCCTTTTCAGCGCTTCGGCGTCTCGCACGTGATATCAATGGTCTTGCGCAGTCGCCTCATTCCCCGCCAACATGCACCATACTATGCCAGACCATCTTTGGGACGCTTGACGCTCACAACTACGACGAGGCTGTTATTTGAATGTCCAATTCTTACTTAGACCTAAGGGCAACTGGATGATCGAACGCAATGGTTCACCCTTCACTCTCCCTCCTCTTCAAGGGGATGCCCACACTAAATAGATACAAAATAAATGCGCCTCTGCCGTTATCTCCAAGAGCATCAAAGCAGCTTCTCAATTTGATCACCGAATCTTTCAGGCGGCAGCTTGATAGCGAGCATTCCTTCAAAGAGTTCAAGCCGACCCCCAACGTCCCCCACAGCTCTCCTCAGCCTGGTAGACAACGAAGGCATTCGCAGTCAGATAACGTTAGACCTACCGATCGACATTTACATTCGATCCTCACAAATCCGTTATTCAACCTAGATGCTCGCAACCCGAAATCAGCCTGTGAGAGAGACCCAATGGAAACATTCGACCGAGCCGTAGCGTTAGGGATGATGAACATCCAATCTGCAACTGGTTGCTTAATTGCAAAGAAGCTGCGCATCATAGAATCTCCAATACTATCAGTTCGACAAGGAATGAAGGAATCTGGGGCCGGCCTGAAAGTGCTGAGGTGGCTGATATCCAGTGGCACTGCGAATGACATTCTCTTTTTGAGAAATGAAAGATTTGGTACTATCCTGATGGAATTCATGGTGGCCGAGGGTCTGCAGGAGATTGCATGGAAGTGGATCAAGCAGGGCTTCGACAGCATTTATCACCATACAAAACTTGGTGGAGTGGAACGAAAAGAGGCTGGAAAAGATCTCATCATGCCTCTTCTTTCTCTGATCAAAGCAGAAGCTCGCGAAGGTCAGAGCCTCGATGCAGCATATATGTGTTTGTCAAGAGCTGCGGGATATCTTAGGGGCATGAATAAGGGGCAAACTAGAACCATTCTTGGTGCTCCTGGACGTTTTTGTTTTCGTCTTACATTTGAGCCGAAAGTCGGTCGTAAGCCTCCCTCTGAGTTGGCCTTCGACTCCTTCCTTGGTTTAGTGCCGAGTTACGAATCAGTATATGAGTATCACTTTGCGCGTCTTTACCTTATCCACCCATCACGCCCAAGCCCCGATTTGGCATTGTCTTATCTGTCAGCTAGGGACCCGCCGACCGAGGAATTACAGTCTTCTGTACCCAATAGACTCCCTGATCTCATAACATTGAGTTTGGAGACAGCAAG
>Ga0182030_10000859_pt1 | contig 60028 bp, 61 predicted proteins | sample 812S3MmetaG_FD_121299 | JGI IMG/M metagenome (GOLD analysis project Ga0182030, IMG submission 121299) | Permafrost microbial communities from Stordalen Mire, Sweden - 812S3M metaG (Illumina Assembly) | ecosystem: Environmental > Terrestrial > Soil > Wetlands > Permafrost | place: Sweden... | reverse complement strand
TGTTTTTCTCGCGATGCGTTACGGCCAGATCGCCGCGATGCGCGCCCACCTGGGTTTCGCCATGAACGGAATCGCTATTACGGTTCCGCATCAGTACCTCTCTCAGCCAATCTTCGACCGCCAGAGCCGGTTGGCCCATCAAGCGCGACTCGACAGGCCCTTCTGCCGCAACGATGGGGCGCGGGAAGGGACCTGTCGCGGCGTCGAGCGCCCGCGCCAGGCGCGCCACCATATCGACACGAGCCGCCGCAAGCGCCACGCCTGTCGCCGCCAATTCCGCCTCGACCGCATCGAGCCAAGCCGTCTCGCCCGGCCGTTCGGCCAACAGACGGGCGCGCTGGCGCAGGGCCAAATCGTGACGGGTTACCCGACCGGCATGGGCCGGATCGAAACCGAAGGTCAATCGATCGAGAAATCGCCGCCGCGATTTCGCACCCTCGACAAACAACCTGTCCATATGGGGTGTCAGCCACACAACCGAAACGATTTGGGTGAGCGCTGCCTGACTTTTGCCGGGCTTGCCGTCGATTTGAATGATCCTGCGTTCGCTGCCGGGTTCACGGCCTGTGCCGGCCAGAGTTTCGCCATCGGGTCCCGCAATTGTCGCAGCCACCCCCCATACGGCGTCATGGTCCGCCCCGATCCGTTGAAAGTCAGCCGATCGCGCGCTGCGCAGGCCGCGCCCGGGGGAAAGAAGGCTGATCGCCTCGAGCAGGTTCGTCTTCCCGGCGCCGTTCGGACCGGTCAGAACGATTGCGCCGGGCCCTACTTCGACCCTGGCATGAGCGTAACAGCGGAACTCGGTCAGCGTCAGGCGCGTAACGGACGCGACCGGCTTTTTGATGGGCGGTAATCCGGGCGCGTCGGTCGCGGATTGACTACGCGCGGCGATCATGGAGACGACGCGTAATCAAACCCGCATCGGCATGAGGACGTAAAGCGCACTGCTGTCCGACGTATCGCGAATGATGGTGGGCGACGCGGCGTCGGCGATCGTCAGGCGGCAACCGTCGCCTTCGATCTGCTGGGTGATATCCAGCAGATAGCGTGAATTGAAGCCGATCTCGAGCGGGGTCGAGCTATAGGAAATCTCAAGCTCTTCGGTTGCACTGCCGCTCTCGGGGCTGTTGGCCGAAACGGTCAAGGATCCACGATCGATCGTCAGCTTTACCGCGCGGGTTTTTTCAGTCGCGATGGTCGCAACACGATCGACTGCGGCGGCAAAGTCCCGCGGATTGACCTCAAGTACCTTGTCGTTGCCGCTCGGAATCACGCGTTCGTAATCCGGGAATGTGCCGTCGATCAGCTTTGATGTCAGGACCACATGGTCGAAAGCGAAGCGCAGCTTCGTGTCGGACAGAGAGACGTCGATCTGGCCAGTCACGTCCTCAAGCAGCTTACGCACCTCGGCCACGGTCTTGCGCGGAACGATGACGCCGGGCATTTCGGACGCGCCCTCGGGCAGCGGCATTTCTACTCGGGCCAACCGATGGCCATCGGTTGCAACGGCGCGCAGCACCGGGACATCGCCCGATTTGGCCGCATGAAGATAGATGCCGTTCAGATAATAACGCGTTTCTTCGGTCGAGATGGCGAAACGGGCTCGATCGATCAACGTGCGCAGATCGGCGGCACCCAATGAAAAGCTGACCGGCATGCTGGACCCGGCCATTTGCGGAAAATCGTCCGTCGGCAGGCAACCCAATCGGAAATTGGATCGTCCGCCGCGCACCGAAAGCACGCCCGATTCGGGATTGGTCTCGAACTCGATATTGCTGCCGTCCTGCAATTTGCGGACGATATCGTAAAGCGTGTGGGCGGGAGCGGTCGTGGCCCCCGGCTGGATGATTTCAGCCGGAACCGATTCGACGATTTCCAGATCCATATCTGTAGCGGAAAGGGACAGTTTCCCATCGGCTGCGCGCAAAAGCACGTTCGATAGGATGGGGATTGTGTTTCGCCTTTCGACGACGCTCTGGACATGAGCAAGCGACGGAAGAAGCTTAGCGCGTTCGATGATGAATTTCATAACCGATGGCAATACTGTGCAGGGCCGGTATTTGTACGCGAGCGTCGCACGCTAAGCAATCACTCAGCGAACCCCGACAGCTTCTTTTCCGCATCGGTCAAAAGCACCCGAGATGCGTCAACCGGGTGATATGATATACCCGCCGATGCTGGGGAATCGACGCCCCGCCATTTTCGCATCGCCGCGCCGATCAGATGCCCCGCAACCAGCATGGGGCGTCGCGTAACGCTGGCCGATAAGACGCCGATATGGGGGGTCCGTTGTGTTGTCCAGGTGCGCTTATAGGCATCGTCGCCGCGCCCGAAATCCAGCAAGGCTATCCCTTCCTTATCCAACAAAGTGCGTATCGCGAATGCGGTCAAAATCGTGCCGGGCGATTGCGCATCGAATTCCCGGTCGTGCGCGAGCTTAAGAACAGTTGCGGTCGAACCGACTACCACCCAAAGCTGGGCGGCGATCGGTCGACCCTCCATCCTGCAAATCGCCAGTCGAAGCCAGCCGGCCGCGGCCAATTTGCGCATCAATGTCGGTTGAAACTGTTCAAAGGGTTCTGCCTCTTTCCAGCTTGCCCCATAGACGGCTTCATAGTCTGCGATGCCCTGTTCGACTTCGGCTTGTGGACTTCCGATACCGACCAAGGCGAAACTGGCGCCGGCCCGTTCCAGCTTTGCGCCCTTGCGGCGAATCACTTCACGCAATGCCCCAGCGCGAGCGCCGAGATACTCGCCATAGCTTCGCCCACCCAAGCTCTCCCACCAGCGGCCGAAATGTTCGTAGCGCAATAGGGCGCGTCCCGGGTATGCCAAGCCGGATAGGAAAGGCTCAAGTGCGGGATTACTCGAATCGAGGGAATCCAGGCCGAACACCGCCTCGGATCTCAAATACTGCGCCAAGCGCCGACCCAATTCGAAGGCGGTCGCCGATGGATCGCCATCGGTAGCGATCAGGGGCCGAAAATCGCAACTGTAAAAGCTCGTCAGACTGGAGACCGCGGGCTCTCCGTCAGCATTGCGTCGGCAAGGCAGCAGGGCCCGAGCCTTACCGAACTGGTCATTCAACACGAAGAAAAGCGGCCGAGCCCCGGGCATAAGCCCGGCGCTTATGAATGTGTCATACCAGGGGCGACTGGTGAAAAGACGCTCGCAGCCGATTCCGTCCAGCAGGGCAGCCGCGGATTTGGGCAGCGCCTCCAGTGCCGGGAAAACCGCAAAATCACCCAGGGTCACGGAGGGGCAGGCACGCTGGCAGTAGCCGTGGCCGGGCAGGCCCCGAGCCGATATGCGACCAGTCCGATCCATTCATGAAGGGCATAAAAGCTGCGCATCCATGCCGAATCGTGGGGCAAAAAATCGCGTATGCCGTGAACAACGGTCGCCTCGCCATGGAGCGGAGCCGGCACAATAGGGAAGCCGGCCTGGCGAAATGCCAGAATTGCCCGCGGCATATGCCATGAGTGGGTCACGACCAGCGCTGAAGAAATACCGGCTTGTCGCAATATCTTTGCACTGAACTTCGCATTTTCGCAGGTATTTTCCGACATTGTCTCGCGCCATTCAACCGGCAGGCCGAACGCGTTCGTGAAGAGGTCCGCCATCAAATCGGCAACGGCGGGTTCGTCTTCGCCGATTGTACCGCCGGCTATGAGGACCGGAAGTTTCTTATCGCGGACGATCATGGCCGCCCCGGCGAGCCTTTGCAGCGATAAGGGTCCAGGCTCGGCTTTCACCAAGGGGTCGGGAGTACGCTCGCCGTCGGCCCCCAAAATGATGATTGCCCCCGGTTGAGGCACATCGACCTGCACGGGTATCCCCCTCTCCAGACTGGAGATAAGTTCGCCGCCGACGATGGGCATGGCCAGCACATAGAGTCCGACCAAGCCCGCAACCGCTATCCAAAACCCCAAGCGGCGCCTTCGCCGCATGATCGCCAACCCGAAGATCAGCACCCATATCAGTCCGGCTGGCGGAAGAACAATAATTGGAAGTGTCGCCCTAAAGAAATGAACAAAGTCCTGGAATAGTGACATCCGCCGCTCCCACCGTTGGGATTTTTATATCGGTCGCAGAGTTTTAATCAATCGGGCACTAGCTTCAGTATCCAAACGTCGCGTTATCAAGTTTATTGGGTCTGTTACTGTATAACTTCACTTAATGTGGCGTAAGCCAATCTCGTTGACCCTGTCGCCGCGACGCTGTTCCAAAGCAGTTTTTACTATATGCCTGAGTAGTTTGCTTGAATTTCATAAAAAACAGGATACACTGAAAATGTGCGAGTCCGGCTGCTATTTTCGGCTATGGTTGCCCGGTTCGGCGTTGAATTGGCGCCCTTGTGGGTCGGTCCGCAGTCGCGCGATAGCAGGCCTTGCTGACAAGTAAGGCTGGAGATCTAAGTCGATGCTGAAGCTTTTCGGGCATTTCATTCAAATCAAGATGCTAATGCTCTTGATTCTTGAAATGGCCGTACTCGGCGGCACCGTTTACTATCTGCTGTCTACGGGCATTCACTCGCCGCAATTGCTCAAGGATATCCGCGGCCAACTCGGGCAATTTTCCTTCCTGTTCTCGATTGTTGTCGGGATCGCGATGATCTCTATGGGGCTCTACAGCCGATCTGCCATGAGCGACTATCGCACTTTGGCGATCAAAGTGTTGATCGCTCTGGCTCTTGTCGTGCCCGCCAACATGATGGGGACGACTCTCTTCCGCGAAGAGCTTTACGAAAGCGCCAATGCGAACGCCTATTGGTGGATAAAGGCGCCGATCGTATGGCTGCTGGTCATCCTGTTGACCCGAATACTCTTCGGATTCGCCAACAAGCGCGAATTCATGAAGCGGCGGATATTCGTGCTGGGATCCGGCACCCGCGCAGCAGCCATTCGGCAGATGGCTTTTCACGGCTCCAACGAATCCTTTATCGTCGCGGGAACCTTCGATCCCGGCATTTCATACGACGTTCGCGAAATGCGGGACTCCTATCAATCGGTCGCAGACGCTGCAGCCGGAGCGGCGGATTGGGCGGACGTCGTTCGCCGTGCCCAGGCATCCGAGATTGTGGTTGCGCTGGAGGATCGGCGCGGCCTGCCGGTCAGCCAATTGCTTAGATGCAAGATCGACGGCATCAACGTCATCGATTACCAAACCTTTTGCGAACGCGAGACCTGTCGCCTGGATCTCGACGAACTGCGCCCAAGCTGGCTGATTTTCGGCACTGGCTTTACACGCGGAATCGTGACTGACCTTCTCAAGCGGTTTTTCGATATTTTCGTATCATCGATTTTTCTGCTTGCGACGCTGCCGTTCACACTCATCGCCGCGCTGTCGATCAAATTCGAAAGTCCGGGGCCCATCCTTTATCGGCAGGAACGCGTAGGGCTGCACGGTGGATCATTCATGGTGCTTAAGCTTCGCAGCATGCGGCAGGACGCCGAAACCGGAGGGGCGCCGCAATGGGCGACGGTGGGCGATCCGCGCGTCACTAAGGTCGGTGCATTCATACGCAAAGCCCGCATCGACGAGCTTCCGCAGTTGATAAACGTGTTGCGCGGCGACATGAGCTTCGTCGGCCCCCGCCCCGAGCGCCCCTTCTTCGTCGACCAACTCAGCGAAGCAATCCCCTTTTATCGCGAGCGCCACTGCGTCAAACCGGGGATCACCGGATGGGCCCAGATCAACTATCCCTATGGCGCATCTCTGGAAGATAGCCGGCAAAAGCTTTCTTACGATTTGTACTACGTCAAAAACCACAGCCTGTTTCTCGATTTCATCATCATCTTGTCCACGGTCCGCGTGATCCTGATGCAGCAGGGCGCACGGTAGTCACAGACCGATGACTTACGCCCTCATATCGACAGCTCTGCACGCGCTGACATCGCTCGTCTTTCTGGCCTTGAGCGCATTCGTCGCCATCCGCGGGCGCGTGAGCAGAACCGGACGATTCTTAGCTGCCGCATCGCTTGCGACCGCCTTTTGGGCCGGCTCCGTCGCGATCGAGGGCGGGTTCGGGCGATTAAGCTCGATACTCGAAACTATCCGTATCGCGGCATGGGCTCTGTTCGTCGGGCATTTGCTGCGCGGTGTGATGAAGGACCGCCGCAATCTTCCGCGCTGGATTCTTGCCGGCCCGATCATCGCCCTAGTAGCGACCACGCTAGCGCTCGAGGTGCCGGAATTATTGCCTACGAGCCAGGACTGGCTCTTTCAAATCAGCTGGCTTACCCAAACCGACCGTGTGGTGAGGATATTATTGGCGGTCTCGGGCTTTTTGCTGCTGGAGAATCTGTATCGCAACGCCCTGCCCGAATCGCGCTGGCACATTAACCTTCTATCGATCGGCATCGGCTCTACATTCATTTACGACATTCTTCTGTATGCCGACGCCGCGATGTTCCATCGGGTATCGCCCCAACTTTTCATTGCGCGCGCGCCGATCGACATCCTCGCCGCGCCCTTGATTGCACTGGCAGTCGCGCGGAACCGGCGCTGGCTAGTCGATATTCGCATTTCCCGAAACGTCATCTTTCACAGCTCAACCCTTTTGATCAGCGGCATTTTCCTGTTGTCGATCGGGATTGCCGGCGAGGTGCTGCGCGATATCGGCGTGACTTGGGGACCGGTGCTGGAAATCACGCTGGTGTTCGGGTCCCTGGTGTTGGTGGCCGTCGTCTTTACCTCCGGTCGCGCCCGGTCGGAGCTGCGCTGGTTCCTCATCCAGAATTTCTTCCGCTCGCGTTATGACTATCGCAAGGTTTGGTTGAGCTTCATCGGAACCCTGTCGAATCCGTCCTTTTCGGGCGAACAATTACGCGTTCGCATCATTCGCGCGGTGGCCGACACGGTGGACAGTCCCGCGGGCAGTCTATGGCTGCGCGACAGCGACGATACCGCCTTTGCGCCGGTTGCAAGCTGGAACCTGCCGCGCGAGGGAACGCCGGTCGACCCGGAATTCGCCCGCGCGTTCCGCGAGGGGCAGTGGATCGTGGAGTTCGCCAAGCCGGGCGAAGCGATAATCCCCGACGTCCTGGCCCATATGCCGCGGGCCTGGCTCGCCGTTCCGCTCACGCATTTAGGCCGGCTGCTCGGTTTTATTCTCCTGACCGAGCCGCGCGCGGCCATTCATTTGAACTGGGAGAATTACGAGCTGCTGCGAATCGCAAGCCGTCAGGTGGCAAGCTATCTCGCCGAGGAACAGGCCGCCCGTGCGCTGGTAGAGGCTCGGCAGCTGCAGGCCTATAGCCAGCGATTCGCATTTGTCGTCCATGATATCAAGAACGTGGTCAGCCAGCTTTCCCTCGTTCTGTCGAACGGAGAGCGCCACGCCGACGACCCGGAGTTTCAGCGCGACGTGCTGGAAACAGTGCGCCACTCGGTCTTCAGCATGAACAAGATGCTTGCTCAGTTGCGCGCCAATCGTGAGGCCGAGGCCGCCGAATCGGTCGTACCTGCGGTGGTTGCTGAGGAACTATTGCAGGCCTGGCGGCCGAAGAAATTGGTCGACATTCATTTTCACACCGACGGTCAAACGGCGCGGGTACGCATCGGCCGCGATCAGCTCGACTCGGCGTTACGGCATCTGCTGGACAACGCCGTGGAGATTTCGACGCCCGGAGCCGAAATCTCCATCGAAGTGCGCCATGCCGCCGACAAGGTCGTTATCGACATATGCGACGCAGGTGAGGGGATGAGCGCCGATTTCATCGCCAATCAGCTTTTTCAGCCCTTCCGATCGACGAAGTCCGAGGGGTACGGCATCGGCGCCTACCAAACGCGCGAGCTCATCCGCGCCGCGCACGGGGACCTTTTGGCCTTGAGCGAACCCGGGCAGGGCACGATCATGCGAATCGTACTGCCTGTTGAGCGAGTGCAAGGGGCGATGCTTCCGTTGCATGGCGAGAAAATGCTAGGAATGACATCGTGAGCGAAGACAAGCCGAAACTATTGATTCTCGAAGACGATGAGGGCCTGCGCCGGCAATATCGCTGGGCCCTATCGGACTATAATCTGTTCCTGTGTGGAACCCGTGCCGAAGCATTGGATGTGGCCCGAATCGAACGCCCGCCGTTGGCGGTGGTCGATCTGGGCCTGCCCCCGGACCCGGATGGCGCAACCGAAGGTCTGGCAGCGCTGGAAGGCATTCTGGCGATGGCGCCGGAAACCAAAATTATCGTTGCCAGCGGAAATGAAAGCCGAGAACACGCCCTGAAGGCGGTGTCGCTGGGCGCCTACGATTTCTATCAAAAGCCGATTGAAATCGACGTGCTGCGGACAATTCTGGATCGGGCGTTGAAGCTCTATCGGCTGGAAGCGGAAAATCGCGAGCTGATCCAGCTCAGGATATCGAATTCCCCGATCGACGGCATCATCGGCGCCAGCCAGGAAATGATTCGGATGTGCAGGACGATCGAAAAGATCGCTCCTACGAACGTCGCCGTGCTGGTGCTTGGCGAAAGCGGTACCGGCAAGGAGCTTGTCGCCCAAGCCATCCACATGCTGTCCCCACGCCGCAACCGTCCGTTCGTCGCCATCAACTGCGGCGCCATCCCGGAAGCCTTGCTTGAGAGCGAGTTGTTCGGGCACGAAAAGGGGGCATTCACTGGGGCCATCAAGCAGACGATCGGCAAGATCGAGAGTGCACATACGGGAACGCTTTTCCTCGACGAAATCGGCGACCTGCCACAACCGCTGCAGGTCAAGCTGCTGCGGTTTCTGTCGACCAGACTGATCGAGCGGGTCGGCGGCCGGCAACAGATCCCCGTCGATGTCCGAATCATTTGCGCCACGAATCAGAATCTCGAAGAGCGTATGGCCGATGGCAGGTTCCGCGAGGATCTGTTTTATCGGCTGAACGAAGTCATAATTCGCATTCCGCCCCTGCGTGACCGCGAGGAAGATTCCATTCTTCTCGCCAGTTATTTCCTGAAGCGATTCAACACTCAGTTCGACAGGAAATTGCGCGGCTTCACAACCGAGGCAATTTCGGCGATCGCCGCCAATGGCTGGCGCGGCAACGTCCGCGAATTGGAGAATCGGATAAAGCGAGCGGTGATCATGGCAGATGGCACTCACATAACAGCCGCTGATCTGGAACTGGCGGCGGGCGAACAGGATTCGGATGATTTCGACCTGCGTGCCGCTCGCAGCCGTGCCGAACGTATGGTCATCCAGCGGGCATTAACGCACAGCAACGGAAATTTGAGCATTGCCGCCAAGCTGCTTGGCGTCAGCCGGCCTACGCTTTACAGCCTTATCGAAGGTCTGGGCATGGCGATCGCTCATCTGGGTGCGTCCGAATCGCCATCATAATTTGACAAAAATCCGCTATATATGCCGTTACAATAAAGGCCTCTGAGGGAGACTTCGATGACTCTGCGCCACCAATTGCGAAATAGACTTCTTGCCTCCGTGGCGATCCTTGCGGTGCCGCTGGCATTTGCAACTCCGCTCAATTGGTCACATCAGGCATCGGCAGCGACCGGCGATCCGGCGGCGGCGAAAAAATATGAATCCGAGGCCGACCAGCTTATCGCCAAAGACGACCTGAAGAGCGGTGAGATCGAGCTTAAGAACGCAGTCAAAGCCGATCCGGAAAACGGAGATTTGAGGCTTAAGCTTGCCGACCTCGAAATCCAGATGACCGACATCGACGGCGCACAGATCGAACTGAAATCTGCGCGCGACCACGGAGTCAGCGAAGCCAAGGTCATCCCGATGCTGGGCCGCACTTATCTTATTCAGGGCAAGTTCGACCAGGTACTGCAGGATTTTCCGGTTCGTGATGACAGTTCCGATGAGGTAAAAGTCGCAACGCTGGTCGTTCGCGCCGAAGCCCAGATCCAGCTCAAAAAGACCGAAGACGCCAGGTCATCCCTGATCGCTGCCGAACAGATCGACCCGAAAAGCACGTCGCCGAAGCTGGGCTTGGCGCGCATCGCATTCACGCAAAACCAATTCGACGAAGCGCTCGAGAAGGCCAATGAACTTCTCAAGATCAACCCGACTGCAGATACGCACCTGCTAAAGGGCGAAGTTCTGACCCGCAAGGGTGATCGCCCCGGCGCCGTCGCCGAATTTGACGAAGCGATCAAGCTCGAACCCAACAGTCTCGGCGGATATATCGAACGCGCGCAACTTCTGATCGCGCAAGGGGACGACGCGAAAGCCCAGGCCGACGTGAAAACGGCCCTCGGAATCGCTCCACGGTCGGTTCCCGCGCAATATCTCCAGGCGCTTCTGATGGCCCGCGGTAAGGACTATGTCGGCGCGGACACGGTGTTGACCAAATATGCCACAGCTTTCCCCAACTTCCCCCGCGGGTACTATCTGCAGGCGGTCGTCAAATCGTCCTTGAAGCAGTATGAGCAGGCCGAATCCGCGATCACCGCCTATCTGGGCGCGGTTCCCAGCGATTTGAGCGGCGAAAAAGTCCTCGCGGATATACAGCTCAAAAAGGGCAACGCAGCCGGCGCCGCCGACACGCTCGAGAAAGTCACAGCCGATGCGCCCGACGACGCGCAATCGCTGGCTATGCTCGGCCAAGCCTATATGCAGCTCAATAAATCCCAGCAAGCTGTCGATGCATTTGAGCGGGCGAGCAAGCTGGCGCCAGACAATGCCTCCGTTCTGCGCGGCCTGGCCCTCAACCATATTTCCGAAGGACAGAGCGCCCAGGGAACCTCGGAGCTCGAAAAGGCGCTGCAACTAGCCCCCGACGACGCACCGTCGGCACAGGCGCTAGTACTCGTCTACATTCGGCAGAAGGATTTCGACAAAGCCAAAAAGCTGGTCGATGACATGCGCAAGCGTCAGCCCGAAGATCCCGTAGCGGCCAATATGTCAGGAATGGTCGAGTTGGCTCAGCAGCACCTGCCCGAGGCGGAAAACGCCTATGCGGCAGTCGCCAAGCAATTCCCGGATTTCATCCCGACGAAGCTGCAACTGGCCTATATTTACGCGGCTGAAGGGCGGCCCGACCAAGCGCGCGACACATATCAAGCCGTTCTGGCGAAGGACCCGGGAAACCTGTCCGCTCTGCAAAATTTGAGCACATTGTTCAACGGCGAAAAGCAACTCGATCAGGTTGTGGATCTTTGGCAGAACGCCCACCGCGCACAGCCGGATAACATTCCGGTATCCATCGGTTTGGTCCAAGCCTATATCGGCAAGAAGGATTTCGATGCCGGAATGGCGCTTGTTCGCGACATGCAGGTGCGCCTTCCCAACGAGGCACGGCTATATGCGATGCGCGCCGAACTCGAACTTCAGAAGAACAGTCCCAAGGACGCAGTCGTCAGCCTGCAGCGCCTGACCGAACTTCAGCCCCAAGACCCGGCTGCACGCCGGGATTTGGCGATCGCCCAGGAAAAATCGGGCGATCTGGCGGGCGCGATCTCATCGATCGCCGAAGCACGCAAGATCGATCCGAACAATGTCGGTCTCGCCGCAGAGGAGGTCCGACTCCTGGGTCAACGCAATCCGGACGACGGCATAGCCGCAGCGCAGAGACTGGCCGCGGCGATGCCCGATCAGCCCTCGGCCCAGGCCCTGGAAGGCGACTATCTGATATCGATCAAGCGTCCTGCCGACTCGAAGGCGTCTTATCAGCGAGCGTTCGATGCCCACCCGTCGATCGTCCTTGCCGAGCGGCTTGCCGCATCCGACGTCCGCGACGGGAAAGCAGCCGATGGCGCCAAAGTGTTACATGATTGGGCAACCGCACATCCCGACGACATCCCGGCGAAGTTTGCAGTCGCAAATTTCGCGCTCGGCCAGAAGGATTGGGCTGGCGCTAAAGCCGGATACGAGGCTTTGCTGACGAGAGAACGCTCGAGCGATCCGCTGATCCTGAACAATCTCGCGGTGATATATCAACGGAACAGCGATTCCCGCGCCCTGGATTACGCGCAAAAGGCTCATGCAGCGGCGCCACAGAACCCGGCGATTGCCGACACGCTGGGCTGGATCATGGTCCAGAAGGGCGATTCGGCAAATGGCATGAAATTTCTGCAGCAAGCCGCCAACAGCGTCCCCGAAAGCCCAGATTTTCAATATCACTTGGCTTTCGCACTGGATGCCCTCGGCAAGAAGGCTGACGCCGCCACCGCGCTTAAGAAGGCGCTCGCGTCAGGCCGAGACTTCGATGGCAAGAAGGACGCCCAGTCTTTGCTCGACAAGCTGTCGAAGTCATAAATCGGTCAGCGACGCATGACGCCGACCAGTTCGACATGGGGTGACCAGGCGAACTGGTCGATCGGGATGGCTTGCTCCAAGCGATAGCCCCCTTCGACGAGGATCGCCGCATCGCGTGCGAAGCTGGTCGGGTTGCATGATACATAGACCACCGTCGCAACCCCTGAATCGGCCAATGTTCGCGCCTGGGCCTGCGCACCGGCGCGCGGCGGATCGATAATGACCCCGCTGAAGGCAGCCAACTCCGTAACCGTCAGCGGCTCGCGAAACAGGTCTCGCGTTTGTGCAACCAGCTGTCGCCCCCGGGCGACATTGCGAAGCGCAGAAACCGCTGTGGAATCGCTGTCGAATGCATAGACGGCATTCGTTCTGCTGGACGGTAGGGCGAAAGTTCCAAGACCGCAAAACAGATCTGCGACGGTGCCTTCAAGCCCGGAGATCGCATCGCGTATGATGCGGGCCAACCGAGCCTCACCTTCGCGGCTCGGCTGGAGAAATGCTCCGGGTGCGAAGGCGACCAAATCATCGCCGATGCGTATTTGAGGCGACCGGCGCGCCGCAACCGGCTCAGCCGGCGCGGTCGGGCTCGCGCGCCACGAGACTCTGGCAAGGTCGGCTGTCTCGGCAAAGTCGGCGAGCGCCTCGCGGTCGGCAAGACCGAGAGGGCGCTTGCGCACGACAACGAAGTCAACGCCGGTTTCGGTCGCGGTCAGTACAAAATCAGCAGTCTCATTCGCCAAGACAAGGATCCCCAGCCGGTCGCGCAAAGGCGCGATCAACCGGACGAGATCCTCAGTCAAAATGTGACATTCCTTAAGATCGACGAGGCGATGAGACGCTCGCTCGGCAAAGCCCAACAGAAGTCGCTTGCCGATACGCGCGACCGCCAATGTCGCGCGCCGGCGCGTACCCGGCGGAATCACGATCGTCGGGCTGACGACAACATCGCCGAGATTCGACCTGGCCAACGCGCCGACCACGCGGGACCTTTTCCAGTCCGCGATAAAATCCGATTGTAGATGCTGCAGCGCGCAGCCGCCGCACTTTCCGAAATGGGTGCAAGGCGGCTCGGCCCGTAGAGGACTCGACTGCAACAATTCGATCAAAGTGCCGGCATCTTTTCCGGCAAGCATGATGCGCGCTTCATCGCCGGGCGCCGTGAAAGGGACATGCACCCGGCCCGACGGGCCTTCTGCCACGCCGTCGCCCAGCCCACCCACGTGATCGATGGTGACAATAGTCTCGGTCATCGCTGGTGTGCGATCAGTCCAAGGCCAAGGTCAGCGATTTGAGGTAGGCGCTTTCAGGCAGCATCGGATGAACAGGATGATCGGGGCCCGCACCGGCCTGACGCAGAATGCGGCCGGCTCTACCGGCATCGTCCAGTCCTCGCGCGACGGCCTCGGCAAATTCTTCAACCCCGACATTGTGGCTGCATGACGCCGCAAACAGGATTCCGCCAGGCGTAAGCAATTCGGCAGCCTGCCGTACCATCTTGCGATATCCCTTTACCGCGACCGGAATGTCCTTGCGCGATTTGGCGAAGGCCGGCGGGTCTACGACAACCACGTCGTACCGCTCTCCTGCAGCGGCCATCGCGTCGAGCGCCTCGAAGACTTCCTGTTGATGCGTCGTGCAACGGCCGGAAACGTCGTTCAGCGTCGCCGAACGGCCAGCGGCTTCGAGTGCTGTGGCCGATCTGTCGAGAAGGGTAACGGAGGCAGCGCCGGCGATCGCCGCAGTGATGCCGAATCCGCCGCCGTAACAATAGGCATCCAGTATTTTTGCACCCGCGGCAAAACGGGCGACGAAGGCCCTGCTGTCTCGCTGATCGTAGAACCAACCGGTCTTTTGCCCCTCCAGCGGATCGATCAGGAATCGCGCGCCGTTCTCGACCAATTCGACAGGACCGCAGAGTTCCCCATAGGCAAGGTGCGTCTCCTGCGACAACCCTTCCTGTAAACGGGCGGGACTGTCGTTTTTCAATACGATCGCCTTGGGATTCAGCGTGGAGATCAAGGCGGCGATCAGATCCTGGGTCGCGCAATCGGGACCGGCGGCGTTTAACTGAACCACCAGCACGTCGCCCATCCGGTCGACGATAATTGCCGGCAGGCCGTCCGCTTCGGCGTGGATCAAGCGATAATAAGGCTGATCGAAAAGTCGTTCGCGCAGCGCCAGCGCCGCCTGCAGCCGACCCGCAAAAAAGCTCTGGTCTATTACGGCATCGGCATTTTTTGTGAGCAGCCTTGCGGCTATCAGCGTGTGCGGATTGAAAAAGGCGGCGCCCAGCCGTTCCCCGCCGGCCGTCGTCAATGTGACGGTCGTTCCGGGCGGAATGGCCTTAGCCTCCGCATCCATCATGATTTCGTTGGAATAGACCCAGGGATGACCGTGCCGCAGCCTGGAATCGTGCCTAGGCTGCAGCCGGACGGTCGGACGCTTTTTCATGGATACAATGCAGTTCGGGTCGATGCTCGATCGGCCGGCGTTATCTCGGCGCCAGCACCATCGTCATCTGACGGCCCTCAAGTTGCGGCGTCTGTTCGACTTTCGCAAGCGGGTCGAGTTGATCCTTGACGCGCATCAGGACATTCATTCCCAAATCCTGGTGCATCATCTCGCGGCCCCTGAAGCGCATGGTGACTTTCACCTTATCGCCTTCATCCAGGAAGCCGGTTGCGGCCCGCATCTTCACGTCATAGTCGTGATCATCGATATTGGGTCGCAGCTTGATCTCCTTGACCTCGATGATCTTCTGCTTTTTGCGAGCCTCGTTTTTCTTTTTCTGCTGCTCATATTTGAACTTGCCGAAATCGAGCAGCTTGCAAACCGGTGGATCGGCGTTCGGCGAAATCTCGACAAGGTCGAATCCCGACTCTTCGGCCGCGGCCAACGCTTCGCGCGTTGTCACGACGCCAATCATTTCACCATCCACCCCGACCAATCGTACCGTCGGTACATTGATCTCGAAATTCACGCGCGGGCCGTCACGAGACGGTGCGTCATTAAACCTAGCTATGGAGTTTCCCCTCTACAAATTTCATCAATCACCCAAATCTACACGATCCAATGGCGATGCCATAGTAACATCGAGATGGCGAACCGCATTGTCGAGGGGGAGGAACTCCTGTTTTTCTGCACCTAGTGTCCTCAATGCAACAGTTCGCTCGGCCGCTTCACGCTTTCCGACCACTGCAATGACCGGCACCTTGGCCAGGCTGTGCTCCCGAATCTTGTAATTTATCTTCTCGTTGCGCAGGTCCGTCTGCACGCGAAGCCCCGCGCCAGCCAGCCTTTCCGCCACTTCATGGGCATAATGGTCAGCATCCTGAGTGATGGTCGCGACCACGACCTGAACCGGCGCCAGCCAGCCCGGCAGACGTCCGGCATAGTTTTCGACGAGAATGCCGATAAATCGTTCCATCGAACCAAAGATTGCCCGATGCAGCATGACCGGCCGGTGGCGCGCACCGTCCTCGCCGACATATTCGGCATTCAACCGTTCCGGCATGTTCGGGTCGAGCTGAAGTGTGCCGCACTGCCAACTGCGGCCGATCGCGTCGGTCAGGTGAAATTCGAGCTTGGGACCATAGAAGGCGCCTTCACCAGGCAGCTCTTCGACTTGCAGTCCCGCACTTTTCGCGGCGACACTCAGATCATGCTCCGCTCGATCCCAAGATTCTTCCGAGCCGATACGCTGATCGGGTCTCAGAGCCAGCTTTACCTTCACTTCAGTAAACCCGAGGTCGTCATAGACCTGCTTGAGCAAATTGCAGAAACGCGCAGTCTCGGAGACCACCTGGTCCTGGGTACAGAAAATATGCGCATCGTCTTGCGTGAACTGCCGCACGCGCATGATTCCGTGCAACGCCCCCGAGGGTTCGTTGCGATGGCATGACCCGAATTCTGCCATGCGCAAAGGCAGGTCGCGATAGCTTTTGAGCCCCTGGCGATAAATCTGCACATGGGCCGGGCAATTCATCGGCTTTATGCCGTATTGGCGCACTTCCTCATGTTCATGGCCGTGTCCGACCTCGACCTTGAACATGTTATGGCCATAGGTACCCCAATGGCCCGAGGCCTCGAACAGAGTCTTTTCGAAAAGCTGCGGGGTCTTGACCTCGACATAGCCGCCAGCCTCGAGCCGACGGCGCAGATAATTTTCAAGCGTCCGGTAAAGCGTCCAGCCTTTCGGATGCCAGAAGACGCTGCCGGCTGCCTCCTCCTGCAGATGGTATAGGTCCATCTCGCGGCCGAGGCGGCGATGATCGCGCTTTTCCGCCTCTTCGATCATATGGAGATAGGCGTCCAGTTCCTTCTGGTCGCGCCAAGCGGTGCCATAGATGCGCTGAAGCATCGGGTTGCGCGAATCGCCGCGCCAATAGGCGCCCGCCAGCTTGGTCAGCTTGAACGCATGGCCTAACCGGCCGGTCGAAGCCATATGCGGCCCGCGGCATAGGTCCAGCCAGTCGCCCTGGCGATAGACGGTGGTCGGTTCATTGGCCGGAAAGCCTTCGATCAGCTCCGCCTTGAACACTTCGCCTTTGGATTTGAAATAATCGATTGCCGCGTCGCGGTCCCAGACCTCGCGCACGATCGCATCGTTGCGATCGACAACGCGGTGCATCTCCGCCTCGATCTTGACGAGATCCTCCAAAGTGAAGGGTTGGTCGCGCGCGAAATCATAATAAAACCCGTCGTCAATATTCGGGCCGATCGTCACCTGAGTGCCGGGATAGAGCTTCTGCACGGCCTCGGCCAGCACATGGGCAGCGTCGTGGCGGATCAGCTCAAGCGCGTCGGGCGAAGCCCGCGTAACGATCGCCACGCCGGCGTCGTGCTCGATCGGCAGGTCGATATCCTGAACATGCCCATCCACCTTGGCGGCGAGCGCGTTCTTTGCCAATCCCGGACCGATAGCGGCCGCGATCTCGCCGCCCGTGACGCCACGCGCAAAGCTGCGGATGCTGCCGTCGGGCAGCTTGATGTCGATATTGTGAACGGAACTATCCATGATGGAGCGGAGAGTTAGGCGGGCAGCGATGATTGGTCAAGGCGGGCGGGAGTCGAACATGCCACCCAAACACAATCGGCAATTACGGTTATGATTAATAGGACCTTCGCAGAGCGCGAAATATCTCATCCGGCGTTTTGTCCAGATCATCGATTTTGCAGGTCACTTGCTTGGAGTACCGCACGACCGGAGCCCAAGAATGACGAGCCACAGTCGCGCACCGGTCCCGAGCGCCCGGCCGATTCGCAGGGCCGTTTCCGGCGTGATGGGCCGGCGTACTTCGACGATTTCCTGAATACATTGCGGCATCACGCGCAGCTTCAATGCAAACGCTGTCGCGCTTAGGCCCCTCGTCTCCAGTTCCTCCTTGAGGATTAGACCGGGATGGATCGTGTGTAATGTCATGGTGTCCATGCGTGACTCGTAATGGCAACCGGAAGCGCCATTATCAGAGCTTGAACGACAATGGTTTACTGCCCCCTGATAACCGTGTCTCCACAAAGAGCCAACAATGACCGAAAGCAAACACATCGTCTGTCCCCACTGCAGCGCGATAAATCGTATACCGGGCGACCGGTCCGCCGCGACGGCGCAATGTGGCACCTGCAAGGCCAAGCTATTCGGGGACGAACCGATCGGGGTAAACACCGCCACGTTCGATCGCCACACAGCCAAAAACGACATACCGGTTCTAGTCGATGTCTGGGCGCCCTGGTGCGGGCCGTGCCGCAGCATGGCTCCGCAATTCGCCCGCGCCGCCCAGCAGCTTGAGCCGGACTTTAGACTGCTGAAGGTGAATGCGGACGAGCAGCCGGAAATATCGGCGCGCTATAACATCAGAAGCATTCCGACGATGCTGCTGTTCAAGAACGGCAGGCTCGCCGCCCAGACAGCCGGCGCGATGGATGCCGAACGCATCGCCACCTGGGCGAGGACGAATCTCTGACGCTGAAGATCAGCCTGCCGGCAGATCGACCGTATCGGTCTTGGACCATTTCAGGTTCAGCTTGCGGTGGCTGAAATACCAGCGGCCGCCGACCTTGCGGAACTGATTGTCGTAGACGATCGACATTATGTAATCCGAGGCCTTTCCGTCCGACGCCTTGGTCAGATGATGGGCGGTGCAATAGGTCTCTCCGCGCGCGGTGTCTCCATCGACCCAAGCCAGATCGTTCTGCACGATATGCTTGGTCAGGAGATACATTGACTTCAGAGCGGTCGGGACGACCGCGACGATCTGATCGCGCCCCGTCATCGTGTGCCCGGGAGAGACGATCTCGCCATCCTCGGTAAAGATCGCCGCGAATTCTGCCGCATCGTGAGTGTCGCAGGCACGCGCATAGCGCAGCGCCAATTCGCGCAGTTCCCGTTTGTCGTCTTCGACCGTCGATGATGCAGCCATGGTGTCCCCCCGATATCAATGAATGCTCGACTGTAAAGCCGGTCTGTACAGAGTTAGTTGTTTACCGGCGCGCGGTCGTGGCGTCGAGCAGGCTTTAGCACCGCGGAAGAGCCCGTTCGCCAAAATCAGGAAACAAATCTCCACCGTCGGCGTTGGTTAGACGGAAGGTCCGCCGAAACGGCTCGGACCAGCTTGGAGAGTAGCGATGGATAAGGATCGGATTAAGGGCTCTGCAAATCAGGCCAAGGGCGCGATTAAGCAGGCGGTGGGTGCCGTAACCGGCGACGCCAAGCTGAAAGCCGAAGGCAACGCTCAGAAGACTGCCGGCAAGATTCAAAACGCCGTGGGCGGAATAAAAGACGCGGCGCGCGGCAAATAGCCGAAACTATGACCTCACCCCCGTGTCCGGTCACGGACCGGGGGTGAATCTTACAGGTAAATTCCGGAACCGCTCGACATCGTTGCCACCTACAGCCCTGTCACGTAACTTGGATTCCATCGACGTGGTCACGGGGGATGGGGTCCATGGAGTCAGCGCTGATCGGCGATATCGGAGCGACTAACGCGCGTTTTGCCGTACTCCAGGATGGGGTGCCATCCTCTATTCGCGTGCTGCCTGTCGCCTCCTATGCCTCGCTGCACGATGCGATCGAGGCCTATTTCGAAGGGTTGGAAAAGGCAGGACCGAAACGGCCACGCGTGGGGGCGTTGGCCGTCGCGGGGCCAGTGACCGGCGATTTTCTGTCTTTCACCAATCATCCCTGGTCATTCTCGATCTCAGGGCTCGCCAAAGAGCTAGGCTTCACCCATCTCGACGTCATAAACGACTTCGTCGCCGTAGCGCTGGCGGTGCCGCGCATTAAAAAGCGCCGGCAGGTCGGCGCGGGCGAGCCGGTTGCAGGGGCCCCGGTCGGAATCATCGGGCCCGGCAGCGGGCTCGGCGTTTCGATTGTCGTCCCGGTCGATGAAGGCGAGTTCGTGCGGTGGGTGCCGTTATCCGGCGAAGGGGGACACGTCACCCTGTCGCCCATTACAGATCGTGAAATCGCGCTCGTCGCCTGGCTGCATCGCACCGGCCGTGCACATGTCTCGGCCGAAATGTTTATCTGCGGCAAGGGCCTGACGACGCTCTATGCCGGTCTGTCTGCGCTGGATGGCGTCGCCCCCGCCACGCTTCAGCCCGCAGATGTTTCCAATCGCGCTATTTCCGGCCAGGACCCGATCGCGGTGGAGGCAGTCGATATTTTTTGCGCCCTATTGGGCACGGTCGCCGGCAATCTGGCGCTGACGGCCGGAGCGCGCGGCGGTGTTTATATTGCAGGCGGCATCGTACCCAAGATGGGAGAGTTTTTCGACAAATCGCAATTTAGGCCGCGCTTTGTCGCCAAGGGCCGTATGCGTAGCTTTCTTGAGCCGATCCCGACCTATGTCGTGACGGAGGAATTTCCGGCGTTCCTCGGCCTGGCCGAACTTGTCGAGAGCAATGCAAGGCGGCGTTAAGCCGTATTTGCAAGCGCCCTCTATGCCGGTAAGGTCTCGCGCATGCCGGACCTGAAATATCCTCGATTTTTCTGCCTCTTGGTCGCATTTTTGACGCTGAGCGGCGTTGCCCGCGCGGCCGACCCTGAGGGAGAATCCAAGCGGATCGCCAAGCAGGAGGTGGTCACCCATAAATATATGGTCGTGGCCGCGAACCCGCTGGCGAGCAAGGCCGGCGCCGATATGCTTGCGCTGGGCGGCAGCGCCGCGGATGCAGCTATTGCGGCGCAATTGGTGTTGACGTTGGTCGAACCCCAATCGTCCGGCCTTGGCGGCGGGGGCTTTCTGACTTTCTACGATCACGCGACAGACAAGCTGGTGGTTTATGACGGGCGTGAAACCGCGCCGGCATTGGACGGTCCCGGCCTGTTCCTTGGTCCGGATGGACAGCCGATGAGCTTTATGGACGCCGGCATCGGCGGCCGTCCGGTCGGTGTGCCGGGTATCGTCCGGCTGCTGGAGGCCGTGCACAAGGACTATGGCAAGTTGCCCTGGGCCAAATTATTCGAGCCGGCCATCAAGCTGGCCGAAGACGGGTTCGCCGTGACCCCCCGATTGAACTGGTGGCTGTCCAGCGCAAAAGATTATCTGATCGATTCGCCGGACCTCAAGAACCACTACTACAAACCCGACGGATCGCCGCTCGCTGTTGGCGACATCTATAAGGCCCCAGAGCTGGCCAAGACTTTGCACGCGATCGCCGAGCGGGGGTCGGCTGCATTTTATACCGGTCCGCTGGCGGACGAGATTATCAAAACGGTAAATCAGGGCGTGGGCTCAGCGGGTCATCCCAACCCCGGCGCCATGACGCTGGACGACCTTAAGAATTATCAGGTGATCAAGCGCGAGGCCGTCTGCGGAAATTATCGTCGCTATGAGATTTGCGGCGCAGGTCCGCCCAGTGCCGGGGCGATCGGTGTCATCGAATTGTTGGGCATGCTTCAGCGTTTCGATCCGGTGCAGCTGACACCGCAGGTGGCGCGAACATACCATTTGTTCGCGGAGGCATCGCGCCGCACTTTCGCCGATCGCGACGCCTATATCGGCGACCCGGCGATGGTCGATGTTCCGGTTAAAGGATTGATCGACCCATCCTATCTGCTGGTCAGATCGGGATCGATCGATCGCACTCAGGCGACGCCCAATGTCGCACCAGGCGATCCGCCGGGCAAACATGCAGACGCCGGCGCAGACGGATCACGCGAGAATGCCGGAACGTCACATATGTCGATCGTGGACGAGACAGGGAACGGCGTTTCCTTCACGACAACCGTCAACGGCCCTTTTGGGTCTCACCTGATGGCGGGCGGATTCATCCTAAATAACCAGCTTCTCGATTTCTCGTTTCGGCCTGAAATAAACGGCAAGAAGACTGCAAATCGCGTTGAAGGCGGCAAGCGGCCGCGGTCATCGATGGCGCCGCTGATCGTATTCGAGGGCCACCGGCATCTGCGGCTGCTGATCGGTTCCCCGGGGGGATCGAAGATTATCGATTATGTGGCGCTGGCGATGATTGCGCACCTGGACTGGGGGCTCGGGATACAGCAGGCGGTCGATCACGGAAATGTCGTCAATACGGGCACTCGTACAGAGTTGGAGCAAGATACGCCCGTTGCCGATTTTTCCGATGCTCTGACCGGGATGGGCCATCAGATTGAGGTGATGAGCGAAACAAGCGGCCTGCACGCCATCGCGGTGATGAAGGATGGCCTCCATGGCGGCGCCGATGGCCGCCGTGAGGGCATAGCAATCGGGGAATAGAGGGCGATTTACATTCGTTCGCTCGCCAAGCCCGCCGTAGTTTGCAACGTCCTGCTCAAGTATCGGCGCATCGTAGAAGCGACAAATCAAAATGCAGGCGCCAATCAGCGCCATCAGAAACCTGGTACCCGGTGCTTCTGAACCGCCAGAAGTAACGAGAAGGCGGGAAGATGCAGAATGCAAATAGCGTAGGATGCCTCTCCAGCGACGCCGCAAAGACGCTCCACCATTCCTGTGCATTCGATTGCCGAAGCCGTGAACACTATGGCCGGGATTAGAAGCAGGGCGCAGCCAAGCTGATAAAGAATCTTGTATGGTCCTGGGTCGAAGTCCAATAGCGCCGCCAATCCCATTGCGAGGATCAAAACCCAGATGTTGGACAGTCGGCGGCCATGGGTGAGGTCAAGCCGCTGCAGCAGAACCCCGGCGAAAAACGAAAATGCGACCCGAAACGGCCCGAGTGCGAAATTGCTCAAGAAGGCTGCGGCAGCGATCGAACCATGCAGCAATCCCACAGTCAGCAATGCCAGCGCCGCGGTGAAAACGGCAATCGCAAGGCCGAGCTTTGATGCCAACGGCCGGTAGAAGACAACCAGCGCTGCATTCACTACCAGCTCAAAAAATAGCGACCATGCCGGAAGATTGATCGGCGAGATGGGGTCCTGAGTTCGATGGTCGATGGGCTGGGCAGCATCACCAACGAGAAGCCGATATCCTGAAATAGCGCATCTGTCGGAACCGGCGTGAAGAACAATGCCTGGAAAACCAGGCGGACTGAACCGATAACGACACCCAACAGGAACAGCGGATACAGCCTGATCTGTATAAACCGCGCCAAAGTCATCCCCTGGGAAAGCCTTCGGTCATAGGCGCCGGCGATCACGAAGCCGCTCAAGACGAAAAACAGATCGACGGCCAGCCCGCCGCTGAACGGGTTGGGCGGACCGGCGAGGCCATCGCTGATATGGACGCAAACCACTGCGAGGGCGGCCACGCCTCGAAGGGCATCCATTCCTTAATGGTGCGGCGATGCGCCCAAAGATCTCACGTGCGCGCCTTTCGAGCCGGGCCGCGCAAAATTCCAGAGTTTGTCATTTTAATACGTACTGGCCGATATCACTCTCTTAAAGCTACCGTCCAAAGGATAGATCGAAAGGTCCGCCCTTTTCGATCGCGCGCTTATAGGCGGGACGGTCTTCAAGGCGGCCGACATAGGCCAGGAGGTCCGGCCGGTCCCCGAGAAAGCCCAAGCCCCGCGCGGTCTGCAGAATGAAAGTGATCTGCAGATCGGCGGCGGTAAAGCGATTATCAACCAGGTAATCGCGGTCTTTCAAAAGCCCCGACACATAATCGAGCTGAAGTGCGATCTGGGACTGGGCATAGCCCTGGAAGGCCTCGCTCTGCACCCCGAAGGCGCCGATGAAAAGCGGGAACACGACCGGCATGCTGAACGACCCTTCCGGGTAATGCATCATTTCCAGATAGTGACCATAGTGCGCTGAGGATCTGTCGGGCGCCAGCGTGCCCGAGCCGTAACGATCGACCAAATATTCCACTATGGCGCCAGATTCGGCCATCACAACGCCGTCGATCACCACCGCCGGCGCTTTGCCCAGCGGATGCACCTGTTTCATCTCGGGCGGGGCGAAGCCGGGATTGCGCTTGTAGAACATGATTTCATACTCAAGCCCCAACTCCTCCAGCACCCACAGCACGCGCTGTGACTTCGAATTATTAAGGTGATGAACGACGATATTCGGCATGCGCCTTCCCCATGTGATGCGTGTTCGGCCTTTAACGGCGGACTGTGCTACAAGCCCCGCTTTTTAGCGAGCCATCAGTTTTCATGCGCGTCGATCTGTTCGATTTCGAGTTGCCGCCAGCGCGGATCGCTCAACGTCCGGCCCAGCCGCGTGACTCCGCACGGCTGTTGCATGTGAACGATGATGCCTTGTCCGACCATATCGTACACGACCTGCCCAAGCTGCTGCAGCGCGGAGACATTCTGGTTTTCAACGACACACGCGTAATACCGGCTAGACTGGACGGGCATCGCGGCGCTGCGCGGGTGTCGGTCACTCTGCATCAAGCGATGGGTTTGGATCTGTGGCGGGTTTTCGCCAAGCCGGCGAAGAGGTTGCGGCCCGGGGATAGAGTCGATTTTGCCGCAGGATTCTCTGCCGAAGTCATCGAACGCGGCCCCACCGGAGATGTCGTGCTACGCTTCGATCGCGGCGGTGCGGCGCTGATGGATGCGTTGCACGCCAACGGGGCTATACCGCTGCCGCCCTATATTCGCGGCGGTGTCGCCGACGCCCGCGACGCAGACGACTATCAGACCCTGTTCGCGCGACAGGAGGGGGCGGTCGCCGCACCGACGGCCGCCCTGCATTTCACCCCCGCGCTTATGGAATCGCTTTCAGCCGCAGGCATTCAAACCGCTATGCTGACCCTCCATGTCGGGGCGGGAACCTTTCTGCCGGTGAAGGCGCAAGACACTGACGACCACGCGATGCATTCGGAAATCGGCGTGCTGTCGCCCGAAACCGCCGACGCGATTAATGCGGCACGAAAATCGGGCGGACGGATCGTGGCGGTCGGCACAACCAGCCTGCGCCTACTGGAAAGCGCGACAAGCGATGACGGCATCGTCAAACCCTTCGCCGACGCGACCGCGATCTTTATTACGCCCGGATATCGATTCAAGGCAGCGGATCTGCTGCTGACCAATTTCCATCTGCCGCGTTCGACCTTGTTCATGCTCGTCGCCGCTTTTGCGGGGCTGGCGCGGATGAAGTCTGCCTACGAACATGCGATTGGTTCGGGCTATCGATTCTATTCCTATGGCGATTGCTGCCTTTTGGAGCCTAGCTGTGACTGAATTCGGATTTACATTGATCGCACAGGATGGCGCGGCTCGGCGCGGCAGGGTGACGACTGCGCATGGGACGGTCGAGACGCCCGCCTTCATGCCCGTCGGTACGGCAGGAACCGTGAAGGGCATGCTGCCGGCCGCTGTCGCCCAGACCGGGGCCGAAATCCTTTTAGGCAACACCTATCACCTGATGCTGCGGCCGGGCGCGGAGCGGGTCGAGCGGCTGGGCGGCTTGCATAAGATGATGGCTTGGGACCGGCCAATTCTAACCGATTCCGGCGGCTTCCAGGTCATGTCGCTGACGGGTCTGAGAAAGCTGACCGACGAGGGCGTCATCTTTCGATCCCACATCGACGGGTCGGAACATCGGCTGACACCGGAGCGGTCGATCGACATCCAGCGAATGCTGGATTCCGACATAACGATGGCCTTGGACGAATGCACGCCGCACCCGTCAAGCTTTGAACAGACCGAAAAGTCGCTGGCCTTGTCGATGCGCTGGGCAGCACGATCCCGAAACGCGTTCGTGCGGCGCCCCGGCTATGGGCTGTTCGGCATCGTGCAGGGGGGCATCTATCTGGATCTGCGCAGCCGGTCTGTCGCCGACCTTACCGAAATCGGATTCGATGGGTATGCGGTGGGGGGGCTGGCGGTGGGCGAGGGCCAAGAGACGATGTTCACCGTACTGGACCACATAGTGCCGGAATTGCCGGCGGACCGCCCGCATTACCTGATGGGCGTGGGGACGCCCGCGGACCTGGTCGGCGCCGTGGCGCGTGGGATCGACATGTGCGATTGCGTGATGCCGACCCGATCGGGCCGCACCGGCCAGGCCTTTACCGCGCGCGGCAAGGTCAATCTGCGCAACGCCCGGCATCAGGACGACCCGCGTCCGCTGGAAGAAGGCTGCCGCTGCCCGGCTTGCACCCAATTCAGCCGCGCCTATCTGCATCACCTGCAGCGCTCTGAGGAGATGTTGGGTCCGATACTGCTCACCTGGCACAATCTGATCTATTATCAGGACTTGATGGCCGGGATGCGCAGGGCAATCGAAACTGGCCAATTCGCGGATTTTACCGCAGCCTTTCATGAGACGCAGAACAAGGGCGATATTTCGCCGCTTTAGGAACCGACGATGGCAGAAACGATCTACAGCGGCCTGACCCAGCTTGGCGCAGCGACTTCCATTCCTGCTTCGCCCGATGACGCAGTCATCGAGAAGGTACCGAACCCCGAGCCCAATACACGCTATCTGGTGCGATTTGCCGCGCCCGAATTCACGACTTTATGCCCGCTGACCGGGCAGCCCGATTTCGCCCATCTGGTAATCGACTATGTACCCGGCGAGTTCCTGGTCGAGAGCAAATCGCTGAAACTCTATCTGGCTTCATTCCGCAATCACGGCGCCTTTCACGAGGCCTGCACGATTGCCATCGCGCGCCGGCTTGTCGCGGAAATCTCGCCGGAATGGCTGAGGATCGGCGGTTATTGGTATCCGCGCGGAGGCATCCCGATCGACGTGTTTTACCAAACCGGCCCTGCGCCCGAGGGGCTTTGGCTGCCCGACCAGGGGGTCGCGTCCTATCGTGGGCGGGGTTGAACTCAAAACAGCGCTGATCGCGAAGGCTCGCGCCCTCGGTTTCGATGCCGTCAAGGTCACCCGGGCCGAGTTGCACGACGAAATCGGGACGGGCCTGGACGGCTATCTGGCCGACGGCAACCACGGCGGTATGGATTGGCTGTCGCGCGAGCCTGAGCGCCGACGTCAGCCGCGCGGACTGTGGCCCGAGGCGCGGTCCGTCATCGTGCTGGGTATCAATTACGGACCTGAGGGCGACCCGATGGCCGGATTGGCGCACAAGGACCGCGGCGTCGTCGCGGCCTATGCGCTGGGCAAGGACTATCACGACGTCGTCAAGAAACGCATGAAGGAACTCGGGCGCTGGCTGGGTCAGGCGAGTGCCCTGCCGCTCAAGGTTTTCGTCGATACCGCGCCGGTGATGGAAAAGCCGCTGGCCCAGGCCGCGGGGCTCGGCTGGCAGGGCAAGCACACGAACCTGGTGTCGCGCGAGTTCGGTTCCTGGCTGTTCCTGGGTGAGATATTCACCGCGGCCGAACTGCCTCCTGACGAGCCAGAAATCGATCATTGCGGGTCATGCAGCGCCTGCCAGGATGTCTGCCCGACGTCGGCGTTTCCGGCGCCCTACCGGCTGGATGCAAGGCGCTGCATCTCATACCTGACGATCGAACATAAGGGGCCGATTCCCGTCGAGTTCCGTGCGCCGATGGGCAACCGAATCTATGGCTGCGACGACTGCCTGGCGGTGTGCCCCTGGAACAAGTTCGCAAGCCGAACAAGCGAGATAGCGTTCCATCCGCGTGACGAGCTTACGGCACCCCGGTTAGCTGATCTCGCGTCGCTAGACGATGCTGCGTTCCGCGCCCTGTTCTCAGGCTCGCCGATCAAACGTATCGGGCGGGACCGGTTTGTACGCAATGTCCTGATCGCCATGGGCAACAGCATGGACCGTTCATTGGCATCGGTGGCGGAGGTGTTGCTCGCCGATGCGTCGCCTTTGGTGCGCGGGATGGCCGTATGGGCCTTATCGATCCTCAACCCCGGCCTGTTAAGCGGCAAACGAACGACCGAAACCGACAGCGATGTGCTGGCGGAATGGGCGCTTGCGGCGCGCGCGGTTGACGATCGGGCAGCCGGATAGGCACATAGTTCGATCATGGCATATTCGGTTAAAGAGCTGTTCAAGACTTTGCAGGGCGAAGGCGCGCAGGCCGGTCGCGCGGCGGTGTTTTGCCGTTTCGCGGGCTGCAACCTGTGGTCGGGGCGCGAGGAAGATCGCGCCGAGGCGGTCTGCAAGTTCTGTGACACCGAGTTCGTCGGCATCGACGGCCAGGGCGGAGGCAAATTCGCCGCCGCAGCCGATTTAGCCGAGGCGATCGCCCGAACATGGGTCGGACCGACACGGCGTCGCTATGTCGTATTTACCGGAGGCGAACCTCTGCTGCAGCTAGATGAGGCGTTGGTTGCGGCCGTTCACGCCGAAGGGTTCGAGATCGCTGTCGAAACAAACGGCACGCTGGAGCCTCCACCGGGGATCGACTGGGTCTGCGTCAGCCCGAAAGCGGATGCTCCTTTCACGTTAAAGGCGGGGAACGAGCTTAAACTTGTATTTCCTCAGGACGGAATCGATCCGGCGGCCCTGGAGACATTGCCTTTCGATCATTTTTGGGTTCAACCGATGGACGGTCCGGCCCGCGCCGCCAATACCGAGGCCGCCGTGGCGTTTTGCCTAGCGAACCCAATATGGCGGCTCAGCCTGCAGACCCATAAGATTATCGGAATACCGTGATGTTCGAGTTGAGTAAGCAATTTCGCTTTGAAGCGGCACATACGTTGGAGCGTGTCATCGGCACCGACGGCAGCAGGCGCGTGCACGGCCATTCCTATCGCGCGGAAGTGGGTGTCAAAGGCGTGCCGGATGCGAAGACCGGCATGATCGTCGATCTCGGCCTGTTCGATCTGTCGCTGCAAACCGTGCGCGATGGGTTGGACCATCACTTTCTCGACGACATAGCGGGACTTGGCCCTGCCACTCTCGAGAATCTGGCGGTTTGGATATGGAAGGCTCTGGTCGCAAACGGCGTGACCCCTTCTCGCGTTCTAGTGGCACGCGACGCCAGCGGTGACGCCTGCCTCTATACCGGTCCGGAATAGACGATGACGAACGGCGCCTTGGTTCTTTTTTCCGGGGGACAGGATTCGACCACCTGCCTTGCCTGGGCTCTCGACCGTTTCGAACGGGTCGAAACCGTCGGATTCGATTATGGGCAGCGGCATCGGGTAGAGCTCGATTGCCGGAAAACGATTGCCGCCAGCCTGCGCGAGTCTTATCCCAATTGGGCGGCGCGGCTCGGTGACGATCATACGATTGAACTCGCCGCGCTCGGCCGAATATCGGAATCGGCGCTAACGCGCGACAGTGCGATCGTGATGCAGGAGAACGGTCTACCCTCAACTTTCGTGCCCGGCCGCAACATCATGTTCCTGACGATGGCAGCGGCGCTCGCCTACCGGCGGGGACTGACCCATATCGTGGGTGGCATGTGCGAAACGGATTACTCGGGCTATCCCGATTGCCGCAACGAGACCATGCGCGCCTTGGAGGTGGCCTTAAATCTGGGGATGGAGAGCAAATTCATCCTAGAAACGCCTTTGATGTGGATCGACAAGGCGGCCACCTGGCAACTGGCCGAAAAGCTGGGCGGCGAACCGCTGGTGTCGATCATCCGCGATCAGACTCACACATGCTATCTCGGCGACCGCGGACAGCTTCACGACTGGGGCTATGGCTGCGGCACATGTCCGGCCTGTGAATTGCGGTCAAAGGGCTATGCGCTTTATCGTCGGGACCATGACTGAGAACGACAGGGAAGGAACCGCGCATCCCTGGCGGGTTCTCGCGAGCAAGATCACATTCGAGGACCGTTGGCTGAAAGTTCGCACGGACCATTGCGTCATGGCGAGCGGGGTCGAGGTCACGCCCTACCATGTCATCGAATCTCCCGACTGGGCGTCAGTCGTTGCACTCACTCGTGATCTGCGACTGGTCATGGTCCGGGAATATCGCCATGCGCGCGGAAAAATCATCGACGGCATTCCCGGCGGCGTGATCGACCACGCCGATTCGGGTGTTCCGACCGGAATTGCGGAAGCCGGCGCAAGGCGAGAGTTGCTCGAGGAAACCGGCTATGGGGGCGGGCGCTTTATCCCGATACTGACCACATATCCCGACCCGGGGAATCAAACAAACGCCGCCACGGCGTTCTTGGCGCTCGGCGTCGAAGTAAAATCTGCTCAGACACTCGACGACAGCGAGGCGGTAGACGTCTATTTGGATGATTTCCCAACCGTGCTGATGCGCATCTCAGGCGGTTCGCTGCTGATTCACGCGACTCACGTGGCGGCCCTGTGGTGCGCCGCAGCGCGCATCCTGATGGGCGGGGAGGGGATGGCTGAAACGGCACCGTTACGCGACCGCCTTCTCGCCGCGTTCGCAGCCGCGAGCATACCTTAAGCCACCGTAACGGTGCGGGCGTCGCGAACGGTAATCCGGTTGCTCGGCAGCGTGAGAATCACCGTTGTCCCTTCGCCGAGCCTGCTCTCGATGTGAAATCCGCCACCATGCAATTCGGTCATCGCCTTGGTGAGCGGCAAGCCCAGACCGGTGCCGGTGTGGGCGCGCTGAAACGCGGTTTCAACCTGGCCGAACGGCGCCATTACGGTCGGAATATCTCTTGGTGCGATGCCGATACCCGTATCGCTCACCGACAAAGCTAGATCGCCTTGCCGATCGAAATCAGCCGCTATCGTGATTCGGCCGCCTGCGGGCGTGAACTTCAGGGAGTTCGACAAAAGATTGGCCAGACATTGCTTAAGCTTCGTCGGGTCCGCCAACACGGTCAGTGCCAATGCCGGAATTTGAATGTCGAGTGTAAGACCGGCTTGTTCGAATCGACCATTGAACAGTTTCTGTGTCGCCGAAATGAGCTCATCCAGATCGAACTCCATTTCGTCGAGATCCTCTCTGCCCGCCTCGATCTTCGACAAATCGAGAATCTCGTCGATGATCGATAGAAGATGAGTCCCGGAGCTGTTGATGTCTTTGGCGTAACCGACATACCGATCAGGGTCGGACAGGCCGAAAACCCTGTTCATGATGATTTCGGAAAAGCCGATGATCGCATTGAGCGGAGTGCGGAGCTCGTGGCTCATATTGGCGAGAAATTCGGATTTTGCCCGGTTAGCAATTTCGGCGCGTTCCTTCGCCTCTCGCAGGCTCTGCGCGGCCTCATAACTTGAGGTAACATCGCTTCCGACACCGCGATAACCCAGAAATACGCCATTATCGTCAAAACAGGGTTTCGCCGAAACCGACAGATAGATCACTGTGCCGTCATCCTTGGGATAACGCAGACGAACCGCGCGGATCGGACGCTGATCGATGAATGGCGCCAAACGCTCCCAGCTTTCCGCATCGGCGGCATACGTCCGCAGAAACTCGGTGGCGTCCTGTCCGATGACGCTTTTAAGCTCGGCACCGGTCAAAGTGTAATAGAGCTCGGAAAGGAAGGTAATCTTGCGGTTTTCGTCGACTTCCCAGTACCAATCCGATGCAACTTCCGCATAGTCGCGAAACCGCTGCTCGCTTGTCCCCAGCTGTCTGTCCAACGCAAGCTGGCGGCGGAACAGTCGGGCCGCAAAGATCATTCCAACCGCCCATAGCAGCGCGGTCGTCACACCCAGCCCGGCCACGACGACCGTCTTTGCACTGCGCGCGGCCTCACCCATGTGAGCCGAAAATCTATTCTCGAGCTGGGTTATCTGATCATCGACCCGGCTGATTTCGGCGCGCTGCGCGGCGCGACCGACAGAATCCGTGACGGTTTCGGCCTTGATCCCAGTACCGATCCGACTGAGCTCTCCCACCAGCCGGTCAGCCTCTGTCCAGTCCGTAATTGCCGCCGCAAACGGTTTCCACCACGCGAACATACGGAACAGACGGATCATGCTCTCGATATCATCGGGATGGTTTTGCCCGCGCAGAGCGGCTTGGACTGCAGCGGCGCGATTAAAGGGCTTGGCCTGGAGTGCACTGCGCGCATCGCCGTCGCCTTGCGGCACCGCTATCCCCGCAAGAAAAGCGTCATAATCGCTTTGATTGCGGGATTCGATGAAGCGGTCCAACGCCAAAACAGCGATTTTTTGGCCTTTTGAATAGCGCCCCTCGCCCACTGCATAGGCGCGCGTTCCGTTGACGACCTCCAGCGCGCCCCAGCATGCGGCAAGGTCGATTAAAAGAAGTACGATGAATGTACCTGCCAGCAAGGCGAAGCTCAGCACCTGACGTCTCGGCGCACCGAGCCGCGAAACATTTCCAGTAGAATTTAGCGCGCTAAAACTTGGCATCTTCTCAATCGCAATACCGGAGCAAATTTGCTGGATTACGTTTGTACCGGCGACCGGGTAGCGTGGGTGCTGGACACCCAGGCCACCAAATCAATATTTCGAAGACTTCATGCAATTTTCGGGCCGTGAGGCTAGGCTATTGAAATATACAGGTGCCGACGCGGAGTTTTCATCGCGCTGTAAAGAATTTCGACAAGCCTGTGACTGTTCCGTCGCTTCTGCTCAACTCAGCCGATGCGCCGAATTTCCGGAGTCGTGCCTACGCGGGCATTGACTGCGGCAAGGGGTTCAACGGCCACGGCCATGTGGTGCGCATTGGCATGCACGACCATCCCGTCGTCGAGTGCGATCGCGACGTGCCCCGGCCAGAAGGCCAGGTCGCCCGAACGCGGCGGAGCGTCGCCCAGCACGCGGTGTCCCAAGGTTGCGCATTGGGGGCCAGAATCGCGCGGTGCAGCAATTCCTGCCGCAGCCAGCGAAAGCTGTACCAGCGCAGAGCAATCGAGACCTTGCGTCGTTCGCCCACCCCAAAGATAGGGAACCTCCAAAAAACGCAGCGCCGTCTTGGTGTAGTCGGGTTCGATCGAATTGATCGGGGCCAAATGGTTGGCCGGCACCCAAACGTCCGTCGCCACTTCGGCAAATCCGTTGCGCTCGTCCCCCGGACATATTCTCGACAGGAAACTGAGTGCGCCGATCGACGGGATTTTGAGATTTGGCTCAGGGTAAACCAGTGTGCGCAAAGCGACGACATGATGCGTCGCCGCAGGCCCGGATTCGCCCAAGGCAGCGGCGGGCATGAAGCCGCGATAACCGTCGGTCAAATTTTCGACCTCGGCCCAATCGGCGCGGCTGAAACTGACCGAGACATCCTCGCCGAACAGTAGTTCCGTCAGCGCCTCCGCCTTAGGATCCGGCCGGCCTCGCAGAAATGCGCTGGGCGCGACTAGACGCATTCGGACAGAGGTCATTTCCCGTATCGTCCGGTCAGCATGTGGAAGAGCCCCCTCAAGGCAAAGGCCTCTCCCCCGGCCGGCCGGCCGGGCCGGGCCGTGGCGTTCCACGCATAGAGATCGAAATGCGCCCATGAAACGCCGGGCTTTACAAATTCCTGCAGGAACAGGGCAGCGTGAATCGCGCCAGCAAACGAATTCGAGGCGTTGTTGTTAATGTCCGCGATCTTGCTGTCCATGTTGCGGCGGTAGGCCTGCCAAAGCGGCAAGCGCCACACAGGATCATCCGCCGCCGCGCAGGCCGCCAGAATCTCATCCGCAAAAGGGGCGGTCGCGAACAAGGCCGGCAGATCCGGCCCGAGCGCAACCCGCGCCGCACCGGTCAAGGTCGCAAAGTCTATGACGGCGACCGGATGCGCTTCACAGGCAGCAGACAGCATATCGGCGAGAACCAGTCGGCCCTCTGCATCGGTGTTGCCGATCTCGACCGAGAGACCGGCGCGGGTGCGGATCACATCGCCCGGGCGGTTCGCATTCGGCCCGACTGCGTTTTCCGCAATCGCGATCAGAATGCGCAGCCGAACCTTCAGGCCTGCGGCCATGATCATCTGCCCAAGGGCCAAGGCATGGGCGGCCCCGCCCATATCCTTTTTCATCAGCCCCATGCTGGAGCCTGTTTTTATATCCAGCCCGCCGGTATCAAACGTAATTCCCTTGCCGACCAGGACAATCTCCGGATCGGCCGGGTTGCCCCAACGAATATCGATAACGCGCGGCGCCTCTGCTGCAGCACGCCCCACGGCATATACCGCGGGATAGTTTGATCGAATCAGCTCATCGCCCACAGTAATCAGGCAAACTGCATTTTGCGCCTCGGCTACCGCACGCGCCGCCTCGCCGAGCGCTATGGGACCCAAATCATTGGCCGGCAAATTCACCAGATCGCGAACCAGCCGGATCGCATCCAACTCGCGCAGAACACGCGAGCGATCGGCCTCTTGCGGCCAGACCAGACGAGCACGGTCCTTGGCAGGCGAGCGGTAGCGATCGAAGCTATAGGCACCGAGCCCCCAACCCAGCGAAAGACGGTTCGCTGCTTCAGGGGTAAGGGGCGTATCGATCCGATAATCGCCCTTCGGAAGCAGGGTCGGGGCGCCGGCCAATGCATAGACATCGTCAAGTCGACCGACACCGGCCAGCACGCGGCCGATCTGCCCGTCCGGACCCGGCATGGTCAAGTTCTGTGCCGGGCCGGCATTAAATCCGTTAGCAGCGATCCAGGCACGGTCACGCGCATCCAACGCATTCTGTAACTGGGCGAATTCAGCCTGAGTTACAGGCGTAAGCGGGATAGCTTTCGCATCTGCTTCGCAAAAAACATCGCCCATCCTAAACCCTCGCCTGCCGAATCGCTTGGATCGCATCGCGCGCCAATTGATCGACTCTGTCGTTTTCCGGGTGATCGGAATGGCCTTTAACCCAAAGCCACTCGATATGATGAATATGGGTCGCAGTTTCGAGACGTTGCCAAAGGTCTTTATTCTTGACCGGCTTTTTATCGGCCGTCAGCCAACCCTTCGCTTTCCATCCTTTGAGCCAGCGCGTGATTCCATCGCGCAAATACATACTGTCCGTGTGAATCCTGATGCGCGCCGGACGCTTTAGAGCCTCTAAAGCCGCAATCGCAGCCATCAATTCCATGCGGTTATTAGTTGTCGGGGACTCGCCTCCGGAGAGTTCCTTTTCGACTTCGCCATAGCGCAACAGCGCGCCCCATCCCCCGGGGCCAGGATTCCCGGAACAGGCGCCGTCCGTATAGATATCGACCCGCGGAGCCGCGATCGCCGGGGTTTCAGTCATGGCGCAAACCCATAGTCGCGAACGCTTTGGACCTTGCGGTGGAAGGCCAGCTTACCCTGATATTCCAGTGGGTCCTTTTTGCGGACCAGAGCGCCAGGCGGATGGTTGATCCAGTCATAGAGCCGGGTCAGAAGGAAGCGCAGTGCGGCGCCGCGGGCCAATATCGGTAAAAAATCGAGCTCAGCGTCGGTCAGCTTTCGAACGGCGTTGTAGGCTTGGATCAATGCACGACCGCGCGCCCTATCGAACGATCCGTCCTGTTCGAAACACCAAGCATTGAGGCAGATCGCCAGGTCATAGGCCAGCCAATCCGTGCAGGCGAAATAGAAGTCGATAAAGCCCGTCAGCACGCCGTTTTCAAAAAAGACGTTATCGGGAAACAGGTCGGCATGAATGGTCCCGCGCGGCAAGTCGGCCGGCCAGTTGGCCTCCAAAAATGCCAGTTCCGCGGTTATTTCATCTGCAAGTCCGGGCGCCACCTTGTCGGCAGCGTCCGAAGCGATCTTTTCAAACAGCCGACGCCAGCCGTCAACCGAAAGACTATTAGGCCTGACCATTGGAAAATCGGCCCCGGCCGCATGGAATTCTGCCATCGCGCCACCCAACGCCGCGCAATGATCAGGATTGATCCGGCTGGGCCACATGCCTGTCAGGAATGTAACGATCGCGGCCGGCCGACCGGCCAGCCGTCGCAAGGCCGCGCCCTCGCGTGTGCGCACCGGCGTCGGGCATGTGAAACCCTTTTCCGCGATATGTTCCATTAGCCCGAGGAAGTAAGGCAGGTCCGCCTCATCCACCCGCTTTTCGTATAGGGTCAGGATAAAGGGCGAGTAGTCGGTGACGATCAGAAAGTTCGAATTCTCGACACCTTCGGCGATTCCCTTGCACGACAGCAGCGTGCCCAGGTCGTAAGCCGCCATAAAGTCGCGGAGTTCTTCGTCTGAAACCTCAGTATAAACCGCCATAATCGCCGCGCGTCAGCCCCGGCCCAATGTTCTGTGCCGCAGCAAATGGTCGGCGAGCACAATCGCCATCATCGCTTCGCCCACAGGCACCGCGCGAATGCCGACGCACGGGTCGTGCCGTCCTTTGGTCGCGATGTCGCGATCTTTACCGGCAGTATCGACCGTGCGGCGCGGGGTCAGAATCGAACTGGTAGGCTTAACCGCGAAGCGCACAACAAGATCCTGTCCGGTCGCAATTCCGCCCTGAACGCCGCCGGCGTGGTTGCTCGCAAAGGTGACCTTGCCATCCTGCATCCGCATCTCGTCGGCATTCTGTTCGCCCGATAAAAGCGCCGCGGCAAAGCCATCGCCGATCTCGACCCCCTTTACCGCATTAATGCCCATCATCGCCGCTGCAAGGTCTGCATCGAGCTTGCCGTAGATCGGCTCGCCCAGTCCAGGCGGCACACCTTGGGCGGTCACTTCGATAATCGCGCCCAGGGACGACCCCGCCTTGCGCGTTTGATCGAGCAGCACAGTCCAATCCTCGACAATCCCCGGATCGGGCGAGAAGAAGGGGTTGCGATCAATCTCGTCGTTGTCCCAGCGGGACCGATCGATCTTCACGGAGCCGATCTGAATGAGCGCACCGGTAATCCTGATTCCATTTCCCAATATCTTGCGTGCAACTGCGCCGGCAGCGACGCGGCTGGCCGTTTCGCGCGCGGATGACCGTCCCCCGCCCCGATAATCGCGGATGCCGTATTTGGCCATGTAGGCGTAATCGGCGTGACCTGGCCGATATGTATCCTTGATATCTCCGTAATCCTTTGACCGCTGATCGATGTTCTCGATCATGAGGCTGATCGGCGTACCGGTCGTTTTGCCTTCAAAGACACCTGAGAGAATCTTGACCAGGTCCGGTTCCTGCCTTTGGGTAACGAATCTGGAACCGCCGGGCGCCCGCTTGTCGAGATAGGGCTGGATGTCGCTTTCGGACAATGCAATCAGAGGCGGTACGCCATCCACGACACAGCCGATCGCAGGGCCGTGACTTTCACCCCAACTGGTGAAGCGGAATACCGAGCCGAAACTGTTTCCGGCCACGGCGTCAGGATTCTGAGTCGGGCGCGACGCCGCGATCTACCAAGCCTTGTAGAAGGGCCGCAGCCCCAGCGGCCGCTTCAACCGCGACCATGCCAACGGTGTTGTAGCCGCCGTCGACATATTGAATCTGGCCGGTGACGCCACTGCCCAGGTCGCTGAGCAGATACAGCGCGGAGTTTCCGACATCCTGAATGGTCACGTTGCGGCCGAGCGGGGCATTGAGTTCGTTCCAGCGCAAGATCACACGAAAATCGCCGATCCCACTGCCTGCCAGCGTCTTGATGGGGCCGGCCGAAATCGCGTTCACGCGTATATTGTCGTGCCCCAGATCGGCCGCCAGATAACGCACCGAAGCTTCCAGCGCGGCCTTGGCGACGCCCATGACATTGTAGTGCGGCACGACACGATCGGCGCCCAGATAGCTCAAGGTCAACATACTGCCGCCATTCTTCATCAGCGGCGCGGCGCGTTGTGCCACGGCGGTAAAAGAATAGGCCGAGATATCGAGGGCAAGATGGAAGCCGGCGCGCGTGGTTTTCACGTAACCGCCCTTCAGATCTTCTTTGTCGGCAAAGCCGATCGCATGGACCAGAAAGTCGAGTTCACCCCATTCCCGCCCGATTTTCTCGAAAAGGGCGTCCAGGCTTGCATCATCTGCGACGTCACAGGGTTCTACGAAATTGGACCCTACAGACGCGGCAAGGGGACGAACCCGCTTTCCAAGCGCGTCGCCCTGGTAGGAAAAAGCCAGTTCCGCCCCATGTGCCGCGGCGACTGCGGCAATCCCCCAGGCTAGAGATCGATCATTGGCCACGCCCATGATCAAACCGCGCTTGCCGGCCATCAAAGGGCTGATACCGGCACCCGCGGCACTTGTCGTCATTTCATTCATTCTTTGGCTTGCTGGTCATTAGACAGGAAATCGCACCGTTCCACCCTACATCAAACGCCGGCCGTCTTCCAAGCCAGCGCATAAAATTGCATCGATCGTTCGGAATTAGCCCACAATCTTCCAGCTTCCGTCGGATTGACGACAAGCGGTGCCCCGCGTTGTCGCCGGTTGATCCTTGACCGTGATGGATTGGGTGAAGTCTCGACAATAGGTGCTGTCGGCCTGCTGAAAGGTACGAATCGGCGCGACTTGAACCTGGTATCCGCTGCTGGGATTGGTCCAAATCGAAGATTGGCCGGTCAGCGTGTTTTCCATTGCGTAGTTGAAATGATCGGCCATGAAAGCCTGGTCGACATCGTCGAGGGATTTGACGGCAGCAACGGTGGGTATGGCGGGTGTGCCGCGTCCGGGACCGGAGCCGCTTTGACAAGCGGCCAGGAGAATAATGCCCGCGACCGGCGCGATGAACCCAAACTTCATGCTATTCACCCTTTAGCGTTCCAGCCCAATCGCCGCCGCGACGATCGATCGCGACGATTCGTCTGTGTCTTTCGTTTTCCTACACCAAATTTCGGTTCGGACGTAAGTTCGTTGCGCGTCACAGAATAGGGTCACTTCCATGGATGAGTTTTCATCGCATAATCCATTCGAGCTTTTTCGCGGTTGGCTTGCCGAGGCCGAGGGAGCCGAACCGAACGACCCGAACGCCATGTGCCTGGCGACGGTCGACGATAAGGGAAACCCCTCGGCCCGAATGGTCCTTTTGAAAGGGATCGATGAGCGCGGCTTTGTCTTCTACACCAACGTTGAAAGCCGCAAAGGGCACGATTTGGTCGCCAGCCCAAAAGCAGCGCTCTGCTTTCACTGGAAGTCGCTGCGCCGCCAGGTGCGGGTCGAGGGTTCGATCGAGCCGGTACAGCCCGCCGAGGCCGACGTCTATTTCGCGAGCCGGGCCCGGGTCAGCCAAATCGGGGCCTGGGCGTCTGACCAGTCGCGACCGCTGGACAGCCGCGCGACGCTGGAAGCGCGGGTCGAGCGGGTCAAGGCGCGCTTTGAGGGTCAAACCGTATCGCGACCGCCGAACTGGTCCGGGTTTCGCGTAATCCCACGATCGATCGAATTCTGGAGGGATGGCGCATTCCGTTTGCACGATCGTTTGCAGTTTCGGCGCGCGGGCCTGGAATGGGCGAGCGAACGTCTCTATCCTTAACCTCGCATAAGGCCGCAGCGGCCACACGAAACAGGGGAAATTCATGATCGACGCCGAAGGTACTGTCCATTTCGACAATCGCGTGATTCGGGTTCCGAATACGATCAGCCCCGAGGCGCGGCAGTATCTGGCCACATCCCCATTCGGCGACACGCTTCCGACCTTCGACGGCCATGTTCCGGCATGGGAAATGCGTGAGATGCTCGATGCGGGACTGCATGCGCTGTCGGACCAAGCCCGATTGGCCTACCCGGTCGATATCAGGGAAGACCGGGTTGCAGGTGTCCGTGTCCATTGGGTTTCGCCCCTTGAAGTCCCCGAGGCGAATCGCAAGAAGATTCTCATCAATTTGCATGGCGGCGCCTTCGTTATGGGGTCCGGCTCGCTGATCGAGGCGATCCCGGTCGCGAATGTAAGCAAGATTCCTGTCATCGCGGTCGATTACCGCCTCGCCCCCGAGCATCCTTTCCCGGCAGCGGTCGATGACGCGGTCGCGGTCTATCGTGAGTTGCTGAAGACTTATGACGCGAAGAATATCGGGATTTACGGAACCTCCGCCGGCGGAATTTTGACTGCGCAGGTGACGTCGAAGCTCGTCGCATTGGGGTTGCCGATGCCGGCGGCTGTTGGGATGTTCACTGGAACCGGCGACATGGGCGATTTCGGTGATTCATCCCAGCTATTTTCTGTCGCCGGCTTTTGGGGCGAACTTGCCCCGCCGATGGACCACCCGTCGAGCGAGTTGGGCGCCTATCGCGGAAAGTGGGACCCGAAGGACCCGCTTTTATCCCCAATCTATGCCGATCTCAGCAAGTTTCCGCCATCACTCCTGATTACCGGCACGCGCGATGCGATGTTAAGCGCGGTCTGCCTGTTCCACCGCGCAATTCGCCGGGCGGGAACCGAAGCAGAGCTGTTCGTCTATGAAGCCATGCCGCATGCCCATTGGTATGTCTTCAATTTGCCGGAATCGCGCGAAGTAATCGATGTGACGGCTCGGTTCTTCAACGAACGATTGGGCAAATAGAGCCTTAGTCCGAATGGGGCGCCTCGGTGTCGTCGTGCGCCAGGCGGCCATGGGCGTAATCCAGGGCAGCCTCGACAGTTGGCTTATAACGGACACGCGGCGGCCGCACGCCCTGGGCGAGCAATATATGGCGAATCGGCTTGCGCGCGCCGGAAATATAAATTGCCACGCCTTGGCGTTCGGCCTTTCGGACGAACCCCTCGATGGTGGCGGCAGCCGTTGAATCCAGAATCGGCACGGCTGCAAAATCTATGACATAGGCCTAGGGATGTCCGGCCAGCCGGTCGAGCCCCGCTGCGACCGCAGCGGCGGCGCCGAAGAAAAATGCGCCGGATATGCGGTAAACGACGACATCCGGGTCGGTCACCATTCCGACATCGTAAGGCTTGCGCGCCTCACCGTGCGCCGAGTCGGCCTCATCTTCGGCGACCATCGGGATGCCGCTTTCGACCGCGACCGATTGGGCCATGCGGTGAACGAACAGCAGCGTACCGATGCCGAAGCCGGCCAGAATGCCCGTCGTCAAGTCGCGGAAGACGGTTAGACCGAATGTCGCCAACAGCACCACCGTGTCGCCCCGAGATGCACGGACCAAGGTTCTGATTTCGTGCAATCCGGCCATATTCCAGGCGACAACGCCCAGCACAGCAGCCAAGGCGGCGAGCGGGATATAGGAGGCCAGCGGCGCGGCCACCATCAGGAAGAGCAGCAGGAAACCGGCATGAAGCATCCCGGCCACTGGCCCGCGCGCACCGGCGCGCACATTCGTAGCGGTTCGGGCGATAGCCCCGGTAACGCAAATGCCCCCGAAGAGTGACGATGCGATATTGGCGACGCCCTGGGCCACCAATTCGCAGTTGGATCGGTCGCGCCTGCCGGTCATGCTGTCGGCCACGACCGCCGACAGCAGACTTTCGATACTGCCCAACAGAGCGAAAGAAAATGAGGCAGGCAGAAGGTCTTTGATCTTTTCGAACGAAAACGCGGGCATGTGCGGCATGGGGAGAGAGCGCGGAATTCCGCCGAACTTTGTGCCGATCGTCTCGACATGCAGGCCGAGCAGCGATGTCAGAATGGCAGCCAGGCCGACCGCGATCAAAAACCCTGGCCAGCTGGGTCGGTATCGGCGCGCGAGCACAATCACTGCGATGCTGAAGACCGTAACCAGAACTGCGCTGGGCTGAATCGTCGGCAGTGCAGAGCCAAGCGCCATGAGCTTGGGAATAAAGGGCCCAGGTTCGCCCCCGGGCAAGCTCAACCCGAGGAGTTCGGAAAGCTGGCTGGCAGCGATAATGACTGCGATTCCGGCAGTGAAGCCGACTGTGACCGGATAGGGAATATATTTGATAAAGGTCCCCAGCCGGAGAAACCCCGCGACCGTCAGGATCAAACCGGAGAGCATCGTCGCCAGGATCAAGCCGTCGAGGCCGTAGCGCGCGACGGTCGCGGAAACCAAAACGATAAAGGCGCCGGCAGGGCCGCCGATCTGAAAACGGCTACCGCCCAGTGCGGAAACGAAAAATCCGCCGACAATTGCCGTGTACAACCCGCGTTCGGGGCCGACACCGGAGGCGATTGCGATCGCCATGGAGAGTGGAATCGCGACAATGGCCACGGTCAGGCCCGCAACGGCATCGGCCTTAAGCGCGCCCAGGCCATAGCCTTCCTTAACGATGGTGACGAGCTTGGGCGTAAACAGCTCGACGAAGTTGGGGGCTCGCGCGGTCATGACGGAGCGGATCCTTCGGCCGGGCCGGAGGGCTTAGGTTCCCTGAGACGAATGCCGCGTCCCTTTCCGCGGCTTTCGGCATTGTCGGCGATCAATTCGATTCCTGCGCGGTCGAGCGCCTCGACAACTTTCATCAGCGTATCGATCACGCCGCGAACCGTGCCGTCGCTTGCCTCCATCCGCTGAACCGTCGGCAAAGACACGCCGCACAACTCCGCAAGCTGCCTTTGATCGATCCCAAGCATTGCGCGGGCTGCACGTAACTGACCGGCGGTAATCACAAACCGCAATCTCAGATATCAGACATCAAGTACAATAGTATATTATTGATGTTTAAAATATCAAGATAGCGGTTTCTTGTAGCGTTCAGCCGCTCAGGACCTGCTGAAGCTTTTGTGACAGATCTTCCAAGCGATAGGGCTTGGCGATGACATTCAGTCCCTCCGGCACGTCATCGCCCGTCAGTGCCCCCGCCGCATAGCCCGACGTCAGCAATATACGAATGTCGGGTCGTATCCGGTGGGCTTCGACGGAAAGCTCCACACCGTTCATCCCGCCGGGCATGACGATATCCGAAAAGAGAATATCGATCCGGGCCCCACCGCGAATTACCTCCAAGGCTTCCGGTCCGCTGGCGGCGGTGAGAATGCCGTATCCAAGTTCGATGAGACTTTCGATCGCCATTTCGCGAACGCCCGGATCGTCCTCGACAATCAGCACGACCTCTCCTCCGGCGACCAAGGGGGCCGATTCGTCGGGATCTGGCGCAACCGCTGCGGCAACGTCGCCGTCGACCCGCGGCAGATACAATTTCACGGTGGTGCCGTCGCCAGGGGCTGAGTCGATCCGGACGAAACCCTGTGAACTTGTAGCGAAGCCGTAGACCTGGCTCAGCCCGAGTCCGGTGCCTTTTCCCGTGGGCTTGGTGGTAAAAAACGGTTCGAACGCCCGCGAGACGGTCTCGGCATCCATACCGACGCCGGTATCGGAGAGCGACACCAAAACATAACTGCCCGCCTTCGCCTCAGGGATGAGCGCTGCAATTTCCGATCGTGTGACATGGCGCGTTTCGATCACGATCGCCCCTTTGCCATCCATTGCATCGCGAGCGTTGACCGCAAGATTGAGAATCGCCGACTCAAATTGGGCGGGGTCGACACGGATCGGACCGAGACCAGCTTCAAGCTTGAGAGTGATTTCGATCGTTTCTCCCAAGGCGCGGCGCAACAGGCCCTCGAAATCGCGAATGAGACTGTTGGGATCCTTTATCTCCGGATTGAGCATTTGCTGACGGGAGAAAGCGAGTAGCTGTTTGGTCAGCTTTTCACCTTTAACTGCCGCCTGCATGGCGAAATCGGTCAGGCGCTGAACGCGCGGCGTGGAGTCTTTCTGCTGTGCCAGCATGTCGAGCGACCCGATGATGACGGTCAGGAGATTGTTGAAATCATGCGCGAGGCCGCCGGTTATCTGGCCGATCGCCTCCATTTTCTGCGCCTGCCGGAGCGCCGCCTCCGACTGCAGCAGTGCTGCGGATTGAGTCTGCAACTCAGAAAATGCCCTGGTGAGTTGACCGTAAAGCGAACCAGACTCGAGTAAGAGTGCGACCATGACGGCACTCGCCGCCAGCACACCGTACAAGCGACCGGCATACCAGCCGAAATTGAAGGGTGTGCCGCTGATCAAGCTGCCGATCAGAATATCGAGAAGCCAGGCGAACAGAACGATACAGAGCCACATATCGAGGATTCGACGGGCGCGCGTGCGAGCATAGAGAACGGCAAGCGCAGCGGCGCTGATAAACCAGGTCGCGCCGGCAGCGACCAGCTCAAAAGCACGATCTGCATCGGCGAAACTCGGTCGCGGGACCGATATGGCAATCAGCACGCACAACCCCGCCAGAGCCAGGGCAGCCAGAATGCCGAGGCTGATGGCCTTCGGCAGCAAAGAGCGGGCGAACGGCCGGTCGCGGTCGGACCGGGATAGTATGGCGTACAGCATTATGAAAATCGGAAAAATGCTGTGCCACAAGGTAAAGACCCCAGCCGTCGTTACGGCATTGGCGGTTTGGGGCCGCAACGAACGAACAACCGCGGCGGCGCTCAACAGATGGGCCAGCACTATGAAAGCCGCGAAAGAATATCCGCACGACAGCACGAGCAATGACGGCCTGCGGAGCTGAGCGAATTGGCCGATCAGCAACATCGCCGTAATCACGTCGATGACGATCGATCCGGTGTCGGTGGCCGGCACAAATGCGACCATCAGGGGCGACGGAGCGTTCGCAAAAGGAGCAATCAGAAAAAAGGCTACGAGCGAAACAATGACGACCAGGATCGCCGCGTATCTGTCGGCGTAACGGGTCGGAGCCGTGGCGATGAGTAGGGGCGCTGTTTGGCTTGCGTCCAAGTTCCTGTTCCAAATCGGAAAGCGCTGCGGCAAGAGAGCGCCATCATGTCTAAATTTCCCCGATAAGCAATCAATATGGCCCCATCGCACGGCCATATTGCGTGTACCTCAACGGCATGGCTGGACGCGGCTAGGCGCTTAATTCTATAAGCAGCGCGCAATTCGTTTTTAATCGCGCCGGAAGTTGCAACAACCGGCGCCCAGCCGAACGGACCCGCGTATGGCCGAAGCCGCGCCGCCCCCACGCACTAGACCGATATCGCCATTTCTATTTCCGCCGACCGGAACCTATCGCTGGCAAATGACATCGACGATGTCGATCTTGCACAGAATCACCGGTGTCGCGCTGGGAGTCGGCGCATTGCTTCTGACCTGGTGGTTGCTTGCCCTGCTGGGCGAGCCTTCCGACTTCGCCGCCGTCCAGGATTTTCTCGGATCCATATTCGGCCATTTCCTGCTTTTGGGCTGGACCTGGGCTCTGTTTTATCACCTGTCGAACGGCATTCGTCATCTGGTCTGGGACACCGGCCACGCCCTGACCCTGCCGAATGTCTATCGCGGCGGCTGGCTTGTGATCGGCATGTCCGTCGTATTGACCCTGGCCACCTGGCTGGCCGGCTACTGGCTTCGTTAGGGAATCCGAGCATCATGCCATCGCATCATTCACAAAAGAGGCTGGTCGGTCCGCTGAGCCGCGCACGCGGCCTGGGATCTGCCAAGCACGGCCTTCAGCATTGGTGGGCGCAGCGAGTGAGCGCGGTCGCCCTGGTGCCCCTGACCCTTTGGTTCGTATATTCGGTCGTACATCTGACCGGCGCCGATCAGGCCCGCGTCCATGATTGGCTGGCGCGCCCCGCGTCGGCGATTCTGATGTCGCTATTCATCGTTGCCATGTTTCATCATCTGGCGCTGGGACTTCAGACGGTGATCGAGGATTACGTACATCGCGAGGGCGTCAAGCTGACGGCCTTGCTGTTGGTCAAAGGGTTGATCGTGCTGACTGCCGCCGCGGCTTTGTTCACGGTCCTGCACGTCGCCGTCGGGGGTTGAGGGTATGTCTGCTTATCCGATCATCGAACATGAATATGACGTGGTCATTGTGGGCGCGGGCGGTGCGGGACTGCGTGCGGCTGTCGGCATGGTCGAAGCCGGCCTTAAGACAGCGGTCATTACAAAGGTTTTCCCGACCCGCAGCCACACCGTTGCAGCCCAAGGCGGCGTCTCAGCGTCGCTGGGCAATATGGGCGAGGACGATTGGCGCTGGCATATGTATGACACCGTCAAAGGGTCGGACTGGCTGGGTGACCAGGACGCAATCGAATATATGGTCCGTGAGGCGGTGCCCGCGATCATTGAGCTTGAGCATTACGGCCTGCCGTTCTCGCGCACTGAAGACGGAAAGATATATCAGCGCGCTTTTGGCGGCATGACCACACGCTTCGGTGAAGGTCAGGCGCAGCGGACTTGCGCAGCCGCCGACCGCACCGGCCATGCGATGCTGCATACGCTTTATCAGCAGGCGCTGAAGCACCACGCCGAATTCTTCGTCGAATATATCGCGCTCGACCTGCTGATGGATCCGGATGACGGCGCCTGCCGCGGCGTATTGGCGTGGAACCTCGACGATGGGACCATTCACCGCTTCCGCGCCCATTCGACGGTGCTGGCGACCGGCGGCTATGGCCGCGCATATTTCTCATGCACATCGGCCCACACTTGTACGGGCGACGGCAACGCCATGATCCTGCGCGCGGGACTGCCGCTTCAGGATATGGAGTTCGTCCAGTTCCACCCGACCGGAATTTACGGTTCGGGCTGCCTGATTACGGAGGGTGTCCGCGGCGAAGGCGGATATCTGACCAATAGCGAGGGCGAACGCTTCATGGAGCGCTATGCTCCGTCCGCCAAGGACCTCGCCAGCCGCGACGTGGTCAGCCGCTCCATGACCGTCGAAATCCGCGAAGGGCGCGGCGTCGGTGCGTTGAAAGACCATATCCATCTGCATCTCGAGCATCTGGACCCGGGGATCATCCATGAGCGCCTGCCCGGTATCGCGGAGACTGCCAAGATATTCGCCGGCGTCGATGTGACCCGCGAGCCGATCCCGGTGCTGCCGACAGTCCATTACAATATGGGTGGAATTCCGACCAATTATCACACCGAAGTGCTGAGCCCGACACCAGAGGACACAGACCGGGTCGTTCCCGGCCTGCAGGCGATCGGCGAGGCGGCGTGCGTTTCCGTCCATGGGGCAAACCGGCTTGGATCGAACTCCCTGCTCGACCTTGTGGTGTTCGGTCGCGCCGCGGGTCATCGCGCCGCCGCGACAATTACAAAGGGTGCGGCCCACAAGACCTTGCCCCAGCAGGTAACCGACAAGGCGCTGACGCGACTTGACCGGTATCGCAACGCCACAGGGTCGCTGCGCGCGGCGCATCTGCGCCTCGAAATGCAGCGGATCATGCAGAACAATTGCGCGGTGTTTCGCACCGGCGAGGTGCTGCAGGAAGGCTATGACCTGATGCAGCAGGTTTGGGCCAAACGGCCTGAGATCGCGGTCAGCGACCGTTCCCTGGTCTGGAACTCAGACTTGGTCGAGGCGATGGAACTGGACAATCTGATGTCGCAGGCCGTCGCCACATTGGCCCCGGCCGTCGCCCGCCAGGAAAGCCGCGGCGCCCATGCCCGCGAGGATTTCCCGGATCGCGACGACACCAACTGGATGAAGCATTCCACGGTGTGGGTGGACGACAACGGCAAGCCCACTTTGGGCGACCGCCCCGTGCATCTCTACACCATGAGCAAAGACGTTGAGACTTTCCCGCCCAAAAAGCGGGTCTATTAGAGGACAGCCGAAAGAATGGCCGAATTTACGCTGCCCGCCAATTCGAAGGTCAAAGCCGGAAAAAAGCACCCGGCCGCCAAGAACGCGAAAAAGCCGAAAACGTTCAAGATCTATCGCTGGACGCCGGACGACGACGCCAACCCGGCGCTGGACGAGTATCCGATCGACCTGGGCAACTGCGGGCCGATGGTCCTGGATGCGCTGATCCATATCAAGAATGACATCGATTCGACATTGACCTTCCGCCGGTCGTGCCGCGAGGGCATCTGCGGCAGTTGCGCGATGAACATCGACGGAACCAACACGCTGGCCTGCACCAAGCCGATCGACGAGGTAAAGGGCGACGTCAAGATTTATCCGCTGCCGCATATGCCGGTGGTGAAGGATCTGGTGCCGGACCTGACCCATGTCTATGCGCAATATGCGGCGATCGAGCCATGGATGCAGACCCAAAGCGCCCCGCCGTCGCGTGAGCGGCTGCAAAGCCCGGCCGAGCGCGAAAAGCTGGACGGGCTCTACGAATGCATCTTGTGCTTCTGCTGCACCACCAGCTGCCCCAGCTATTGGTGGAACGGCGAACGTTACCTGGGTCCGGCTATTCTGCTTCAGGCCTATCGCTGGATCGCCGACAGCCGCGACGAGGCGGCCGGCGAGCGCCTGGATGCGCTGGAGGACCCGTTCCGCCTCTATCGCTGCCATACCATCATGAACTGCACCCGGACCTGTCCGAAGGGTCTGAATCCGGCCAAGGCAATTGCCGAAATCAAAAAGCTGATGGTCGAGCGCGTATAGACAGACGCGCCTCATCCCTATATTGCGCGTCTCCCCGTTGCATATGACGCGGCGCCACGTCAGATGACCGGCGCCGATCGCACAGTCTATGGCGGTAGGAGAGAATTATTGTACGAAAATAAAATTCACGCGAAGTTTGACGGGCGCCTGGTCATCATCGGTTTCGGCACTGTCGGCCAGGGCGTTCTGCCCCTGATCCTGCGCCATATCGACATCAAGCCGTCGCGCATCACGATCATAACCGCCGAAGACTGGGGCGGAGAAGAAGCGGCCGATTACGGCATTCGCTTCGTCGTGGAGCCGCTGACGCGTGATAATTATCGCCGCATCCTGGATCCCATCATCAGAGCTGGCGATTTTATTCTCAATGTTTCGGTCGAAGTGTCGTCTCTGGCTTTGATCGAGTTCGCTCAGGAAAAAGGCGCGCTATATCTCGATACCTGTATCGAACCCTGGGCAGGCGGCTATACCGACACGACAATGCCGGCAGTCGATCGCACCAACTATGCGCTACGCGAAGCAGCGATGCGGCTTAAGGAACGACTGCCGACCGGAGCGACGGCCATTCTGACGCACGGCGCGAACCCCGGCATGGTATCGCATTTCGTCAAACAGGCGCTGCTCGACATCGCCGGAGATACCGGCGTCGAGACAGAAATGCCGGTCGATCGGCTAGGATGGGCGAAGCTGGCTCGGACCTTGGGCGTCAAAGTCATCCATATCGCCGAGCGCGATACCCAGAAGTCCAACCTGCGCAAGAAGGCGGGCGAGTTCGTCAATACCTGGTCGATCGACGGTTTCGTCGGCGAAGGATGCCAACCGTCGGAACTCGGCTGGGGCAGCCACGAGAAGACGCTGCCTCACGACGGAAATCGTCAGAACCACGGATCTAAAGCAGCTATATTCCTAAGCCGTCCGGGCGCCTCGACACGCGTGCGGACCTGGACGCCAAAGGCAGGCCCGTTCCACGGCTTTCTGATCACCCACAGCGAGGCCATTTCCATTGCCGCGCATCTGACCGTAGGAGAAGGCGACCATCCGGAATATCGCCCTACTGTCCATTATTCGTATCATCCATGCGATGACGCCATGCTGTCGGTCGATGAACTGGCCGGACGAAACTGGAAGCAGCAGTCCGAACAGCGCCTGCTGATGGAAGATATCGTGGATGGCATCGACGAATTGGGCGTCCTGCTGATGGGCCATGCGCGCGGCGCATATTGGTACGGATCTCAGCTTTCGATCGGCGAAGCACGTCGACATGTGCTGCATAACAGCGCCACCAGCCTGCAGATTACCTCAGCCGTGTTGGCCGGCGTGATTTGGGCGATTCGCCATCCGGACATGGGCATTATCGAGGCCGACGATCTCGACTTTCGCGAAGTGCTCGAAATCCAGATGCCCTATCTGGGACCGGTTGTCGGGGTCTACAGCGAATGGACGCCGCTCAGCGACCGCAGTTCGCTTTTCCCTGAAGATACCGATTCCGATGATCCTTGGCAGTTCAAGAACTTTCGCGTCTCATAGAATTCGGGTTACGCGTGCTTAATTAGGCCATGGGGATCGGCGATGCTGAAGGCGATAGGTCGAACGCTCTCGCAATTGACCGATCCGGGCCTATTCAGCGTTATCATAATGAGCGTAGTCGGAGCGGCCATTGTCCTGATCGCCGTTTGGGCGGGAATGGGAGTGCTGATCGGGAAGATCAGCATTTCCGGGGTCGGCTGGCTGGATTGGCTCGCGCGCTTCGCAATCGGCGTCGGGATGATCTTCGTTACGATCGCGTTATTCAGTGCGATCGCAGCGGCGATCGCGGGCCTGTTCGTCGGACGCGTGGCCAACGAGGTTGAACGCCGCTTTTACCCCGGCCTTCCACCTACGCGCACTCAGTCGGTGCCCGAGCAGATCGGGAGCGCATTTTCTTTCCTGGTTGCGGTCTTAGTACTCAATATCCTGTTTCTGCCCCTTTATGTGCTGTGGGGGGCAAATATCCCAATATTCTTAGGCCTAAACGGTTATCTGTTGGGCCGGCAGTATTTCGAACTTGTCGCGCTTCGGCGTGTCGATCGCCATTCGGCGCGCCGATTATGGCGGACTCACAGGCCAAAACTCATGACGGGCGGCCTACTGATCGCCGGCTTTTCCTTCATTCCGTTCGCCGATCTGCTGACGCCTGTGTTGGCGACGGCCTTCATGCTGCACATTCTCCAAAGTTTTCCAGAGTTTAAAGGGTCTTGCGAGGGCGAGCATTTCGGTGTTACGCCGAGCAGTCCTTTCCACCGCCCTTAAAGGAACGATGCCATGTTCGGACGTAAACCCCCCTCCGGTTCCAGTGACGCAGCTCCGCCGGCGAACGCCCCCGCAACAGCGTTCCAACCTTCGGCGCCACGCTCCACGCCGCCGGCACCGCCGCGGCCATCGCCTTCCGGCGAGGGCGATTCGGCATCGCCGGTCCGCCTGGGTCTAGCCGCAGCACAACCTGCCGGCAGCCCGCCACGCCGTCCCGCAGAGCCGATTCGACAGGAGCCGGCGAAAGACGTTCGCAAGCTGATCGTCGGTCGCGACATCACCCTCTCGGGCGAAATCGCCTCATGCGACCACCTGATCGTGGAAGGCAAGGTCGAGGCAAGCGTGAAAGATTGTCACCGTCTCGAAGTGGCCGAAGCCGGCCTGTTCCGCGGCACGGTTGAGATTAGCGAGGCTGAAATTGCCGGCCGCTTTGAAGGACAGATCACGGTCCAAGGCCGTTTGTCGGTGCGGGCCACCGGACGGATCGAAGGCAAAATCCAGTATGGCGAACTTGCCGTCGAGGCAGGCGGCACTCTGGACGGCGAAATTCGGGGCCATTCCGCCAAAGCCAAAGCAGAGCCGGCCGCCAAGCCGGTCGCAGAGGCGCCGCTGCTCGATCAGCCAAACGCGCCGGCAGGCCACTCTACGCCTTCTTAACGATCCACTTTTGACCGGACGCCGCCTCGTCGGCGGCGAGAGCATCACCGATGCCCCTTGTCTTGTCCTTAAATCCGCATAGATCGCGGATCAGGCAGGCGGGGCAGTCGGGCTTGCGCGCCTTGCAGATATAGCGACCGTGCAGGATCAGCCAGTGGTGCGCGTGCTGGCGATAGTGCGCAGGCACGGCCTTCATCAGCTTCGCCTCGACGGCGTCAGGGGTTTTGCCTGGCGCCAAGCCGGTGCGGTTGCCCACCCGGAAAATATGCGTATCCACAGCGATCGTCGGCTCGCCGAAGGCGACGTTCAAAACCACATTCGCCGTTTTTCTGCCGACGCCGGGCAATGACTCAAGCGCAGCGCGGTCGCGCGGGACCTCGCCACCGTATTGTTCCACCAGGATGCGCGAGAGGTTCAGCACGTTCTTGGCCTTGGTGTTGAACAGCCCGATCGTCTTGATCTTGTCGCGGATTTTGAGCTCGCCGAGTGCGGCCATCTTGGCCGGCGTGTCGGCCAGTGCGAATAGGCCGGGAGTAGCCCGGTTGACCCCGACATCCGTCGCCTGGGCGGACAGAACGACCGCAACGAGCAGAGTGAACGGGCTGCTGTATTGAAGTTCGGTCTGCGGCTCAGGATCGCGGGATTGCAGCCGGGCGAACATTTCTTCGATATCTGCGCGCTTCATCCCGCCTTTACCATCTACAATTGAGACGCATATTCTAAGGCCATGACAGACAGTTCCGATAGCCCGCGCCGGCTGTTATTCCGGGCCCATCTCAAGCCCCACCGCAGCCTGTCGCGACGGGCTTTCAGGAGAATAATGCTGGCGGTAACGCTGTTCAGCCTGACGGTCAGCGGCGTTACTTTTTATGCCGGCGCATGGCCGGTCTTTGGCTTCATGGGACTCGACATCGCTTTGGTCTATCTGGCGCTCAACATCAACTATCGTCGGGGCCGGGTTTGCGAAGTGCTGGAACTGGATGAGCATTTGTTGACGGTGGAGCGGACCGACCCGCGCGGCAAGCAGAGCAGATGGCGCCTGCAGCCGGCTTGGCTGCGGGTCGAACTCGCGGAGCCGATCCTGCCGCAGACCCCGGTCGTTCTGCGGTCGCACGGCGAAGCTTTGCCTGTCGGCGTATTTCTGCACCCCGAACAAAGGCGCGAAATTGCAGCCGATCTGCGGCGAGCCCTCGAACTCTGGCGCCGCCCAGGTCCGCTGTTCGATTAGGCAGGGGTCAAACGCCTTTCGCGGCCTGATCTATCTGGTCAGCGGCCTCGATCAATTGCTGAGCGATCTGACGGCCCTGATCGGCGGACATCGCCCATTGCAGCGCTGTGCCGCCGGCGCGGAACTCTTCGAGCGAAGCGGCAACGCGCAACTGGCAAATCAGCATGTCCCCGTTCGCCACGCCGCTTTGATAGCCGACTAGACGAGGCAGCCTGATATTACCGGCCTCGTCCTTTTCCCAATTCAGATCCAAGATGCGCCCCTATAGTTCCGTGACTGCCCACGATAGCGAAGTGGCACAGCTTGGTGTAGCGCCCCTGCTGACTGGCAGCCCAATTGACGGATGTACTATAGTTGGTACACTGTCTCATGGTCAGGAAAAAAGAACCGGCCTCTGCTGTTACATCGCCCGCAATACCCCTGAAAAGGGTTCCTGCGATCTTTTTCCGAACGGATGCAGGCAATGAGCCGGTACGAGACTGGCTGAAGGACATGAATCGCGAAGATCGTCGCTTGATCGGTGAAGACATAAAGACTGTCGAGTTCGGATGGCCGGACGGTATGCCGACGTGTCGCGCGATGGGAGCCGGGTTGCACGAGGTTCGCACCGATTTGACCGGCAATCGTATCGCACGTGTCTTTTTATACGTGGACAAGCAACAGCGCATGGTTTTGCTGCATGGCATCATCAAGAAAAGCCAGGCGACACCGGAAGACGATCTGAATTTGGCCCGTGCCAACAAGCGCAAGCATGAGAAAGGTCTTGGACGATGAAGACGGAACTCAAGGTCCCGTACGACCATAGCGGCTCCAGCTTCGACAGTTTCCTTGAGGACGAAGGCATTCTGGAAGAGGTCGAGGCTGTAGCCATCAAACGGGTCATCGCTTGGCAATTGTCCGAGACGATGAAGATTCAGCATATTACTAAGAAGGCGATGGCCGAACGCATGGGTACCAGCCGATCTCAACTCGACCGCTTGCTGGACCCCGAAAACAGCGCGGTTCATCTGAAAACGATTGCCCGTGCAGCACGGGTGATCGGCAAGAAGCTGCGGCTGCATATGGAGGACGCGGCTTAGCGGAGCGCGGATACACTTTAAGTAAACTATCACGGTAATTCGTGGCCCGCGCGACCCCGCCAATCGACGTTGTCGGTCTCCGACGCATGGTCGTCAAATCCGTATCGGCGAAGTAAAGGCCATGGCGAGATCGGGACGCGAAATAGGCCGCTGCAGTTAGCGGTTAATAGACGGGCTAGGTTTTTAGTCCGGTAGCAATGCCTATCCACTTATCCAACTCACGCGCCAACCCGTCGAATGCGTCTTCTGACGACATCCAATATTCCGCGATCCTCAGCTTTTTGCGACCCTGGAATCTCACGTACAACAATGGGGACCCTCGAACTTGGTCGATCACTCTGATTTTGTCGATCTCGCCAATAGGGAATTCTGATTTCGCGCATCGAAAAGCCACTGGGGACAGTAATCCCGTCTGCATCGAGTGTTTCCTTAGCTCCCTTGGTCCAGGCGTAATAGGGCTGGATTACGGCGATTAGACACGAAAATCCAAGGAGAAACGGCGTGGCTCCAGCAAGGACTAAATCCCCGTAAGACTTGGTGCCAGGATCGCGCTCGACTCGACCGATTGCAACGTTAACGATAAACGGTCCGGTCGCGTCCAAAAGGGCAATTCCAAATATGGTGACGGCAACGACTAGCGCAGACGGGCGATAAGGATAAACCAAAGTCCCAGCATTCATCCCGTCCTTACCCCACCAACTCAGCAAGCCTATCCAACTCATTATAGTGAGCCGTCGCCGGCACCAGCAGCAGTTCATCCGCGCCGGCCGCACGGACATTCTCGATGGCTTCGCGAATGGCGTCGGGTGTGTGGCGGCTCATCGAATTAGCCATATAGCCCGCGATATCCTCGCCCATATATTTCATATAGCCGTGGACATAGTTCTTAAGTTCAGCTTCCGCGTCGGGCGCCAACGAGTACCAGAAACTGCCCATCAGATAAGGCTTCTCCGTGCGGCCCTCGGCCTTCCAGGCCGCTTTCGCCATATCGAATATCTGCTCGTGTCCCTCGCGATCTCCGCCCATCGAGCAACCATAGATGCCGTCGGCCCATTTGGCGGCGCGGGCGATTGCCTTGGGGCCCATCGCGCCGGAATAAAGCGGAATGTTGGCACCCTGCGGCGATACCGGACCGACTTCGTCGGCGCCTTCGAAAATCTGCTCGCCGCGCCAGACGCGCTTCATCTCGGCCACCTGGTCGTCCAGCCTTTGGTGGCGATGGGTGAAGGGCGCGCCGACCGCGCGGTAATCGTTCTCGCGCCCGCCGACGCCGACGGTAACGGACACGCGGCCGTTCGAGATCACGTCCAGCGTCGCCGCCTCCTTGGCGGTCATCACGGCGGAGCGCATGGGCAAAACATAGAGCGATGAGATGATGCGCACCCGCTCAGTCACTGCCGCGGCGGCGCTGAGGATAGTGTTCATCTCGAATGTATGGCCGGTCATCCGCTCGCCGCAGGACAGGCTGTCGAACGGTCCCTGGTCAATTTTCCGGGCCCAGGTGAGAATCCGGTCGCGATCATAGTCGCGCACCATATAAGGCATGCACACGCCGATTTTCATCGGATTCCCCCGTCCTTAGATTTATCGATTGCTGAAGGTCACATGACCCCGGCGCGCAGCAGATCATGCACGCTGACGATCCCGATGGGCTTGCGGTCCTCCACGACGAACATCGCAGTGAAGGGCTTATCGCTCATATTCATAACGCCCAGGGCCTCGGCAGCCAGCGCCTCGGGTCCGATCGTCTTGGGTTCGCGGGTCATAACCTCATCGACCGGGCTTTCGGTCAGGCCCGGTCCCATGTGGCGTCGCAGATCGCCGTCGGTGACGATCCCGATCAACCGGCCCTTGCCGTTGATCACCCCTGCGCAGCCGAAGCCGCGTTCGGTCATGACGATAATCGCCTCGGACATGGGCTGGTCGCGCCTGACGAGCGGCAGGGCCTGACTGCCGTGCATGATGTCGGAAACCTTCAACAGGACGCGGCCGATCTGCCCGCCGGGATGGAATGTCCGGTATTCTTCCTCGCTGAAGCCCCGACGCTCCATCAGGGCGACGGCCAGTGCGTCGCCCAACCCCAGCATCACCGTCGTAGAGGTGGTTGGGGCCAGGCCCATCGGGCAGGCCTCGGGTTCGCGCGGCAGGATAAGCGCCAGATCGGCGGCACGCGCCAGCGTGTTATCGCTGCCGCCGGTAATGGCCACCAACGGGATGGCAAAGCGGCGCGTATAGGCCAGGATCGCGTCGAGCTCGACCGCCTCTCCCGAGTTGGAGAGGGCCAGAACCGCATCGTCGGTCGTGATCATGCCGAGGTCGCCGTGACTGGCCTCACCCGGATGAACGAACAACGCGGGCGTGCCGGTCGAGGCAAAGGTTGCCGCAATCTTTCGCGCGACATGTCCGCTTTTGCCCATGCCTGTGACCACTGTGCGGCCCTTCAATCCGAAGAACAGCTCGACCGCCTGTGTGAAATCGCCATCGAGAATATCGGCGAGCGCGTTCAGCGCATGCGCCTCCTGCCGCAGGACGCGGCGCCCGGTTGCGATAACGGCCTCGGATGCGGCGGCGGAGCGGCGTTTTTGCGCCGGTAACGCGCGGGCATTCAGATGTTTTAATGCGGTGGATCTTTGCGACATGCGCGGACGATAGCGGGGCCGACCTGCGCAGACAACTCCGGTTGCAGGGGGCACAAAATGAAAGTCCCGAATTCGCCTTGAGACCGCGCTCGAAAATGCTACCTTCGACGCGACGCAGCACATTTGTCAGGTTTGGAGTTCGCATGACGACCGTTCGGATAGGTTTTTTGGTAGCGATCCTGGCTCTGAGCGGATGCTCGTTGATAAAGCCGAAGATGGCCGACTCCGGTCCACCGATGCCGCAGACATATCTACTGTTTTTCCATCAGTGGAGCCCGACGCTCACACCTGAGGCAAAAACGATCATTGATCAGGCATCGGCCAAGGTCATCGAAAAGAAGCCATCCACCGTGGCGGTGGTCGGTTATACCGACAATGTCGGCCCGGCAGAGGACAATAAGCGCTTGGCCGAACAGCGGGTGAAAACGGTGAAAGACGCGATGATCGCCGACGGCGTAGATCCCAAACTGTTCCTCAGCATCCCGTTGGGGCCGGCAGACGACAACGCCGGCATGACAGGCGACCGCCGCATAGAAATCCGGCTAACCTACGGAAGTTGAGCGACCGGGGGCAAGCCGAGCCAGTCAGCTGCCCCCTCACCCGCTTGCTTTCCCAAAGCAAAACAGGTGGTTAGCAGATATCCGCCGGTGGTCACCTCCCAATCCAGCATTTCACCCGCAGCGAAAATGCCGGGCAGGGACTTGATCATCAAATCTTCGGATAGATCGTCCCAGACTAAGCCGCCGGCACTGGATATCGCTTCCCCGATCGGGCGCGGGGCGACAACCGTCAATTCCAAACATTTCAAGCGTTGGGCGAGGACGGCCGGGTCGGCAAGCTCGACCGGCGAGGACCGCTCTCTAAGGAGCCCGGCCTTGACACCCGTGATCCCAACGGTCCTACGTAGATGTTCGGCCAACGACCGACTGCGGCGCGGCTGACTGAGCGCGCAGGCCAACCGATCGGTCGAATGGTCGGGCAAAAGATCGAGCGTCAGCGTTGCGGCGCCGTCCGCCGCGATACGGTCGCGCAGCTTGGCGGACAAAGGATAAACGCCGCTACCCTCGATCCCCGTCGCCGTAACCACGAACTCGCCGCGATGGCTTGCACCCTCGGCAGTGAGAACCGCCGGCTTGACCGGCTGACCGGCGAAGCGCTCACGGAAATGTTCGCTCCAGTCGACGTCGAATCCGCAATTCGCCGGCAGCAATGGCCTGACCGGTACACCCTTTTGCCGCAAGATTTCGACCCAGCGCCCATCGGAACCAAGCTTGGGCCAGCTGGCGCCGCCGAGCGCCAGGATCGTCGCGTCGGCGGCGAATGAAGACAGGCCGTCTTCGGTGTCAAAAGCCAGGTATCCACCGGCGTCCCAGCCCGTCCAGCGATGCCGGACGTGGAAACGCACGCCCGCGCCGCGCAGCCGTCTGAGCCAAGCGCGCAGCAACGGCGCGGCCTTGAAATCGGCCGGAAAGACACGCCCCGAACTGCCGACGAAGGTCTCGATGCCGAGCCCATTCGCCCAGGCGCGAACCGCCGCGGGACCGAACCGGTCGAGGGCTGTGACGAGCCTGTCGCGCCGCTCGCCGAACCGGCCGAGGAAGTCGGGGTAAGGTTCTGCATGGGTGAGATTAAGGCCGCTTTTCCCGGCCATCAGGAACTTGCGCCCGACTGACGGCATGGTGTCAAAAAGATGCACCGCCGCGCCGCGGATAGCGGCGGCTTCGGCGGCCATCAGTCCGGCGGGGCCGCCGCCGACGACGGCGACGACCGGTACGGTCATTGCCCTCCGGCCGCCCAGGGCTTCAAGAGCACGATCGCGACGATGCCGACCACAACGCAATAGTACGCAAAGGGCCGCAGCGCCTTGACTTCATGCAGCCGGAAATACCGCGTCAGGAAGGCAACGCTGAGAAAAGCCAGGACGCCGGCGACAACTCCACCCACAATCGACTTGGTCATATAATCGGCGACGTCGTGTCCGTGATGTACCTTGTCCAGTACCTTCGGTATCTCAAGCAGGCCAGCGCCCAGGATGATCGGCGTCGCCAGCAGGAATGAAAAATGCGCCGCGGCGTCAGGGCTTAGTTTTCGCCGCAGTCCCGCGATGATAGTGACGCCCGAGCGCGAGATACCGGGTATAAGGGCGAAGGCTTGGGTGATCCCTATAATCAAGGCATCCCAGATGGTCAGTGCCTCGAGCGGCTTGCCTTCGGGCGCACCAGCTGAGGCCGACTTTAGATGCCGCCAGCGGTCGCCGACAAAAAGAATGATGCCGTTGATTACCAGAAGCGCCGATGCCAAAGTTGGAACCGCAAACATCAAGCGCAGCGTGTGGTTGAGCGCTGCACCGGCAATTGCCGCAGGCACGGTACCAACAAGCAGCATGAGAATGAGCCGTCGCTGCGCCGCGCGTATCGAAGGATCGCCGCCGCCGAAGAGCGCCAGCAGCAGGTTTAGCCAATCGCGCCAATAGAAAATCAGCAGCGCAGCGGCGGTACCGAGATGGAGAATGACCAGGAAGGGCAGCATACCTGGCCCCTTGGGGTCTAACGGCCAATGCAGGACACCGGGAACTACGACCGCATGCCCAAGGCTGGAAACCGGGAAAAGCTCGGTCACGCCCTGCAAAATTGCCAGAGCGATGACCTGTAAGAAATTTAGCGGCATTCGCCCCTCACCCTTTGGTTTTCTAAGTTATCCGATCGTAAAGACCTTAACCTCCCAAAGAGTCGGAGGCCAGAACAGACATTCCATGATCATGCCGTCAAAAAGCCCCGAAACGGTTTGGTGCGGATTGTGGTTTGCACTATGACGCGGGCATTTCGGGTGGTCACGTACGTGACACGCATGTAGATTCGAAACCGCAATTTAGGAGGATGGTTTGGCGGTACTCGGCAGCAAGCGGGCGATCGGCGCAATTGCAGTCGCCGTGCTGCTCTGTGTCGCTACATCGCAGGCCGCATCGACCTCCTCGTCTCAGACATATCAACTGACAATAGGCGGAGGCTCGGTGGATAGTGCCGCCTTCCGCTGGAGTTCGGCGTTGGCGGAAACATTATCTCGCCCGCCTGGCCTGCCAGATTGCGACCCAGTTGCTCCCTGCGGCGTCCCGGGCGTGGTCGCCGGAGCGCAAACTTATGACGACGGCAAGTCGCTGCTGGCCGCACTCGCCGACGCCAAAATAGCGACTGCGGTTATGCCGGTCCTGTCGCTCGTCCGGGACCGATGCGATGCTGCGAAGGGACAAAAGGCCTCCCAGGTATCGACGCTAAAAATTCTTTACCGCCAACCGCTGTATTTGGTGGTGCATGGTGGAGCTGCACCGAATGCGCACCCAGCTGAATGGGTGGGCAAGACTTTGGCGACAGGCCTGCCTGGAACCGATTCCGAGACCGTGACACTGGGGTTACTCGATGCCTATCGGGTGCCACGTAGCAAGGTTAAATTGCTGCGTTTACCACCTGCAGGCATTGTCACCGCGCTGCGCGACGGTACGGCCGCGGTGGGGTTTTTACTCGGCCATGTTTTCGACGCGCCAGTCGGCACCCTCGTGAATCACGGGTTTACATTAATGTCGCTACCAGACAGTGCTGAGCGGACCCACCTTCTGCAGGCCATTCCGGCTTTGGAGCCAAGCGCAATTCCGCCAGGAACCTATCCCGGCATTCCTGCGACCTCGATAGTGGCTCAGCCTGTCGCCTGGGTCGCTGGCCCGGGCCTGGACCCCGATCTGGCCGAGAAATTGGTCACCGCCATTTCGGAAGTCCACAACCAGGCCCGAATTGCCGAGATGGTCGACTCCGCAACGCCTGTTCCGGACGGGGAGGCATTCCAGCGCCTACCCGTGCCGCTCGCAGACGGGGCCAAAGCTGTTGCCCTGTCAAAGCACTTGCCATTCGGAATCATCGACTGTGCAGTTGCGACCAAGCGTTAGCGGATAAAAGCCCTCTCGCTGTGCCGGGTGAATGTGTGTCGAGCATCCCAGCCACGCCGAGATCGCGTTGCTCTAAACGCAGAGGGTCGCCATATCAATGCGTCAAACCTAACAATTCTCTGGAGTGGACACATGATCATCGGCGTTCCGAGGGAGATCAAAACTCTGGAATTTCGTGTCGGGTTGGTTCCCGATGCCGTCAGCGAACTGGTTCGATTTGGCCACCAGGTCCTGGTCGAAACCCATGCAGGCGACGGCATCAGCGTTGATGATGAAGAATATCAGAGGGCCGGCGCTGAGATTATGATGACCGCCAAGGAAATTTTTTCCGCTGCCGACATGATCATTAAGGTCAAAGAACCGCAGCAAGGCGAAGTCAAAATGCTGCGCCCAGGCCAGATATTGTTCACCTATCTCCATCTTGCTGCCGATGAGATACTTACCCGCGAATTGCAGCAGAGCGGTGCAATTTGCATTGCCTATGAGACCATCACCGACACCCAGGGTCACCTGCCATTGCTGCAACCGATGAGCGAAGTTGCCGGTCGGATGTCAGTGCAGGTGGGCGCTCATTGCCTGGAGAAGGAGGCAGGGGGGTCCGGCATACTGCTGGGCGGCGTTCCCGGAGTTCCCGCCGCGCAAGTCGTC
>Ga0182030_10000858_pt1 | contig 60035 bp, 53 predicted proteins | sample 812S3MmetaG_FD_121299 | JGI IMG/M metagenome (GOLD analysis project Ga0182030, IMG submission 121299) | Permafrost microbial communities from Stordalen Mire, Sweden - 812S3M metaG (Illumina Assembly) | ecosystem: Environmental > Terrestrial > Soil > Wetlands > Permafrost | place: Sweden... | reverse complement strand
CCGCGCACCTTGATCATCGTCAACGCCGAGTCGTTACGCCGCGGCACCACCGAAGGCGACGAGCTCTGCGAGATAGAGGGCATCGGTCCCGTCTCGGTCGCCGCGGCCAAAGAGCTGCTCTCAGAAGGCGGGTTCCAGTATCTCGTCAAGGAGGGCTTCGACATCAAGACCGTGACCAAGAGCACCCGGGTCATCGCCAACTGCATCGACATGGCGCTCATCGTGCGCGACCGCGTCTGCGCCAGACCGGGCTGTGGCAACTCCCTCGGCCTCGAACGGGACCACTTCGGGCTGGACTACGGCCACGACGGTCCGAGCGAGCTCGAGAATCTGGTGCGGTTGTGCCCCGAGTGCCACCGGCTCAAGACAGACGGAGGATGGCGTCTCGAAGGACGCCCGGGTGCGTGGAAATGGGTGGCACCGGCCAAAGCACCGAGCGCCCAGCAGATGGCCCGGGTCCGCAAGGTCGCCGTGGCCAAGGCCAAGGGCAAGGCGTTCGTAAAGAAGGACCCGAGCGGGCCCAGACGGACGTGATCGCGCGTGCACGGTCGGGGCGGCAGCTTGCCCCTTGACCGCTTCATTCGCCCGATCGGTATCGAACAGGTGTTTGCTTTAGCACCCCGCGCCAGCTATCTTGAGGCATTCACGAACGAACGTTCGCCCCGTGAGGGGTCGAAAGATGGCGCGAGGAGTTAACGATGGCCGAGGTCCTGAGCGGGAAACGGCAGCAGATCCTGACGTTCATTGCCGACAGCCAGCGCGACCGGGGCTACCCCCCGTCGGTGCGGGAGATCGGTGAGGCCGTCGGGCTGGCGTCGTCCGCCACCGTGCACACCCATCTGGCCGTGCTCCAGCGTGAGGGATACCTCTCCCGGGACCCGAGCAAACCCCGGGCGATCCAGGTGCACTACGACCCGACCTCCACCAAGAGCATGGCGACCTCCGCCGTGCGCAATGTCCCGCTCGTCGGCGACGTGGCCGCCGGAACCGGCGTCCTGGCCCTGGAGAACGTCGAGGAACTGCTCCCCATGCCCGAGCAGTTCACCGGCACCGGCCCCACCTTCATGCTGCGCGTGCGCGGAGACTCCATGATGGACGCCGGCATCTTCAGCGGTGATTACGTCGTCGTGCGCCAGCAGCCCGAAGCAGAGAACGGCGACATCGTCGTGGCGGGCATCCCTGACGACGAGGCCACGGTGAAGACCTTCAGCCGGCGCGACGGCCGGATCGTCCTCACCCCGGCCAACCAGGCCTATGAGCCGATGGTCTTCGACGGCGAGGACGTCACCATATTCGGCAAGGTCGTCACCATCGTGCGCCAGGTCTGATCCGTCGCGCCGCTCTTACTTGAGCAGGCGCGACATCCTCCGGTCAGCCAGCACCTTTCCGCCCGTCTGACACGAGGCGCAATAGGACATCTCGTAGGACTCGAACGAGACCCGGCGCAGGTTGTCGGGGCAGCCGGGGCTCGGGCAGGGCTGGCCGAATTTTCCGTGCACGGCGAAGCGTCCGCCCAGCTTGGCCTCCGACAGCCCTCCGGTCCGGGTGCGCTCGAGCGCGAGCGCCTCGGCCAGCACCGACGTCGTGGCGGCGAGCAGGCGCTCTCGCTCCTCGGTGCTGAGCGAGCCCAGTGTGGCAAAGGGCGAGAGGCGGGCCCGATGGAGGATGTCGTCACCCCAGCCCCGTCCGATGCCGGCGACGACGTGTTGATCGCGCAGGTCGGTATGGAGGCGCCGCTTGCTCGTGCTCGTGCGAATCAGCTCGGCGAAGGCCTCGGAGTCGGGTTCGGGTCCCAAGCCCTCCAGGGGTCCCTCGTCGCCCGGAGCCAAAATCCACCACGACGCCTTGCGCTGGGTCCCGTGCTCGCGGACCAGCACCGCCCGCTCCGGCTCGTCCGCTGACTCCCCCGAGAACACGAAACGGGCCACCGACCCCCGGGGTCGGGTTTTCTTCGGCGGAACCTCGGTGTCGACCCGACCGGCCTGTGAGAGGTGCAGGACAATCCGCGGTCCCCCGGAAAAGGCCCACACCAGGTACTTGGCCCGGCGGGTGATCGAGACCACCACCTGGCCGTAGAGCTCCTCGACCGGAGGCGAGTACGTCTTGAGCGAGGAGAAGCCGAGCAGCTCGACCTTCTTGAGGGCGCGCCCCTCGGTGAAGAGGGCCAGGCGCTCAGCCAGGGCCTGCATTTCGGGGAGCTCGGGCACGTTGGCACAATGTTCTCATGACGTACACGCACGGGCACCACGAGTCGGTACTGCGAAGCCATACCTGGCGCACGGCGGAGAACTCCGCCGGCTACCTCCTCCCCCATCTGCGTCCCGGCCTCTCCCTGCTCGATGTCGGCTGCGGGCCGGGGACGATCACGGTTGATCTGGCCAGAATCGTCGCACCGGGGCAGGTCGTCGGCCTCGATGCGTCCGACGAGGTCGTGACGCAGGCCCGCGCCCTGGGTGCGGAGTCCGAAGCGACCAACGTGCGCTTCGAGGTGGGCGACGTCTTCGCGCTGAAGTACGACGACGCCAGCTTCGACGTGGTGCACGCCCATCAGGTCCTCCAGCACCTCGTCGACCCGGTCGCGGCCCTGGTGGAACTGCGACGGGTGCTGCGACCCGGGGGCGTGCTGGCGGCCCGCGACAGCGACTACAGCGCTTTCGTCTGGGCACCGGCCGACCCGGCCCTCGACCGGTGGATCGAGCTCTATCTGGCCGTCACGGCGCGCAACGGGCACAACGCCCGGATCGGCCCGTCGCTGCTCGGCCTGGCGCAGGCGGCCGGATTCTCCGACGTCACGGTATCGAGCACGAGCTGGACCTTCGCTGATCCCGCGTCGCGCCAGTGGTGGGGCGGCCTGTGGTCCGATCGTGTCCAGTACTCCCGCTTCGCCGAGCAGGCTGTCGCCTACGGGCTGAGCGACTTCGAGGAGTTGCAGTCGATCGCCCAGGCGTTCGTCAATTGGGCCGGTTCACCCGACGGGGTCTTCATCGTTCCGCATGTGGAGATCCTGGGCCGTCGCTGATGCTGCCTGGTCGCGTCGGCGCCCCGGTGGCGGTGGTCAGTCGAGCCAGAGTTTGTCGGTGTAGGTATCGGTGCCCGGAATGGTGGGGATGAACGGCAACGCGGCGACCACGGTGCCCAGCCCGCTCTCCTCGAGCCGTCGCCGGTGCTCCACAATGACCGGCTCCCACGCCACTTCGGGCGGCGTGCTCAAAAACCACAGGAGCAGCGTCCGGCGGTCGTTGCCCTCCTCGCGGGGTACGTCGCCGGGTGCGTCGCGCTCGAGCGCCATCGGTGTGAACGCCGCAACCAGGTCCGCGTCCGAACCCGGGAGCAGTCCCGGGAGGTGCTCGGCGCGTAACCACTCCCAGAGCGCCTCGGTCGTCACGTCCTCGGCCCGATCGATGAACACCGGTACGAAGCCCCGGTACGGATGGTCGAGCGCCACCTCGACGGGCACGCCGTCGGGGTCGCGGCGGAATTCCCAGTTGTAGCGGTAGAAGAGCGTGTGGACGTGATCGCGCTCGTCGAACATGCGGCCGGCGGCGTGCAGCGCGTTTATCTGTTGGAGGGCCCACTCGTTCCAAAGGGCGTAATACCCGTCGAGTATCCAGTACAGGGCCACATAGGAGCCCCGCGCCGGTGTGCCGGTGATGGCCGAAGGGTCGGGGTCCCGCAACTCCTTGAGCTCCGCGGTGGCGACGAAGCGACGGCCGGCGAAGTTGTAGGGCCCGATGAGACAGCCCGAGTAGAAGTGGTCCCGCTCGTACCACCGGTTGTAGGCGACCTCATGCCCACGGTGCGGTTCGACAATCGTGAAGAGCATGGATCCGAGCTTGACGGGCTCCGCCCTGGCCTCGACTTCGATGGGGCGGGGCTTCTCTGGCGTGGAATCCTCGGACACCCTTCGGAACCTAACAGACCATCACCGTCAGACCGTTCCCGCTGCGAGCATGGAGCCCGTCGGCACCACGGAACCGCCCGCAGGCTCCACCGTGATACCGAGCTTGGAGGGATGCGATGATCCGCCCAGGGTGAAGGCGGCCCCGTGGGGATCGCTCCCGAGCAGGCCGAGCGAAATGGCGCGCCCGTTTATCACGCCCCAGAGCTGGTAGGTCTCGGCGGATGACAGCGTCGGCAGGTTGGACGTGAGCAGGTAGCCCTGGCCGGTGGTCGGGACCACCACGAACCGGGCCAACTCGACGTGGTGCGCGCTCTCGAGGTCGACGACCTTGTGCCCGTGCACGCGGAGGGCCGCCGCCGCAGAGGCCGGGGGCGCATGCTGCAGGCTCGAGATCTGGTTGTTGGCGTGGACCAGGTTCACGCCCAGGACGGCGGCGACTGCGGCGGCCGCGACCGCGAGGGAAGCCACCGAGAACAGGCGACCCCGGGAAGCCCGCCGCGGCGCGGGGCGCGGCGTGCGGAACCTCGTTGCGCTGCGCTCTTCGGGCGCCGACCCCTCCCGCACCAACATCGGCATGGGCGGCGGCTCCTCGGCGGGTCGGGCAGGAAGCCGGCTCGCGATGCTCGACCACAGACCTTCGGGGAGCTGCTCGACGGAGTTGCCCAACGCGGCCGCCACCTCGCGGTGTGCATCGAGCTCGGCCCGGCAACGGGGACACTCGGCGAGGTGGGCCTCGATCAGCTCCTGCTCGTCGCTGTCCACCGCGTCGAGGGCGAACACGGCGAGGAGCTCACTGGCTTGCTGGTGGGTCATCACGCGTCGACCCCCTGGACCCCGGCCTCGACCAACGCGGCCCGCATTCGGCGCATGCCGTTGCGGATGCGGCTCTTCACCGTCCCTTCGGGCGTGTCGAGCAGCGCGGCCACTTCGACGTAGGTGCGCCCGTCGAAGTAAGCCAGCTCGATGGCCCGGCGCTCGTCCTTGGGGAGGTCGGCCAAGGCGCCGGAGACCTTGTCGGCCAGAGCCAGGTCCCAGGCCTCATGGGACATGTCGTACTCGGCGCTCGCCGTGCGCCGGGCGTCCTTGGCCTCCCGGGCCTTCCGCGCGTTGAGCGAGCGGACGGCGTCGACGGCGCGGGCGTGGGACTGGGCCAAAAGGAACGAGCGCAAGGTGCCGCGTCCGGGGTCGAAACGGTCGGGCTGGTTCCACAGGCGCAGGAAGACCTCTTGGGTCACATCCTCGGCCTCCGACGCGCTGTTGAGGACGCGCCGGGCCAGGCCGTAGACGGCCCCGCCGTGACGGCGGTACACCTCGGCCAGCGCCACCTCGCTATAGCGGGCAACTGCGGTGACGAGCTGCGCATCACTGACTTCACCGATCTGCTCCATGTGATTTCCTATTCGGAGCTACCTCTATCAGCAGATGTCCGCTCGATCACGCGGTCTCCGATTATCGGCCCATCCGGATAGAGCCCCAGGTCCGAATAGTAGGTGTTATGAGAACCACGATCGATTCCTACAAGAAGAGAGCGGGGCGCCTCGACCTCGAGGGCATCGACTTCGACGATTTCAAGGACCAGCCCCTGCCGGCCGCCGCCCTGCGGAGCCTGCGCTACATGCACGACGTGGAGCACCACACCGTGTGCTACCTGCGTGACCTGTTGCTCACCCCGGCGCACCAGGACCCCGAGATCACCTCGTTCCTCTCGTGCTGGGCCTTCGAGGAGATGTGGCACGGCGAGGCCATCGGTGCCGTGCTCGAGGCGCACGGCGAGGAGGCCGGGGCTCCCCGGATCGCCGCCCTGCGCCGGCGCCACCGCCGCCGCGAGGCCCTCACCACCCTGAGCACCATCGGTTCGGCCGCGTTCGCCGGGCGGGCCTTCATCGCCGTGCACATGACCTGGGGGGCCATCAACGAGTGGACCACGCAGGCCGGCTACAGCAGGCTCTCCGAGAGGGCCGGGCACCCGACCCTGCGCGAGCTGGTCGGGCGCATCATGAAGCAGGAGGGGGGCCACATCGACTTCTACGCGTCCGAGGCCACCCGCCGGCTCTCCGCCAGTCCCCGGGCCCAGAAGATGACCCGCTACCTCCTCAAGCACGCCTGGCGTCCGGTCGGCTCAGGGGTCATGCCCAAGAGCGAGGTCGACTTCTTGGTGGGCTACCTCTTCGACGGCCCGGACGGGCACGCCGTGGCGGCTCGCATCGACCGCCGCGTGGACCGCCTTCCCGGGCAGGCCGAGCTGCACCTCCTGCAAACCGCGGTGACCAGATCGTCGCGACAGCCGACCGCGGCGTAGTCGGTGTTATCTAGCGCGAGGGCGGCTCATAGGGCCCCGTGCGCTTGATGAGATCGCGGGCGCCCCGCCGGTACGCGTAGTAGTCCGTGTGCACCGAGGGGAGGTCGTACAGCCAGTCCAGCGGTTCCCTCACGTCATCGACGTAGCCGAGCCCTACCGCGCCGCGCTGGTACCCCATGAGCCTGAGGAGTCCCTCAGGGAGGGTGCGGGCAATCTCGGGGGGGCACGCCAGGTACTGGTTTTCCTCCTGGCGCAGCCACCCCAGCGAGTACCCCACGTTGATCCCGATCCGGTGGACGTCGGAGAGGTTGGCGCCCCCCCCGTGGTAGATCGAACCGGTGTAGACGAGGACCGAGCCCTTGCTCATCACCGCACCGGTCGTCAGTGCCGCGTCCGCTTCCGCCCGATCGTCCTCCCAGAGGTGGCTTCCCACGATCACCCTGGTGGCACCCATCTCCTCGGTGAAGTCGGTCATCGCCCAAATGGTGCTGACCTCGGCGTCGAAGCCCGTCGGGAACGGGAAATGGTCGAAGGACCACTGGTCCCGATGGATCTGTTGCGCCGGCTCGCCGGGCGAGATGTCAATGAGCTGGGTCAGGTCGATCTGGTAGGTACTGCAGTGGTCGCCGAGAACAAGGTCGAGCACGTTGAGGATCGTCGGGTGGGCCACGAGGGTGCGGGCGCTCGGGGAGCGGGCGATGAGGGCGCCGGTACGCCTGGTCCCGTGACCCATGAACTCGGTATCTCCACCTCTCGTCGCCTCGATATACGGCTTCACTTCGGCCGTGACCTGATCCATCAATTCGGGAGGAACGAGCTCGGAGATGATGACGCAGCCATCTTCTCTCAGGATCTTTGCGATGTCCGAGGGCGACGAATCCCCGCGTGTCGTCCTTGCTTCTGCCCGCATGGTGCCTATCATACCTGGGAAGAGGGTATTTCCTTGGCGCACACCGTTTGCGTCCCAGGTCGTTCCCAGGCCCGTCCCAGGCCCTGATGACAGCGCAGTGGAGGCTCCGACACAAAATGCTCCCATTCCGATTCGCGGTTCACTCGGCTCTCGCCCCGACCATGGCCCACTGGAGGGACCGTGCTCGCGCCGCCGAGGGGCTCGGCTACTCGGCGCTCTACGTCACCGACCATTTCGATGCCCAATTCGGGCCGCTGGTCGCCCTGACGGTGGCGGCCGAGGCGACGGAGACCCTCCATGTGGGGACGCTCGTGCTGAACAACGACCTTCGCAATCCGGTGGTCCTCGCCCAGGAGATCGCCTCCCTCGGCTTGGCGGCGGAGGGGCGTGTCGAGGTGGGACTGGGAGCGGGGTGGCTCCGTACCGACTACGAGGAGACCGGGATCGACTACGACTCCGCCGGGGTGCGGGTGGACCGGCTGGCCGAGAGCCTGACCGTCATGAAGTCGCTGTGGAACGACGGGGAGACGACGTTCGAGGGCGCGCACTACACGGTGCGCGGGGCCCGCTGCGAGCCGCGCCCCGAGTCACCGCCGCGCATCATCGTCGGTGGCGGCGGCAGGCGTGTGCTCACGGTGGCCGCCGAGCAGGCGGACATCGTGGGGGTGAACACCAGCCTGGCCTCGGGCGAGAAGGGCGGCGACATGGCGGCCCAAGCCTCGTTCGAGCACTACGACCGCTGTCTGACCTGGGTGCGCGAGGCAGCCGGCGACCGCTTCGATTCGCTCGAGCTGCAGATCGCGGCCTTCGCCGTGAACGTGGTCGGAAGCCGGCGCGCCGCGGCACGCACCGCATCGATGCTCGGCTTCCCCGGAGAGGAGGCGCTCGACCTCCCGATTGTGCTGCTGGGCACCGAGGACGAGCTCTGCGAGCGCCTCCTGGAGCGGCGCGAGAGATGGGGCTTCAGCAATATCGTGGTGCCGGGCGAGGCGATGGAGGTCTTCGCGCCGGTCGTGTCCCGCCTGGCCGGGACGTAACCGGTCGGGAAGTAAGGAGTTCGCCGATCAGGCGATCAGGCGATCAGGCGATGAGCGCGGCGAGCACCGTGCGGGCCCGCTCGAGCTGGGCCCTCGTGACGTGCTCGTCGGGGTGGTGGGCCAGCAGCGGATCGCCGGGCCCGAAGTTGGCTGCCGGGACGCCGTGCTCCCAGAAGGAGGCGACGTCGGTCCATCCCACCTTGGCCCGGGGCGCGGTGGCGGTCGCTTCCACCAGCGCGGCCAGGAGCGGGTGGTCCAGAGAGGGCGGTGCGCCGTCTGCACCGTCGATCAGCAGCCAGGTGTCACCCTCGTCCTCACTGAACGAGCTTCTGAGCAGATGACGCAGATACTCGTCCGCCTCGGCCATGACGCGATCGGGGGCGTAGCGGAAGTTCAGCGTGACGCTGGCCGCATCGGGCACCACGTTCCCCGCCACTCCCCCGTCGACCGCCACGGCCTGGAGTTGCTCGGCATAGGTGCAACCGTCGAGGACGACGGTCCGGCTCTCCCACGCGGCCACCGTAGTGAGCAGCGGTCCGAGCCGGTGGATGGCGTTGCGCCCGGTGAACGGGCGGGCCGTGTGGGCCCGCACGCCGCGAAGCGTCACCCGGACCCGCATGGTGCCCTGGCAGCCGGCCTCGACGCGCGCGCCGGTGGGCTCACCCAGAATGGCGGCATCTCCGGCCAGCAGGTCCGGCCGCTCGCTCCAGAGCTCCAGCAGCCCGCTGTCGGCCCGGCCCACTTCCTCGCAAGCATAAAAACACCAGGTGAGATCGATCGACGGTGTAGGCGTCGCAACGGCGAGGTCGAGCATCACCGCCAGCCCGCCCTTCATGTCGGCGGCTCCTAATCCCCACAGGGTGTCCCCGTCGACCTTGGGCTCCTCGTTGTGGTTCGGGAGCACGGTATCGAGATGGCCGGCCAGTACCAGGCGTTGAGGACGACCGAGTGCCGTGCGGGCCACCACGTTGTTGCCCAGGCGAGTGACCTGGAGCCAGTCGCAGCCCAACAGGCGCTCCTCCACCAGGTCGGCCATGGCACCCTCGGCGTGGCTCAGTGAGGGGATCCCCACCAACTCGGCCGTGGCACCCAGGAGGTCCGTCATGCCACCGCCGGGTCAGGCGCTGGCGCCGTGCTCACGCAGCACCTCGTTCAACCGGGACTTGTCGTGACGCTCGCCCTCGGTCAGTCGCTTGATGATCAGGACACAGGGCATGAAGAACTCCCCGCCCGGATACTCACGGCGCCGGCTGGCCGGCACCCCCACCGACCAGGCAGGCACCACTCCCCGGCTGATCTCGACGCCGGTGTCGGCGTCGATCACCGGAATGGAGGGGTTCAAAATCGTCCCCTCCGCCAACACCGCGCCCGAGCCCACCTGGGCCCCCTGGGTCACCATGCAGCGGCTGCCGATCAGCACGTCGTCGCCGATGATCACCGGTACCGCATTGGGCGGCTCCAGCACGCCCCCGATCCCCACGCCTCCCGAAAGGTGCACTCTGGCGCCGATCTGGGCGCACGAGCCGACGGTGGCCCACGTGTCCACCATGGTCCCCTCGCCTACCCTCGCCCCGATGTTGACGTAGCTCGGCATCAAGATCACGCCGCGAGCGAGGAAGGATCCCCAGCGCGCCGAGGCACCTGGCACCACCCGCACGCCGGCTGCCGCGAAGTCGCGCTTGAGGGGGAGCTTGTCGGCGTACTCGAACGGCCCGTCTTTGATCGTCTCGATCCCCCGCACCGTGAAGAAGAGCAGGATGGCTCTCTTCAGCCACTCGTGCACCACGGTCTCGCCGGGCCTCGCCCCGGGCTCGGCCACCCGCACCTCACCCGAGTCGAGGAGCCCGATGGCCTCCTCGACCAACCGTGCCGCGTCGGTGTCCTTCGGGGAGAGCTCGCTCCTGCGCTCCCACAACTCTTCGATGCTCGCCTGCAGATCAGCCATGGGCCACCCTATCCAGAGGCGAGGAGACGGTCCGCCACCAGCTCCAGTCGCTCCATGGGCTGTACCACGGCCACGCGGACGAAGCCGGCGCCGTCGTGGCCGTAGAGGTCGCCCGGACTGACGAGGATCCCGCCGCGCCGCGCCAGGTCCTCGGCCATCGACCAGGCGTCGCCCCACTGGGCCGCGGGGACCGGCACCCACAGATAGAAACCCCCCTCGGGCAGCTCGACCGGGCACCCGACCCGGCCGAGGACGTCGGCCATGAAGGTGAGCCGCTCGTGATAGCGGACCCGCTGCGCCTCGACGTGGTCGTCGTCGGACAGGGCGACGGCCCCGGCGGCCTGCGCGGGGCCGGGGACCATGAGGCCGGCGTGGCGCCGCACGCTGCGGAGGAACTCCACCAGGTCGGGGTCGCCGGCGAAGAACCCCACCCGGACGCCGGCCATGTTCGAGCGCTTGGAGAGCGAGTGGACCGCCACCACCCCGTCGAAACCGTGTTCGAGGACCGTGCGAGGAGGCCCGTTCCAGGTGAACTCGGCATAGCACTCGTCGGAGAAGACGGGCACGCCCCTTTCCCGCCCCCATTGCGCCTCTGCGGCCAGGTCACCCAGACCCCCGGTGGGGTTGGAGGGCGAGTTCGACCACAGCACGAGGGCCCGGGCGGCATCGGACTCCGCGATGGTCGAGAGGTCGAGGCCGCCCGGGTGTCCCGGCCGGGGCGGCACCGGCACGGCCCGGCAGCCGGCCAGCGCGGCACCCATGGCGTAGGTCGGGTACGACACCGCGGGGTACAGCACCGTGTCGCGCTCGGGCTGGCGGAGCCGGAGGACATGGGGCACCGAGGCCACCAGTTCCTTGGTCCCCACGCAGGCCGCCACCGAGCCCGCCGGGGGCGCCGGCAGGCCGAAGCGTCGTTCCAACCAGGCGGCAGCGGCGCCGATCAGCGCCGGGCTCCCGGCCGAAGCCGGGTACCCACGCTCGCTCCCCGAAGTGGACAGGGCCTCGATCACGCCGGGCGGCGGCGCGTCGCACGGAGTCCCGATGGAGCAGTCGACCACGCCCCCCGGCAACGCCTCGGCAAGCTTGCCCAGCGCGGCCACCCGGTCATAGGGGTACGGCGGGAGCTGGAACGCCACGTGGTCGGTACTCATCGGCCGGCCACGAACTCCGCGAAACGAGCCTTGCCCACATCGTCGAGGACGACCTGGAGGGTGGCGAACTCCTCGCCGTCGGTCTGGCCCACCACTTCGCCTTCCCGGTGCACGGCGGCCAGTACGTCGCCCCGGGCCCACGGCACCACCAGCTCGACGACCCGGTCCGCACCGCGGACGCGATCGCCGACCACACGGAGGAACTCGTCGACCCCCTCGCCGGTGCGGGCCGACAACAGCACCGACCCGTCGATCCGGTGGGCCAGCGCCTTCGCCGCGTCAGGGGCCCGATCGGCCTTGTTCACGACCACCAGCTCCGGCACGTCGCCCGCCCCGATCTCCTCCAGCACCGTGCGCACCGCCGCCATCTGGCCCTCGGCATGCTCGGCCGAGCCGTCGACCACGTGGACGAGGAGGTCGGCCAGGCGCACCGAGGCCAGCGTCGTGCGGAACGCCTCGACGAGCTGGTGGGGCAGCTTGCGCACGAAGCCCACCGTGTCGGTCACCAGCACGGTCTCACCCCCGGGGAGGGCGAACTGCCGGGTTCGGGGGTCCAGGGTGACGAAGAGGCGGTTGGCGGCCGGCACCCCGGCGTCGGTCAGCGCGTTGAGGAGGGTGGACTTACCGGCATTGGTGTAGCCGACCAGGGCGAGCTCACGGTGGCGGCCGCGGGCCCGGCCGCGACGCTGCAGCGCACGCGTCCGGTCGACCTCGCGCAGGTCGGCCTCGAGTCGGTGCATCCGCCGCACCAAACGCCGCCGGTCCACCTCGAGCTGGGTCTCGCCGGGACCGCGGGTACCGATCCCACCGGCCTGCTGGCTCAACCCGCCTCCCCGTCCGCGCAGCCGGGGAAGACGGTAGCGCAGCAGTGCCAGCTCGACCTGGGCTTTGCCCTCTGGACTGCGCGCGTTCTGGGCGAAGATGTCGAGTATGACCGCCGTGCGATCGATGGCGGTGCGCCCGAACACCTTCTCGAGGTTCCGCTGCTGGGCCGGGCTGAGCTCCTCGTCGAAGACGACCGTGTCGGCATCGAGCGTGCGGCTCAGCGCGGCGATCTCCTCGGCCTTGCCCCTCCCGATGAAGGTCGCCGGCTCCGGGGAGTCGCGCCGCTGCACCACGCGGCCCACGACGTCGGCCCCGGCGCTGTCCACCAGCTGAGCCAGCTCGTCGAGCGCCTCGTCGACCGCCTCGGGTGAGAGCCCCGGGAAGATCACGCCGACCAGGATGATGCGCTCCCGGAAGGACCGGTCAATGAGGGTCCCCGGCAAGATGTTCGTCACGAGAGCAGGCCCGGGTGGATCTCGATGTCCGCCACCTTGCGCACCGGACCGGCCAGGTACGCCGGATCGCCGGGCCGCTCCCCCAGCGTGACCTCGAGCGTCCCCCCGGGATTGCGTACCCGTACCGGGCCGTCCGGGTCCACGACCCCCCAGCTCCGGGCCGCTGCGGCCGCGGCCACGCTGCCCGTCCCACAGGCCAGTGTCTCCCCGGCCCCTCGTTCCCACACGCGCAGGTCGATGAACTCGCCCTCGTCGTCGCGGGCCACGCAGATCCACTCCACGTTGATCCCGCCCTCGAAGGAGGACTGCAACTTCGGCCCGAGCAACGCAAGGTCGACGGTGGCCACCTCGGGCCCTAGCAGGACCAGGTGCGGATTGCCCACGTCGGCCGTCCGGGCCCTACGGTCTTCGAAGTCCTGGGGCTGATCGGGCCCCAGCGTCACCGGTCCCATGTCCACCCGGGCCCTGGCCCAACCGGGCGACTCCCCGGCCACGAAGTCGACCGTGCGGGTGCCGGCCGCGGTGGCGACCGTGAATCGGGGTGGGGACACCAGCCCGCCGTCGACGGCGGCCTGGGCCAGGCAGCGGATGCCGTTGCCACTCATCTCCGCCGTTCCCCCGTCCGCGTTGCGCAGCTCCATGGAGAGATCACAGCCCAGACGGCCGGGGCCGACCACGATGATCCCGTCGGCTCCGACACCCCGACGGCGATCGCAGAGCAGCCGCACCTGACCCACCGAGAGCCGGAGGGTGTCGTCGGGATCGAGCATGACGAGGAAGTCGTTCCCCGCCCCTTCGTGTTTGCTGCAGCGCACCCCTTTAGTCTCGCAGTTCAGGACCGCGAGGCGTGCGCCGCCAGCGTCCGCTCGAGCAGATCGGCCGGGCCCATTCCCGCATCGGTCCAATTGATCCGGGGGTCACGGCGGAACCACGATGCCTGGCGGCGGGCGAATGACCGGGTCCGGCGCACGGCTTCCTCCACACAGGCGTCCAGGGGTGCGCCCTCCTCCACATGGGCCAGCAACTCGCGGTAGCCCAGCGCCTGGCGGGCCGTGGGAGAGATACCCCCGGGCCGGGCGGCCAGCGCCCGGACCTCGTCCAACAGGCCCTCCTCCATCCACCGCCCGAACCGCTCGGCGATGCGGCGGTCGACCTCCGCGAGTGGAGCGGTCAGGCCCACCATGGTCACCGCCGAGAGCGGATAGGCCTCGAGGCCGGGCCCGAAGGCCGAGAACGGCCGCCCCGACCCGAGCGTGACCTCGAGCGCCCGCACCACCCGACGCTCGTTGGTGGGCTCCATCCGGGCCGCCGCCACCGGGTCGAGAAGGGCCAACCGGGCGTGGAGCTCGGGCACCCCGGCCCGGCCATCGCCCAACTCGGACTCCAGGGCCTCCCGGACCTCGGGGTAACGACCGGGGAACCGGAGATCGTCCACCACGGCGCGCAGGTAGAGGCCGGTGCCCCCGACCAGCAGGGCATGGTGGCCCCGGGCCGCAATTTCCTCCAAGGCGCGGTGGGCGGCGTGTTGGAATTGGCGGACGGTGAACTCGTCGCCGGGATCGACCAGATCGAGCAGATGATGCGAGACTTCCGCCTGCTGGGCCCGACTGGGCTTGGACGTCCCGATGTCCATTCCCCGGTAGACGCACATCGAGTCCACCGACACGATCTCGATGTCACCCCGTCGGCGGGCGAGGTCGAACGCAGCCTCGGACTTCCCCGACGCAGTGACGCCGAGGAGCGCGACGACGCTCAAGCGCTGGCCACGGGGATCCGCACCCGGTGGCGCGGCCGCGCCGTGACTTCTTCCAGGCGTCCTGACAGATGGTGTGGATGCCCCGCGGTGATGATGACCCGAGCCAGTGCGCCCGCAGTGGGCGTCCCGCGCATTCCCGGCGACGTGGGTGCGAAGTGGACCAGCTTCCCCTGGCGGGTGCGACCCGACAACATGGCCTCGTCCCGGCGACTCACCCCTTCGACCAGCACCTCCTCGGTCCGCCCGACCCGACCCTGATGGCGCGAGAGCGAGGCCCGGTCCACCACGGTCTTGAGGCGGTCGAAGCGCTCTGCGATCACCTCGGGCGCGATGAACTCGTCCTCCATGTCGGCGCCCCGGGTTCCCGGCCGGGGCGAGAAGATGAAGGTGAAGGCGCTGTCGTAGGCGGCCTCGGCCACCACGGCGAGGGTGTCCTCGAAATCCTGTTCGGTCTCCCCCGGAAAACCGACGATGACATCGGTGGTGACCCCGAGGTCGTCGATGGCCTCCCGCGCCGCGGCCAGGCGCTCGAGGTAGCGCTCGGCCGTGTAGCCGCGCCGCATGGCCGAGAGCACCCGGTTGCTGCCCGACTGGAGGGGCAGGTGCAGTTGCTCGCACACCTCGGGCACCGAGGCCATGGCCTCGATGGTCTCGGGCCGCAGGTCCTTGGGATGCGGACTGGTGAAGCGGATGCGCCCGATGCCCTCGACCGCGCCGACCTGGCGCAACAGGTCGGCGAAGAGGGGTCGGCGCCGGGTGATGTCCCTCCCGTAGGAGTTGACGTTCTGGCCCAGCAGCGTCACTTCGCTCACCCCTCGCCGGGCCAGCCCCTCCACCTCGGCCACGATGTCGCGCAGCGGCCGGCTCACCTCGGGACCCCGGACCGCCGGGACGATGCAAAAGGCGCACGAGTTGTCGCACCCCATCTGAATGGTGACCCACGCCGCGTACGGCAGCTCTCGAATCGCATCGGGAGCCATGAGGTGGTTGGAGATGCTCTCGGGTGTCGGCGCATTGAGGATCTCCATGACCGGGCCCTCGCTGGCGGCCCGCCGCAACAACCCGGGCGCACTGGTCAGGTTGTGCGTCCCGAACACCACGTCGACCCAACCGACCTTCTGCTGGATCAGCTCCCGGTCCTTCTGGGCCAGGCAACCGCCCACCGCGATCTGCAGGCCGGGCTTGGCGTCGACCAGCGCCTTGAGGCTACCCAGCGTCCCGTAGAGTTTCTGGTCGGCGTTCTCCCGGATACAGCAGGTATTGAGCACCACGACGTCGGCCTCACCCATGTCGTCGGTCTGCCGCAGGCCGTCGGCCACGAGCATGCCGGCCAGGCGCTCGGAGTCGTGCTCGTTCATCTGGCACCCGAAAGTGCGGATGACGAAGGTCTTGGGCATCCCGTCGAGTCTACGGCTCGACCGGGCCTGCCTACTCCCGCCAGGGGTCACCGCCTAGGCTGCCCTGGGGAGACGACGGCCGGTACGGCTTTTCATCCCTACGGAGGATTGCAAATTCCCGGACGCAACGTATTCTCCACTCAATCCTCAGGGGTCTCGCGGAATGTGAGCGATATGGCTACGGCAATCAAGGATCCGGTGCGCTCGGGGGAGGCGCGCGTGTCGATTTCCGGTCGGTACGGCCCCTCCGTGTTGGCAGGCCTCTTGGGAACGATCCTCATCGGCGTGGCCGCCAGCCTCCCCGGCTCGCCATTCGCCTTCAAGGTCCCGGGAGCTTGGTTTTTCGGGGTGCCGTCGACGAATCTGGGCGATGCCGTGGCCCAGGCGAGCGGAGGCATGCTCTTCGCCGAGCTCGCAGTCGGATTCGCCGGCATCATGCTCCTGTGCCGGGCCTGGCTCGCCATCACCAGGATGGTGCGGCGGTCCGAAGAGCGACCGGGTCGGTTGGCGGGAATCCTGGCCCTGTGGTCGGTTCCCCTCCTGGTGGCACCTCCCCTCTTCAGCGACGACATCTACAGCTATGCCGCCCAGGGGGAGATGGTCAGCCGCCACATCAGCCCCTACCTCTATGGGCCCGGGGTGTTGGGAGCGTCGCCTTTCTCGTCGCTGGCCCAGGGCGTCTGGATCAACACCCCGTCGCCCTACGGACCGCTCTTCAACGGTCTCGACGGCCGCATCGTCGAGCTGACGGATCACCGGGTCCTGCTTTCGCTCGTCCTCTTGCGCCTCTTGGCCGTCGTGGGCGTCGTGCTCATGGCCGTCTTCGTGCCACGGCTGGCCCGGAGCTACGGAAAGGACCCCGCCACGGCGTTCTCGCTCGGGGTACTCAATCCGCTCGTGCTGCTGTTCCTGGTCGGGTCGGGCCACAACGACGCCCTCATGATCGGGCTCCTCGTCGCCGGGCTCTGGCTCGCCCGGCGGGGCCACCCCGCTTGGGGCATGGCCGTCTGCGCCCTGGCCGGGGCGATAAAGATCCCGGGCCTGGCAGGGGCATTCGCCATCGCGTGGACGTACCCCGGGGCGAGTTATTCGCTACGGCGGCGGGCGCGCCGGCTCGCTGAGGCCGTCGTGATCTCCGCCGCGACGTTCGAGGCGCTCTCCGCCGTCTTCGGGGTGGGCTGGGGATGGCTGCACACGCTGGGGGCCTCGGACACGGTGAACAGCTGGATCACCCCGGCATACCTGGCCGCCAAGGTCCTCCCGACGCTCTCCTTGGGCCTCGTGACGGAGGCCGGGTTCTTGACGGTGGCGCATGTGGTCGGACTCCTTGTCGCCGCTGTCGTCTGCCTGTGGGCAGTGCGGCACCTGCCCACTCTCGGGTTGCCCCGGGCAATGGGAATCAGCCTGTTGGCCCTCGTGCTCCTAGGCCCGATCGTGCAGCCCTGGTATCTCCTTTGGGGTATTGCCGTCCTGGCCGCCACCGCGGGGACCCGCACCTCGGCCGCCATCGCCGTCCTCTCCGTGTCGGTCTCCCTTCTGGGGGTCGTGGGCCTGGGCCAGCTGACCGGCGAATTCTTCTCGCTGCCCCTGCTCTACCAACTCCTCAGCGTCCTGGTGCTGGCCGCAGCTGTGGTCGCACCGATCCGTAGCGTGGCGCGGGAGGACGGCGCGGCGAGGACCATGCTCGTGACCTGGCGGCGACGATCCCCGGAGTGGCAACTGCAGCATGGGTGAGGTCTCGGAGACCGAGAACTCGAGGCTGCGCCGGAACTGGATGGTCATCGCCGGGGTCGCCCTCGCCGCGATGGCAGTGCTCACTCTCCAGGCGTTCCTCCACTCGCACTTCTCGGCGGTGGACGAGTACGACGACGGCGTCTATTTCGGGGCGTCGGTCGAACTCGTGCACGGTGTCCTGGCGTACCGCGACTTCGCGTTCATTCAGCCGCCCATGATCACCATATGGATGGCGCCCTTTGCGGCGCTCTCGCCGTTGACGGGCACGGCGGCCGCCATCGAGGCCGGACGGTTCTTCGTCGATATCGTCACCGTCACCAACGTCGTGCTGGTGGGCGCCCTGGTGCGCCGGCGTCCGACCTGGCAGGTCGTCGTCGCCACCGCGGTGATGGCGTTCTCGCAAGGAACCGTCCTGGCTTCGCAGACCATCCTCCTCGAACCCTTCCTGGTACTGGCCTGCCTGATCGCACTGCTCTTCCTCCTGGAGGGCGAGGTCCTCACCCACTCATCGCGTCGACTGTGGTGGTGCGGAATTTTCTTCGGGGTGGCCGGGGCAACCAAGGTCTGGGCCGCCTTGCCGTTTCTGGCCGCGTTGATCGTCCTCGCACCTTCGGGTCTCCGGGCGCAGCGCAAGGTCGTAGGAGGGGCGTTCATCGGATTCGTGGCCTGCTGCGCTCCCTTTCTCATCGCCGCACCCTTTTCCTTTTTCCGACAGGTCGTGGTGACCCAGGCCATCCGCAGCACTGGAGGCTTCACCTTCGTGGCGCGGCTGGCGGACCTAACGGGGATTCCCGGCCTCTCGTCGTCGATCCAGCGCCACAGCGACCTCGGTGCCGCCCTGCTCGCCCTCGTCGTGTTCGTGGGGATCGGTGCCGTACTGGCCTGCTGGAGAGTTAAAGGGCGCGCTCCCTGGTCTCCCCTGGAGCGCCTCGCCCTGTGGGGGGCGCTCCTCGTCGGCGCCGGCCTCTTGCTCTCGCCCACCTACTACTACCACTACTCCGCCTTCATGGCCCCGTTCGTCGCCCTCGTCGCGAGCTCGGTGGCCGGAAGGGTGAGCGCGTGGCGCAACGCCACGCCCGCGGCGCGCTCCATCCTCCGCCCGAAACTGGGATGGATGGCCACGGGGGCCGCGCTGTCGACGCTGCTCGGAACGTTGATCCTCGTGGTCGTCGACCTTCCCGTGGCGCCGCAGGTGGGCGACGCGGTGAGCGACGCCATTCCCGGCCATGGATGCGTGCTCTACGCCAATCCGACACTGGCGCTGCTGGACAACCGTTTCACCTCTGATGTCAGCGGCTGTCCCGACGTCATCGATTGGCTGGGTCAGGAGCGGGTCCTGGACAGCGGGAGCGCGACCGCAGCGTCGGACTCCGCCAACAGACACCTCCAAGCGGTGATGGGTCGCTGGATCGACTCCTCCGACGCCGTGGTTCTCGAAGCCAGCAATCAGGGGCTCGATTCCGCCAACGTGCAGTACCTGCGCACCCACTTCGCCCGCCGGGCGCACATCCCGCGGGGTCTCAGGATCTTCGTGCGCACGCCGGCAGGGCGGCACAAAAGCGTCTGATCTCAGACCCCGCGCCGTCGCGTCCGCCGCCGGCCCGAGCCGGCTGACGCGAGCGTGGGCGGCCCCGATCTGCGTCGGGAGCCGCCCACGCGAACCATTGCCAAGCGGCGCCGGGGCTTATCCGGAGACCGGGGCGGTTGCGGGCGTCTCACCCTGGGTCGGATGGGACCCCGAACCCGTTCCCATGTTCGGGCAGTTCTTGGTGGTCCCCGACGAGGACGTCGAACTGCTCGAGGGCGTCGTGCTCGTCGAGCCCGAGGTGCCACTGGTGGCAGTGGAGCCCGTGCTGGTGCTCGTGCTGGTGCTGGTGCTGGTGCTGGTGGCCGCATCGGCGACCAGAGCACCCCCGGCGATCAGACCACTGGTGAGAGCTCCGATGGCAATCACGTTTCGGAGACGGAATCTCATGGTTACTGCTCCTTTTGTCGGTGTCACGTACTCCACTCATTTGGAGGAGCAGGGACACCTTGCGGGACGAAGCTGTGCGTCCGTCCCGACGTGCATCAAGCCGAGATAGGAATCGGTTGGCAGCACACGGCCGTGTCGGTGCACGGCCATGTCGGTGCACGGCCATCAGTCGCCGCAGCGCTGGGCGTGCGGATCTAGCTGTCGGTGGCCGATCGCGAGGGAGCACCGACCGGCTGGTCGATCGGCACGGCGTGGACTCCGCTCCCCGCCGGCTGCCCTTCCAGCCCGGGTTGCTCCGGAGCGGTACGGCTCTGGCTCTGGACCGCATCAGTGCCGTTGCGTGCTGCCACGCGCGGCACCGCAGGTTCGCCGATCACACGTACGTGTGCGGTGGCGGCGGCCGGGCTGGGCTCCCGCTCGGGATCAAGGGCCAGGCTATCGAGCTGGCGCAGCGCCCTCCGCCGGCGGAGCGGGCCACCGGGCTCCGCCGGGTGACCCTCCCCCGCCCTGTTGTCGGCGGACCACTTGCGAGCGCGCTTCATGGGCCGTATTTTCGCAGAGGCGGGCGGCCCATCCGCGGACCGTCGACCGGTGACTCAGACCGCCCGGTTGGCCGAGCGTCTCCACGGAGGCGGACTCGGCAACTCGGCGGCGTCACCACTAACGAGTCCCTTGAGGTCGGCCCGGAGAAGCAGCACCCGCCCGGACAGCCCCGAATCGTCCAGGGCGACCTGTGCCCCGGCACCGACCTTCTCCGCCGACGCTTCCGAAGCGATACCCAGCAGTGACGGGCCCGCGCCCGACCAGCACGATGCGAGCGCGCCGGACTGCACCAGGGCCTCGAGCAGGGCGGGTGCCTCGGGGAAGAGGGTCGCCCGGGCATTTTGATGCAGCCGATCGGCAGTGGCCTCGGGCGTCAGCAGCGCGGGGTCGGCCAGTCCGGCCAGCAGCAGGCCCATCCTCCCCAGGTTGAACAGCGCATCGTCACGAGAGAGCGTCTCGGGCAGGACGGCGCGGGCCTCGGCGGTCACCAAGGGCCGATCGGGCACTATGACCACGAAGGCCAGTCCCCTGCTCAGCGGCAGGTGGGCGGCGCTGGGAGTGCCCTCCACATCGGCGGCGGCCACCAGTCCACCGAAGACACTCGCAGCCGCATTCTCGGGATGGCCGTCCCAGGCGGCGGCAACGGCAAACGGGTCGTCGGCACCGCAGGCGGCCGCGGCAGCTGCAGCCAGCGCGGCGGACGAACCGAGGCCGCGCGAAACCGGGATTTGTGAGCGCACGGTGACGGCGATGCGATCATGGCCGAGAATGGCCCTAGCGACACGTACCGCCAGGTGTGACGCATCGTCGCAGAGTCCCGCGCCCTCTCCCTCGGAATGGACGCGCAGAGACGGCGCCGGTTCCACCTCGACCTGGACGTAGCAGTCAAGTGCGACGGCCAGTGCGTCGAAGCCCGGCCCTAAATTCGCCGACGATGCGGGGGCTCGGGCGCGCATCACGTCAGAATAGGCGTTGGAGCATGGTCGGTTTTGGAAGGTCGCCCCGCAGTGCGACCGGGACCACCACCCGTTGGGTGCCGAGCGCGACCACCACCGACCCGATGCGCCGACCCTTCTTCGCCCCGGCGAGGATCGCATTCCCGTCGACCAGCACCTGATCTGCACTCACCCCGGGCCAACTCAGGACGTCGGCCGTGCTGGCCGCAGTCGCGGCGACGGTATGGCCCGCCACGCTGACGTGGGCGACGACCTCCCCGGCGCGCACGAGAGGAGTGGCCTCGATAAACGTGCGGGCGTGGTCAGCCAGATTCAACGCGATGTAACCGGCGACTTCGAGCACATTGGGGCCTGTCTGCCCCGTGACGGCGCTAAGGACCAGCGTGGGCCGCCCGTGCACCATCCGCATCACGGCGACGACATCACACCCTCCCGCCGCCGTCGTGAACCCCGACTTGACCCCGATCACCCCTTGGAATCCGAGCCAGGGGGTGTAGGTCGAAATGGTCCCGGCAACCGGCAGGGTCACCGACGACATTTTCACAATGCCGGCAAACGTAGGGTTCATCATGTCGAGCCCGGCCACCTTCAAGAGGTCACCGGCGGTGGACTGCGAACCTTCGTCGAACCCACTGGGATCGGCGTAATGGGTGTGGTCCATGCCGAGTTGCGCCGCGGTGCTGTTCATCTTGGCTACGAACGCAGGGATGCTGCCGGCGTCCCAGCGCGCCAGGGTGTCGGCGAAATTATCGGCCGAATGGACCAGGAGCCCTTCGAGCAGTTGCCGCTCTGTCAGGACCTCGCCCACCGTCACCTGCGCGTTGGCCTGGTCCTCTACCGTGTCGTTGTCGAAGTCGTCCATGTCGGCCAGGCCCATGGTGATGCCGGGGCCGTTCTGGGACGGGCCGATCGGATGGTCATGGAGGATGACATAGGCGGTCATGATCTTCGTGAGGCTGGCGATGGGCACCGGGGTCTCAGGTCCCGAGGTCACGTCGATGCCCACCGACGGCACCGCGACCGCGGCCTGCCCCGTGGTGGGCCACGGCAACACCACGGACGATGACGCGGCATGGACGGTGGGCGCCATCAAGTCCGTGACGGCGGCCACCGGGGTCGGCGCATCGAGCCGGACCACCGCGACGGCCGCGATCACGAGGACTACCACCAGGGCCAGGGCCAGGGCCATCGCGACGCGACGTCGAGTCCGCCGCCGGCGCACGTGACGCGCCGGCGGGACCGGCGGGACCGGTGGCACACGATCCGGAGCTTCCGCGCCGTCCGCCGGCTGCTCGAGAGAACCGAGGTGGAACGGCGCCACCATGAGTGGCTGCGGCTCCGAGCGGCTCAACGGTCGTTCAGACCATCGAGCTCATCGACGGTCATCAACACTTGCCGCGCCTTGGAGCCCTCGCTCGGACCCACCACTCCCCGGCGCTCGAGGAGGTCCATCAAGCGCCCGGCGCGGGCAAAACCCACCCTGAGCTTCCGCTGCAACATGGAGGTGGACCCTAACTGGGATCGGACCACCAGGTCCATGGCGGCCGTGAGGTACTCGTCATCGTCGTCATCGACCCCGTCGACTCCACCCGACGGTCCCTCCAGGACGTTCTCGATGCCGACCACCGGCTCGGTCGTGCCGCCCTGGGCGTGCCAGTGCTCCACCACGTCTTTGACTTCCCTCTCCGAGACCCACGGGGCCTGGAGCCGGCGCGGGACGTTCGAGGAAGCCGTGAGCAACAGCATGTCCCCCTTGCCGACCAATCGCTCCGCACCCGCCTGATCCAAAATGACCCGACTGTCCGCCAGCGAGGAGACCGACAGGGCCATGCGGCTGGGAATGTTGGCCTTGATGACGCCGGTGATGACGTCGACGGACGGGCGCTGGGTGGCCAGCACCAGGTGGATGCCTACGGCGCGGGCCATCTGGGCGATGCGCACGACGGAGTCCTCGACGTCGCGGGCGGCCACCATCATCAGGTCGTTGAGCTCGTCCACGACAATGAGGATGAACGGCAGGACCTCCGGAGGCTGGGGCTCGTCGTCTATCTCGTCCTCGCCGTAGACCGCGGGATGTTCGGAGCCGAGGGCTTTTGCGGTCGATTCGGCCATGCGCCTCTTGTCCGATGGCGGCCCGGGAGGCGTGAGCTCTCCGGCGGCCAGGGCGAGGTTGTAGCCGGTGATGTCGCGCATCCCGTTCTCGGCCAGCAGGTCGTAGCGCCGCTCCATCTCCTTGACCGCCCACTGGAGGGCGTTGGCGGCCTTCTTGGGGTCGACCACGACCGGGCTGATCAGGTGCTGCAGCCCGTTGTACTGCCCCAGCTCCACCCGCTTGGGGTCGATCAACATCAGCCTGACCTGCTCGGGCGTGCTGCGCATGAGCACCGACGTGATGATCGAGTTGATGCAGGAGGACTTGCCGGCCCCGGTGGCGCCCGAAATGAGGATGTGGGGCATCTCAGCCAGATTGGCCATGACGGCCCGCCCGGCGATGTCGCGACCCATGGCCACCTCGAGCGGATGGGTAGCCGCCTTGGCCTCGGCGGAGTCGAGGATGTCCCGCAGCGCCACCAACTGCCGGGTCCGGTTGGGAACCTCGACACCGATGGCCGACTTGCCCGGGATCGGGGCGAGTATGCGGACGTCGGGGGACGCCATCGCGTAGGCGATGTCACGCGAGAGGCTGGTGACCCGGGCCACCTTCACCCCCGCCCCGAGCTCCAGTTCGAAGCGCGTCACCGTGGGCCCCACCGTCTTGCCCAGCAGCGTCGTCGCCACGCCGTGCGCCTCGAGGGCGGCCACGAGTGTCTGCCCGGCGACCTCGAGTTGGCGGAGGTCCTGGCTCAGCTGCTTGGTGGCCGAGAGCAGCGTGATCTTCGGCAGCTGCCATTGGCCGCCCGCCCGTGGTGTGGCGCCCACCACCGCCGGGAGGCGCGCCGGCTCGGCGTCCGCCTCGGGCTCGGGCTCGGGGAGCTCGGGCTCCTCTTCCTCGGCGAGCAGATCGGGGGGCGGCGCCTGCACCACCCTCACCCTCTTGACCTTGGCGACGGGCTCCTCCTCTTCTTCCTCTTCGTCCTCGTCCCCGTCCTTCAGCAAGCCGGCGTTCCACCACGAGGCCAGGGTCGTGCCGACCGCGCCCGCGCCGACGCGCACGGCGTGGCCGAACGTAGCCAAGGAGACCCCGGTGGCGATGAGACCGGCCACCACGATCAGCGCGATGAAGAGAATCGCCGCCCCGGCGGACCCGATCCCGGCTCGGAGTGGGTGGCCTACCAGTACCCCGATCCACCCGCCTGCGTCGCGCAGTTGCTGGGACTGGTGGAAGGTTGGATCGCCATTGGCCAACTCCCCGAGCCCGGAGAACCCGACCACGCCGAGGAGGGCTCCCAGGCCGGTGCGCAGTGGTTCGGGGCGTTCCCGCTCGAGCAGCAGCACGGTGGCCGCCCCGACACTGACCAAGGGGATGATGACCCGCATCCAACCGACGAGGTAGGCGAAGCCGGTATTGACGTGGTGGCCGATCGGACCCAAGCCGCTGCCCCACAGGGCCAGGGCCAGGAGGACGCCCAGGGTGATCAGGCCGATCGCCCACAGGTCGACCGCGTGCCGCGCGAAGATCGACGGTTCTGGCGCGGCCGCCGCTCTCCTTCGGGGTGCCTGGTGCGCTCCCCGGGTGGTGGTTTTCCGGCCCGGGGGGCGCGCCGAGGCCGCTCGGCGCTTCGGCGTCATGACCACAGTGACAAGGAGATTACTGCCGGGCGTGGCAACTTCGGGGGACACCCGATCGGCGGAGAAGCAACCACGGCGGGTTGAGAGGCGAACATATGTTCGCTATTCTACCGGCATGGCACTGCGCTGGGCGTTAGCCGAGACCGAAGAGGACGGCACGCTCTTTCCCGACGAGCGGAAAGCCAGCCGTCATGTGGGAGAGGGCGCCTATTCCGGGCTGGAGTTTCTCCACGTCAACGCGCGTTCGATCATCAACGCGGTACCGCCCCAGAGCCGGATGCCGTTCCGGTACACCGTCAATTGCTATAGGGGTTGCAGTCATGGATGTACTTATTGCTTCGCCCGGCCGACGCACGAGTACCTCGGCCTGAACATCGGCGAGGACTTCGAGAAGAAGATTGTGGTCAAGGTCAACGCCGTCGAGCGCCTGCGGGCCGAGTTGTGCTCCCCCAAGTGGAGCGGGGAGCACATCGCCATGGGCACCAACACCGACCCGTACCAACACGCCGAGGGCAAGTACCACCTCACCCGGGGCATCATCGAGGTCCTCGCGCAGGCACGGAATCCCTTCAGCATTCTGACCAAGTCGACCCTCATCCTGCGCGACACGGCCGCCCTGGCCACCGCAGCCGCCCGGACCCACGTGGCGGTGAACTTCTCCGTGGGCTGCCTCGACCGTTCGGTGTGGCGGCTGTCCGAGCCGGGCACTCCCCCACCCGACCAGCGCCTGGCCGCGGTGCGGCGTCTCACCGACGCCGGCCTCTCCTGCGGCGTGCTGGTGGCCCCGATCCTGCCGGGGCTCTCCGACTCCGACGATCAGGTGCGGGCGGCGGTCGAGGCCGCCGCCGCGGCCGGCGCCGTCTCCATCAGCGGGGTGGCGCTCCACCTGCGGGGCAGCGTGCGGGAGCACTACCTCGGGTGGCTCCAGACCGTGCGCCCCGATCTCGACGCGCCTACCAGGGAACGGTTCCGCGGCGGCGCCTACCAGGCGCAGAGCGAGCGGGACCGGATTTCCGAGCTGGTCCGCGCCACCGCGACCCGGTGCGGCGTGACCGGACGCTCCACCTACACCCCGGCAGCGCCGGTGCAGATCACGCCGGCGGCCCAGCAGACCCTGCTGTAGCCGCGGCAGGGGACCGCGGCCGCGGCGGCGTGACGGCGTGACGGCGGCGGTTCAGACCATGAGGACGACCGGCACGATCATCGGCCGGCGCCGGGTGCGATCGCCCACGAACTTGCCCAGCGCCTTGCGGGCGTGACGGCACAGGACCTCGCTGTCACGCGCCCCGTCGCGCAGGGCACTGGTGACGGCGGCGCCGACCACCTCGCTGGCCTCCCCCAGGAGTGCCTCGGCCTCGGGCGCGTGCACCCAGCCGCGCGTCTCGATGACCGGCGCCTCGCTCAGGGTGCCCTGGTGGGGATCGACCGTCACCACCACCATGACCACACCCTCTTCGGCCAGCTTCTGCCGGTCGCGCAGCACACCGTGGCCGATGTCGCCCACGGTGCCGTCGACGTAGACGTACCCGGCGGGCACCTTGCCGTCGCGTGTAATGCCCCGGGCGTTCAGCTGCACGGCGTCGCCGTCCTCGCACAGCAGCACCTTGGAGGGGGCGATGCCCATGGAGACGGCGAGTCGCACATGGTGCACGAGGTGCCGGTACTCCCCGTGCACCGGGACGAAGCACTCCGGCCGGGTCACCGACATCAGGGTCCGCAGTTCGCCCTGCCGGGCGTGGCCACTGACGTGGACGGCCTCCGCTCCGGTATGGATCACCTCGGCGCCCCGCCGGTAGAGCTCGTCGATCACCCGCCCCACCGACCATTCGTTGCCGGGGATGGGGTGGGCGCTGATGATGACGGTGTCGCCCTCGCCCACCCGGAGCCACTTGTTGTCGCCCGTCGCCATCAACGACAGCGCGGACATGGGCTCGCCCTGGGAGCCGGTGGAGATCACGCACATCTGCCCCGGAGGGACGGTGTCGACGTGCTCGATGTCGATCAAGGTTCCCTTGGGGATGGTGATGATGCCCAGCCGGATGCCCAGTTCCACGTTCTTGCCCATGGAGCGTCCCAGCGTCGCCACCTTGCGGCCGCTGGCGACCGCAGCGTCGATGATCTGCTGCACCCGGTGCATGTGGCTGGCGAAACAGGCCACGACGATGCGCTTGTCGGTCTGCGAGGCGAAGACGCGGCGCAGGGCGATGCCGACCGAGGACTCGGATTCGGTGAATCCCGGCTCCTCGGCGTTGGTCGAGTCCGACAGGAGTAGCCGGATGCCCTCGGTCTTGGCCAGCTCGCCCATCCGCGAGAGGTCGGTCCGGCGCCCGTCGACTGGTTGCAGGTCGAGTTTGAAGTCACCCGAATGGAGGATGACGCCCTGGGGGGTGTGGAAGGCAATGGCGAACGCGTTGGGCACCGAGTGGGTGACCGGAATGAACTCCACATCGCACGGACCGATGCGGCGGCGCTCCCCGTCGCCCACCGCGATGAACTCCGTGCGGTCGGCGAGGCCGGCCTCTTCCACCCGGTTCCGAGCCAGGCCGACGGTGAGCTCGGACCCGTAGATGGGGACTTGCAGATCGCGCAGGAGGTAGGCCAGCCCTCCGGTGTGGTCCTCGTGCCCGTGGGTGAGGACGATGCCGTCGACCCGGTCGGCCCGCTCCCGGAGATAGGTGAACTCGGGCAGGACCAGGTCGACGCCGGGCATGTCGGCGTCGGGGAACATGATGCCGCAGTCGAGGACGATGATGCGGCCGTCGACCTCGATACAGGCGCAGTTACGACCGATCTCGCCGAGTCCTCCGAGAAAGACGACACGGACAGGAGACGCCTTGGGGCGTGACTTCGCTTTGTCAGGCAACCGGGTGGCCCGTTGCAAGAGGAGGGCCGAAGGCCGCCAGGATTTTGGTGGCCTGCGCGTCGAGTTCCGGCGACGATGCGCCCATCGGCAGGCGGCACTGCCCGACGCGCAGGCCCATGGCGCGGCAGATGGCCTTGGCGGGCAGAGGATTCGGGTAGTCCTCGCTCGACTGGAAGTCGATGGCGTCGAGGAGTTGGGCGTTGCCGGCGATCGCCCCGGCCAGGTCGCCACCGAGGAACGACTCGATCACCTGGCCCAGCTGCGGCCCGATCCAGTGCGAGGCGACACTGATCGCGCCCACCGCGCCGACGGCCAAGAGCGGCAGGGTCATCGCGTCGTCGCCGCTGTAGATCTGAAAGCCCGAAGGAACGCGGGCCGCCAAATGCGCCGTAGCAACCGGATCACCGGCGGCATCCTTGAGCGCCACAATGGCGGGCACGTCATGCGCCAGACGCAAGAGCGTGGTCCCGGCGATACGACGACCGGTCCGGACGGGAATGTCGTAGAGCGTGACCGGCAGGCCGCCCGCGGCCTCGGCCACGGCGCTGAAGTGCTCGTAGAGGCCGTTCTGCGAAGGCCGGTTGTAGTACGGCGTCACCACTAGCACTCCGTCGACGCCGCACGCCTTAGCCCGCGCCGTCAACTTCACCGAGTGGTCGGTGTCGTTCGACCCGGTGCCGGCGATCACCGGAATGGTGACGGCCGACGCCACGGCGCGCCAGAGGTCGCACTTCTCCTCGTCGGAGAGGACCGAGCTCTCGCCGGTGGACCCGCTGAGGACCAGGCCGTCGCTGCCGTGACCGGCCAGCCAGCGGGCGAGCTCGATCGCCGCGTCCACGTCGAGGGCGCCCGCGTCGTCGAAAGGGGTCACCATGGCGGTGACGACGCGCCCGAAGCGGGGCGGGTCGGACAACGGGGGACTCATCAAGAGGTCACGCTACCAGTCGCCTCCGGCGGGGCGAGGCCTTCGGGCCCCGCGCCTGACCACCGTGGGCGTCGGTGCGCTACGCCACCTGGCGTTCGGCCGGCGAGCCGTCGGCGAATGCGTCCTCGTCCTCGGTCGAGTCGGTGAGGTTCTCGAATGCGATGGCGCCCATTTCGGTGAACTTCTGGCGCAGCCAGCCGTCGGCGGCATCGAGCAGGCCGAGCTTCTTGAGGTTGGGCACGATCTTGGAGAACAGGAGGATCTGGAACTCGTCGCGCTCGGGTGCCTGCATCTGCACCTTGATGACATCGGCCATCGGGACCTCCAGGCGCTCCCAGACCTCCTGCATGATGAGGCGATCCTTCATGCGGATGGCCGCCTCGAAGGCGAACTCCTGCCGCTCGCGCAACTCCGCCGCGTCGAGCTCCTTGTAGTACTCCTGCAGGCTCAACACACCGAAGGCCACGTGACGCGCCTCGTCGGCCATGACGTAGCGCAGGAGCTTCTTCAGCAACGGCTCCGTGGTCATGGCGTGGATGAAGCCGAACGCGGCCAGGGCGAGACCTTCGACCATGATCTGCATGCCGAGGTAGGTCATGTCCCAACGAGAGTCGCTGACGATGTCGTCCAGCAAGAGGCCGAGGTGCGCGTTCATCGGGTAGTGGCCGGAGAGCTTGGTATCGAGGTACTTGGAGAAGACCTCGACGTGGCGTGCCTCGTCCATCACCTGCGTGGCGGCGTAGTACTTGGCGTCGATCCACGGGACGGTCTCGACAATCTTCGCCGTGCACAACAGTGCGCCCTGCTCACCGTGCATGAACTGGGAGAGGAGCCAGTTCTGGTTCTCGACGCCGAACTTCAGCCACTCCTTGTCGCCCCACTTCTCCAACACGGTGCCCGCGAGATCGACCTGGCCCCATTGCATCATGTCCTGGTTGGCCTCGTTGTTGTTCAGGACGACCTTCTCCTGGTCGACCTCGATCGACCAGTCCAGGTCGGTCTGGCCGTTCCACTGGGCCTTCTTGGCCTTCTCGTAGAGCTTGTCGAGTTGGGGCTTGGCGCCCTTCTCGTAGTCCCAGGTGAACTCCGCCGGGCAATTGTCGGGCACCCGGTGGTAGCCGTCGACGTCGTAGTGCCCGACGAAGCTCAGCACCGCCTCGAGATCGTTGATGTCGTCTCGCCCGATGATGTCGAGGTTGCTCTTCATTTGGGCACGCTCGTCGTCGCTGAGGGTGGTCATGGCACGGCTCCCTTTTTGGCGTTGGTGGACGGATCGGATGGGTTGGCGGTGGCGGTGGCGGTGGCGGTGGCGGTGGCGGTGGCGGCGGTCGTCGGGGCGGATCGCAGGGCGAGAATGCCCGGCATGACAAAGGCGCGCACCAGGGCCCGGGTGTCCTCGGGGTCGGACAGGTCGGTGCCGGGCGCCGGGTCGGCCAGGTACGCCAGAACGATGCGGACGGCCCATTCGGCCGCTCGCGAGGCCTCGTCCGGCGAGAGCCAGCGGGCGAAGAACGGCGCGGCGAAGTCCCCGGCGCTGAACAGGATCCGGTCCATCTCGGCGAAGATCAACCGGGGCAGGATCACGTCCGGCTCGTGGATCAGCAGGTAGGCCAGCGCGCCATGGGCGCTGAGACGGCGGGCGGATTCGACCATCCCGGCCACCAGCACGTCCTCGAGATCGGTGGCCTCGCCCATGACGACGGCCAACGACGAGAAGAGGCGCGCCACTTCGGTCTCCACCACGGCGGCGATGACGGCGTCCTTGCCGCCGGGGAACGTCCGGTAGAGGGTGGCGCGGGAGAACCCGGCCTCGCGGGCGATGTCGTCGACCGTGGTCTTGCCCAATCCCTGGCGGGCGAGACACGCCAGCGCGGCGTCGACGATGCGGACCCGGGTCGACGACCGGTCGTCCGCGCCCAGGTGACGCAGGACCTTGCGCTCCCGGCCGGCTACCTCAAGGCGACGGGTGTCTGCCTTTACGCATGCCTGGGCCACCATTGAAACAGTATGGCGCCTTTTGTCTCAATGTCAACCAGTCGAGCCGTCAGGAGACGTTGACGTGGCCGGGCGCGATGCACAGCACCAAAACGGCCAGGACCCCCAGCGTGGCGGCGCTGGCGCCCACGCTGACTGCGACCTCACCCGCCATCTGGCGCAACGTCGAAGCGTACTGATAGGCGAGCGCCAGCACCGCCCCGGTCACCAGACCGCCGATGTGGGCCTGCCACTCGATGTTGCCCGTGAAGCCGATCACCAGGTTGATCACGATCAGGGCGACCACCGGGCCCATGGGTTTGCGTCGGATGAGGGCCAGCACCACGTACGCGCCCATGACGCCGAAGATGGCGCCCGAGGCGCCTGCGCTGATCCCGTTGACGGGCGCGATCAGGTACGAGAGCACATTGCCCCCGATACCGGTCAGCAGGAAGAGGACCAGGAACCGGCTCTTGCCCAACATGACCTCGACCGCGGGACCGACGATGAGGAGGGTGACCATGTTGAAGGCGATATGGAGGAAATCGATGTGCAGAAAGATCGAATCGAAGATGCGGTAGTACTGATGGCCGTAGTGGACGCCGTAGGGCCACATACCGAAGCGGTCGATCACGTTGGCCTTGCCGAAGCCGCTGACCACGAAGATCACAACGCAGACGGCGACCAACCCGATCACCACCGGAGTGGGGTTGGTCGAGCCGACGATCCCCGTCCGGTTGGAGTTCGACCCGGCGAACGGCCGGATCACCCGCGTCTTCTTGGCTCCGGCGGAGACGCAGCTCGGGCACTGCCAACCCACCGCCGCCTGGTGCATGCAGTCGGTGCAGATGGGCCTGTCGCAGTGGCCGCAGACCACCGAGGCGGCGCGATCGGGATGGTTCACGCACGGCGGGGCGCTCACCGGATACCAGCCAGGAGCTCGGCCCGGACCAGCCGCGCCACCTGCTCGGGATCGTTGAGATCCCACCGCCCCGGGGAGCCGATATAGGACAGCACCATCCGGGCCAAGAAATCCGCCGCCGCGTCAAGCTCGGCCCCTTCTGCCATACCGTGACGGATCAGGTAGGGCACCAGGAAGGCGGCGATCAGCGTGTGGGTCTCGTTGGCCTCCACCGTCAGCCGGGGCACGAGGATCTCGGGCTCGGTCTGGAGAATGCGCTGGAGCACCTCATGGTCGACGATGGCGTTGTGTGCGAAGACCAGGCCCCGCTCCATGACCTCTTCAAGCGTCTCGGCGTCATGCACCTCGTCGTAGAGGCGCAGGAAGAAGCGGGCGAACTCCCAACCGACCACGGCGCCGATCAGCTCGTCACGGCCACCCGGGAAGTAGCGGTAGACGGTGGCCCGCGACACGCCGGCTTCCCGGGCGGCGTCCTCGACCGTTGTCTTGGCCAGACCCCAGCGGGCCACACAGTCGTAGGTGGCCACGAGCAGGCGCTCCCGCACGTCGCTCACCGGGAGTGGGCGCTCACAGGTCGAGGAGGGCTTCGAGCCCGACGGTGAGCCCTGGGCGGTCGGGCACGGCGCGCACGGCCAGGAGCACACCCGGCATGAACGAGCGCCGGTCGTAGGAGTCATGGCGGATGGTCAAGCTCTGACCCAGCGCGCCGAAGATCACCTCTTCGTGGGCGATGAGGCCGGGCAGCCGCACCGAGTGGATCCGGATCCCGCCGGGACCTTCACCGCCTCGGGCCCCGGGGAGGACGAGCTCGGTGGTGGGATCTGCCGGCAGTGGCGGAGAGCCGGCCCGGCTCCGGGCGGCTGCGATCCCCGCTGCCGTCTGCCGGGCCGTCCCCGAAGGAGCGTCGCGCTTGGCGTCATGATGGAGCTCGATCACCTCGACCCCGTCCATATGGGGGGCGGCGAGCTCGCAGAAGCGCATGAGGAGCACCGCTCCGATGGCGAAGTTCGGCGCCACCACCGCATTGGCCGGCGAATCGGCGAAAAGCTGGGCCGCCGCCTCGAGCTCGGCGTCACCGAGACCGGTCGTGCCCACGACGGCGTGGATGCCTTCTTGGGCGTAGAGGGGGAGGTTGACGCGCACAGCGTCGGCCACGCTGAAGTCGACCACGACTTCGGCGCCCTGGGCGCGCAGCGCGGCGACATCGCTCACCACGGTCAGACCCTCGATGACCTGCCCGTCGTGACCCGGGTCCACGACGACGACGAGCTCGAGGTCCGCTGCGGCGGCCACGGCGCGGCAGACCTCACGCCCCATCCGACCGCCGGCACCGACAACACCGACCTTGCGCATGGTGCTGAACCCTAATGGCCAGCCAGTGAGGCAACGTGGTCAGCGAAGGCATCCTCGTCGAAGGGGCCGACGGCGCTGAGCGTGCGGGGAGCCTCGACCAGCTCCTGGGCCCGGGCCAGCACCTGGTCACGATCGACCGCCTCAACGCGGGCCAGCACCTCGTCGATCTTGTGCACTTCGCCGTGCAGGAGCATGGCGGCGCCGATGCGGCCCATGCGCGCACCGGAATCCTCACCGGACAGCAGCATCTCGGCCCGCAGGTTCCCCTTGGCCACGGCGAGCTCTCGGTCGGTGATCCCGTGCTCGGCGAGCAGCTCGAGCTCACCGGTCACGATGCGTAGCACCTCGTCGACGTTGTCCGGCGCGGTGCCGACGACTACGGCCAGCGACCCGGCATCTTCATAGGTGGCACGTTCGGACCAGACCGAGTAGGCCAAGCCGCGCTCTTCGCGTACCTTTTGGAACAGCCGGCTCGACAACCCGCCGCCCAAGACGTGGTTGAGCACGGCGAGAGCGAAGCGGCGTTCGTCGAAGCGCGACACCGAGCGCACGCCGTAGACGACGTGGGCCTGCTCGGTCGGCCGCCGTACGACGTGCAGCCGCTCGGTGGCGGGCCCTGGCGCGGTACGGGCGGGAGCGGTCCCTCCCGCGTGGCCGGTGAAGCGCCGTTCGAGGTCGGCCGCCACGCCGTCGTGCGTGCAGTCGCCGGCCACCGAGACCACCATGTTGGCAGGGCGGTAATGGTGTGCGAAGAAGCGGCGTATGTCTTCCGCGTGCAGATCTCCCACCGTGGCCTGCGTGCCGAGCGTGTCGCGCCCGAGCGCGTGGCCGGGGAAGATCGAGGACTGCCACTGTTCCGCCACCAGATCCGCCGGCTCGTCGGCGTGCATCAGGATCTCGTCGAGTATGACGGAGCGCTCGGCGTCCACATCGGAGGGACGCAGTGCGGGGTCCCACATGATCTCGCTCAAAATGTCGAGCCCGAGCGGGAGGTGCTCGGAGAGCAGCCGCACGTAGAAGGTGGTGTACTCCTTGGTGGTGAAGGCGTTGCAGTCGCCCCCCACCTCATCGAGCGACTCGGCGATGGTGGCGGCCGAGCGCGTCGGCGTGCCCTTGAAGAGCAGGTGCTCGAGGAAGTGCGACGCGCCGGCCAGCTCGTCGGATTCGTCCCGCGAGCCCGAGCCCACCCAGTACGCCACCGCTACCGAGCGCACATCCGCCATGGTCTCGGTGACCAGGCGGATGCCGCTCGGCAGTACAGAGGTTTCGATCAACGGCGACGCGAGCGGCCGCGGGGCGGGCGGCGGTCGCCACCACTGCTGCTGCGGCCCTCGGCCTCGACCGCGCCGGGACCGAGGTCGCCCAGCTCCGAGACGAGCTCGGCCTCGAAGGCGTCCTCGAACGAGGGCACCCCGTTGGCGGCCGGAGCGGCAGCCGACGAAGGCCCGCTGTCCCGGTTGCGCTCGCCGCGGTCGCGGTCGCGGTCGCGGTCACGCCCGCCCCGGTCGCGGTCGCGGTCGCCGCGGTCACGGTCGCCCCCTCCCCCACCCGAGTCGCCCGAGGACGCCACGTCGGCCGCACCTTCGGGCGCCGATGCCAGCGAGAGGGAGACCTTGCCCTGCGGGTCGATGTCGTCGACCCTGACCTCGATCGGCTGGCCGAGCGTCAGCACGTCTTCCACGTTGTTGATCCGCTTGCCGCCGGCCAGCGGCGAAAGCTTGGAGATGTGGAGCAGGCCGTCACGCCCGGGGAGCACGTTGACGAAGGCGCCGAACTTGGTGATGTTGACCACCTTGCCGGCGTAGACCGCGCCGACGTCGGCGGTCGGTGGGTCGAGGATGAGCGAAATGCGGCGGCGCGCCTCCTCGACGGCATTGCCGTCCTTGGCCCCGATGGTCACCGTGCCGACCATGCCGTCGTCGTCGACCGCGATGTCGGCGCCGGTCTCCTGCTGCAAGGTGTTGATGACCTTGCCCTTGGGCCCGATGACCTCACCGATCTTGTCGATCGGGATCTCCATGGAGACGATCTTCGGGGCACTGTTGGCCACGTGGTCGCGAGGCTCGGCGATGGCACCGGCCATGACATCGAGGATCGTGAGCCGGGCCTCCTTGGCCTGCAGGAGCGCCTTGGCCAGCACGTCGGCCGGAAGGCCGGCGATCTTGGTGTCGAGCTGAAGGGCGGTCACCGCGTCGGCGGTACCCGCCACCTTGAAGTCCATGTCACCGAAGGCGTCTTCTGAGCCCAAGATGTCGGTCAGGGTGACGTAGGTACCCTCGTCGTAGACGAGGCCCATGGCGATGCCCGCCACCGCAGCCTTGAGGGGGACACCGGCGGCCATCAGCGAGAGGGTCGAGCCACAGACCGACGCCATCGACGTCGACCCGTTGGAGGCCAGCACGTCGGAGACGACACGCAGGGTGTAGGGAAACTCCTCGGCGCTCGGCACCACCGGCAAGAGCGCCCGTTCGGCCAGCAGCCCGTGGCCGATCTCGCGGCGCTTGGGGCCCCGCATGAAACCGGTCTCGCCGGTCGAGAAGGGCGGGAAGTTGTAGTGGTGCATGTAGCGCTTGGAGTCGACCGGGGTGATCGTGTCGAGCATCTGGGCCATGCGGGGCATGCCGAGCGTGGTGACGTTGAGCACCTGGGTCTCGCCCCGCTGGAACAGGGCCGAGCCGTGCGCCGTGGGGAAGAGGTCGATCTCCGCCGAGAGCGGGCGGATGTCGGCCGTGCCCCGGCCGTCGACCCGCAGGCCGTCCTCGACGATGCGCTTGCGCACCAGCTTCTTGGTCAGCGAGCGGATGGCGGCCTTGACCTCGCCGGAGCGGCCTTCGAACTCGTCGGCCAGCGCGGCCTGGATCTCCTTGCCCGCCCCGTCCAGCGCGGCGTTGCGCTCGGCCTTGGCCGTGACCAGGTTGGCCTTGGCGATGAGGTCGGTGCCGATCGCCTCGACCCGGGCCCAGACCTCCTCGGCGTAGTCGACCTGCGTCGTGAACTCCATGGTCTCGATCGGCCCGTGGGCGGCGACCACCTCCGCCACCAGTTGGCGCTGCAGGAGGATCGACTCGCGGATCCACGTCTTGGCCGCCTCGAGGCCCTCCGCCAGCACCTCTTCGGTGACCTTGGGCGCACCCGCCTCGTAGTAGTCCCACGAGCGCTCGGTCCCGCCGGCTTCCACCATCATGATGGCGATGTCGGTCTCGGACGTCTCGTCCAGGGCCCGGCCGGCCACCACCAGCTCGAAGGTGGCGGCTTCGCCCTCGTCGAAGGTGGGGTGCGGGATCCAGGTGCCGTCGACGCTGTAGGCCACCCGGACGGCCCCGATGGGCCCGTCGAAGGGGATGCCCGACAGCATCAGCGCGGCCGAGGACGCGTTGATGGCCAGGACGTCGTGGGGGTTGACCTGGTCGGCGCCGAAAATGGTGCCCACGACGTGGACCTCGTTGCGGAAGCCGCTGGGGAAGGACGGGCGCAGCGGCCGGTCGATGAGGCGGCAGGTCAGGATGGCCTGGTCCGAGCTCTTGCCCTCCCGGCGGAAGAACGAGCCGGGGATCTTCCCGGCGGCGTAGGCGCGCTCTTCAATGTCGACGGTCAGGGGGAAGAAATCGGTCCCCTCCCGTACGGATCGTGCTGCGGTGGCCGTGGCCAACAGGACGGTGTCCCCGATGCGGGCCAAGACGGCGCCGTCGGCCAACTGGGCCAACTTTCCCGTCTCGAACGAAAGGGTACGGTCGGTGCCACTGATGGGGCCCGACACGGAAATGGCGTCAGCCATGATGCTCCTCGTGTTTGGTGTTTGGGGGCATCTTTTGGCTGGTTCCCAGTGGTCGACCACCTCCCTTTTGGAAGTGACCGGCGACTGGCAGCCAGCGTCCCGGGATGCCCGGATGTGCTCGTTACCGCCGAATGCCGAGACGGCCGATGATGGTGCGGTAGCGCTCGACGTCGTTCTTTCGCACGTAATCGAGCAGCCGACGACGCTGGCCGATGAGTTTCATCAGGCCGCGTCGAGTGTGGTGGTCCCCTTTGTGACTCTTCAAATGCTCCGTCAGATGGTTGATCCGCCCCGACAGCAGTGCGATCTGCACCTCCGGTGACCCTGTGTCACTGTCGTGCAGCCGGTACTCGGCAATAGTGGCCTGCGTGTCGGGCATAAATCGAAGAACCTCGGAGACGTTGGTGGAGTACGGCGGGGACCAGCCCCAACCGGCGAATATCGTAGCAGGTGCTCAGCGATCAGCCGAGAGCACCCTCTCGGCGGCGGCGGCGTCCCGGTGCATCTGGGCGATGAGAGCGTCCACGGTCTCGAACTTCTGGTCGCCCCGGAGGCGGTCGATGAACGACACCCGGCTGTGCTCGCCGTAGAGGTCGCCGTCGAAATTCAGGAGATAGGCCTCCACCAGGACCGGAGCGGTGCCCGGCTCGTAGAACGTGGGGCGCCGTCCGACCGAGATGGCGGCGTCGTGCACCGTGCCGTCGGCCCGGGTGAAGTACCCGGCGTAGATCCCGTCGGCCGGGAGGGCGATGTCGTCGGCGACCAAGAGGTTGGCGGTCGGAAAGCCCAGCTGGGGACCGCCACGCCCGTCCCCGTGCACCACGGGGCCCCTGACCTCGTGGGGCCGGCCCAAGAGCGCAGCCGCCCCGACCACGTCCCCCTCCGCCACCAGTGTCCTGATCCGGGTGGACGAGACCGGCACTGACGCCCCAGATGCAGAGCCGTCGCCTGTGAGCCGGGCCCCGACCACCTCGAAGCCGTACTGGACGCCGAGTTCGGTCAAGAGGGCCACGTTCCCCGTCCGCCCGTGGCCGAAGTGGAAGTCCTCGCCCACGACGACCAACCGGGCGTCGAGCTCGTCCACCAGCACTTCGGTGACGAAGTCCTCGGCGGTCTCATCGGCCCGGGCACGGTCGAAGGCCACCACGTAGGTGCGCTCGACGCCGCAGGCGGCCAGGAGCTCGAGCTTCTGCTCCAGGTCGGTGAGCTGGGGCGGGGCGGATTCTGGCCGCACGACACCGGCCGGATGGCGATCGAAGGTCACCACGACGGTCGAGAGCCCTGCCGCCTCGGCCCGGGCGGACAGATCACGCAGGAGGGCCCGATGTCCGAGGTGCACGCCGTCGTAGGCGCCGATGGAGACGGCAGTTCCGGACATCGCGGTCGAGACTAGACGTCAGCTGCCGGCCACTACGACGGCCGGTTTGATGCGATCGGTCCCGGTGGCCTCGTAGACGGCCAGCAGGCTCCCGTGCCGGTCCACCATGGCCCAGGGGCCATCGCCCACGGCGCCGACGGGGACGCGGTCGAGGGCCAGGCCCCTCCCGATCAGGCCGGCTATCTCGGGCTCCACCGGGACGAGGGCCAGGTCACGCATGGCCTGGGCCGGGGTGAGGATGGCGTCGGGGGTCAGGTGGTCCAGGGGGCGCATGTCGCCCTCTCCGAACGAACCGATGCGGGTGCGCCGCAACAGGCCGATGTGGGCGCCCCCGCCGAGGGCGCTCCCGATGTCGTCGGCCAGGACCCGGATATAGGTGCCCGAAGAGCACTCCACCTCGGCCCGGTAGACACCGGGCCGGTCCGGGTCGGGCTCGACGTCGAAGCGGTACACCGACACTTTGCGGGGCGGCCGTTCGACCTCGATCCCCTGGCGGGCCAGCTCGTGGAGCCGGCGCCCTCCGATCTTGACCGCGGACACCATGGGCGGGACCTGCTCGATGGCACCGGTGAGGGCGGCGGCGGCCGCCCGGACGTCGTCGGGCGTCACGGCGGACATGTCCCACTCCCCGACCACCTCCCCCGACGCATCGAGCGTCGACGTGGCCGTGCCGAGGACGATCTCGGCCACGTAGGTCTTGGGGAGCGCCGTCAGGAATCGCATGAGGCGAGTGGCCCGCCCCAGCCCGACCAGGAGCACCCCGGTCGCATCGGGATCGAGGGTGCCGGCGTGACCGACCCGGCGCTGCCCGAAAATACGGCGGCAGCGGGCAACGACGTCATGCGACGTCCATCCGGCCTCCTTGTCGATCACGACGAGGCCAGTGGCGCTCACCGTCCCGCCTTGCTCATGGACCGAGACACTCATCAATCAGGGAGCTCGTGGTCCTTGTCCAGGCCGCGCAGCAGCTCTTCGACCCGCGACCCGGCCGCGATGGCCGGATCGGCCCGGAACGTCAGCCGCGGCGTGCGCTTGAGGATGACCTGGGCCCCGATGAGGCGCTGGAGATGGGGGCGGCGCTCTTCGAGCGCTTCGGCCGCATCGACCTCCAGGGTGGCGAGGAACACGGTGGCCGTCCGCATGTCGGCCGCCGTGTCCACCGAGGTCACGGTGACCATCCGGAACCGCTCGTCGGCATCGGCCAGCCGTTCGAGCTCTTCGGCGATCACCTGCCGCAGCACCTGATTGACCCGCAGGGCACGGGGGTACGTCGCCGTCCGTCGCTTCACCGTGACGTCACGTCCTTGCGATCTCGCGCTCCTCAAATGTTTCGATGATGTCGCCGGGGTGGAGGTCCTGGAAGTCGGAGAGGCCGATGCCGCACTCGAACCCGGACGCCACCTCCCGGGCGTCGTCCTTGAAACGGCGCAGTGAGACGATGGTCCCCTTCCAGATCACGGTGCCGTCGCGCAGGAACCGCACCTTGGAGCCACGGGTGATCTTCCCCTCCCGCACGTAGCACCCGGCGATGGCGCCGACCCGGGGCACCCGGAATATCTCGCGCACCTCGGCCTCGCCCGTGACCACCTCTTCGTAGAGCGGCGAGAGCAGTCCGAGCATGGCCGCCTCGATGTCCTCGAGCAACTTGTAGATGATCTCGTAGGTCCGGATCTCCACGTCGGAAGATTCGGCCAGCTCCCGGGACCGCTTGTCCGGCCGCACGTTGAAGCCGATGATGGTGGCGCTCGATGCGGCGGCCAGCTGCACGTCGTTCTCCGTGATGCCCCCGATGCCGCGCAGGACGAAGCTCAGCTTCACGTCCTCACGCTCGAGACGCTTGAGGCTTTCGGTCACCGCCTCCAGCGAACCCTGCACATCGGCCTTGAGCACAATGTTGAGCGTGGCCATCTCGCCCCGCTGGATCTGCTCGAACAGGTCCTCCAGCTTCGCTCCGGTGGCGGCCGACGCCACGGGCTTGTGGCCCGAAAGGCGGAAGCGCTGCGCTCTCGCCTCACCGAGTGTCCTCGCCCGTGCCAGGTCCTTCGCGCCCCGCATCTCGTCCCCGGCGTGCGGCGGTTCGGAGAAACCGAGCACCTGGACCGGTGTCGAAGGGAGGGCTTCCTTCACGTGGTCGCCCAGGTCGTCGACCAGTGCCTTGACCTTGCCCCAGGCGGCACCGGCCACCACGGGATCGCCCACGCGCAGGGTGCCCTGCTGGACGATGACGGTGGCCACCGGTCCCCGGCCGGCTTCGAGGTTGGCTTCGAGGACGACGCCGCGCGCCTCCCCCTCCACCCGGGCCGTCAGCTCCTCGATCTCGGCCACCAGTGTGATCTGCTCGAGCAGCTCGTCGATGCCGGTGCCCTGCAGGGCCGAGACCTCCACCACAATGGTGTCGCCTCCCCACGCTTCGGGCACCAGGCCACGCTCGGACAGCTGCTGCAGGACGCGCTCGGGATTGGCGTCGGGACGGTCCATCTTGTTCACGGCCACGATGATCGGCACGTCGGCCGCGGTGGCGTGATCGATGGCTTCGATCGTCTGGGGCATGACGCCGTCGTCGGCGGCCACGACGAGCACGACTATGTCGGTCGCCTGGGCGCCACGGGCCCGCATGGCGGTGAAGGCGGCGTGGCCCGGGGTGTCGATGAAGGTGATCCTCTTGTCGTGCCAGACGACCTGGTACGCCCCGATGTGCTGGGTGATGCCACCGGCCTCGCCGGCCACCACGTCCGTCGAGCGGATACGGTCGAGCAGGAGGGTCTTGCCGTGGTCGACATGGCCCATCACCGTCACGACGGGCGGGCGGGGCCGCTGGTCGGCGTCCTCCTCCTCGTCCTCCTCCTCGAAGTAGCGGGCCAGCAGCTCCGCTTCCTGCTCCTCGCCCGGGTCGACCAGGCGTACCTGGGCCCCGATCTCGGCGGCGAAGAGCTCGATCATGTCGTCGGTCAACGACTGGGTTGCCATGATCATCTCGCCCTGGAGCATGAGGAAGCGCACGATGTCACCCGCACTGCGATTCAGCTTGGGGCCGAGGTCGCGCGCCGTTGACCCACGCTCGACAATGACCTCACCATCGGGCACCGGTGCGGTCGAGGGCTGGTAGCTCGTGAGCTGCGTCGGCTCGAGCTCTTCGAGGTTGCGCCGGCGCCGGCGGGCGCGCCGCTGGGGCGGGCGCCGCCCCGGCAGGCCACTGCGGCCAGCCGCCGGAGGCGCACCGGCCGGTCCCCCGCCTGCGGGCCGGCCGCCGAACCCGCCACTGGAGGGTCGGCTGCCGAAACTGCTGCTGCCCGGACCACCCGGGCCGCCGGTGGGTCGTCCTGCGCCCGGGGCGGGACGGCCCCCGGTACGTGCGGGGTACCCACTGCCACCGGGGCGACCGGCGGGCGGCGCGGGGCGGCGGCCGCCCATGCCCGGCGGAGGTGGGATGGGCCGGCCACTCGGCCCGATCGGGGGCCGTGGCGGCGGTGGTGGTGGCACCGGCTTGCCCGAGGGGCTCAACGGCGGCCGAGGCGGCCGCTCGGCCAGGGGCACCGGCGGGGCGGGTGTGCTCCCGGGAGCGGGAGGTGCCGCCTGAGCGGGGGCGGCCGGCGGGGCCGGGGGCGCGGCCGCAGGCGCGGTGGGGGGGGCGGCCGAGGCGGCCACGCGGGGAGAGGCTGGCGGCGCGGCAGTGGGCGCGGGGGCAGGTGCTGCTGCTGCTGCCGGCGGCGCTGCCGCGGGAGCGGCGGCCGGTCGGGTGCCGGCAGCTGCCGGGGGGCGCGGGGCAGAGGTTACCGGTGCGGCCGGCGCGGAGGTCGGGGCATCGGACCTGATGGGTCGGGGCGCCACGCGCGCGCCAGCGGCGCCAGCGCCAGCGCCGGCGGCGGCGGCGGCGGGCGCGGAAGCGGAAGTCGTCCCGGTCGGCCTGCTGCTGATGAGTCGTGGGCGTGCCTCGGCGCCTGTGGCGCCTGTGGTCCGTGCGGGTGCCGACGACGAGATCGTCCTGCCGGCGGCTCTCTTGTCCGGTGGCGGCGGTGGCGGTGGCTCCTCCGGGGTCACGACGCGGCGCAGACCCTCGGCGTCGGCCTTGCGACGGACGCGGTCCGCCTGCGCATCCTCAATGGAGGACGAGTGGCTCTTCACCCCGATGCCCAGGGAAAGGGCGAGGTCAAGCCCTTCCTTGTTGCTGAGGCCTAGCTCTTTGGCCAGTTCATAGACGCGGATCTTCTTCGGCAAGTGGTTCTCTTTGTCCTTCGTACTGGTTCTGCTGTCGGGGCCCCCGGGTCACCGGCAGCCCCCTATCCTCGCACATCGGCTGCGGCCTGCTTCGACGCGTTGGTGATATCCGCTTGAAGCTGGTCGATGGCGTTGGTCTCAACTGGTGCCCCGAATGCCCGTTGGAAGGCACGCCGGCGCGCCGCCTCCTGGAGGCATGCGACCGACCCCCGGCAGAGCCACGCACCCCGGCCAGGGCCCTTTCGGTCCACCCTGAGCTGGCCGTCGGCCTGCCGCACCACCCGGACCAGCACGTCGGTGGGGCGTGCCGTGCGGCACCCGACGCAGGTCCGTGTCGGTACTATGCCTCGGCCTCTGTGGCCGCGAGCGTGGACCCGGCCACCTCGGTGGTCGGGTCGTCGCCGTCCGACGTCGCCGGGGCCGCGTCCGCCGCCGCGCCGGGCTCACCCGGAGTCGCCACCGCCTCGTCACCCGGGCTGACGTCGGCCTGGTGGGTCCACTCCTCCGCCGACATGGCCTCGCCACCCTCAGCGGGCTTCCAGACCATTTCGCCCGACTCGTCCTCGACCCACTCGCCCTCGGCCCACTCCTGGTCCCCGTACCCGGCCTCCTCTTCGGCCAGCTGCGTCTCGCTCTTGATGTCGATGCGCCAACCGGTGAGCCGGGCGGCGAGGCGGGCGTTCTGGCCCTCCTTGCCGATGGCCAGCGAGAGTTGGAAGTCGCTGACGACCACGGTCGCCGTGCCGGTCTCCTCGTCCAGGCGCACCTCGCGCACGCGCGCTGGGGCCAGCGCGTTCTGAATGAGATCGACCGGATCGTCCGAGAACGGCACCACGTCGACCCGCTCGCCGCGCAGTTCGTTGGTGACCATGCGCACCCGGGAGCCTCGTGCGCCGACGCAGGCCCCCACCGGATCGACGTTCGGGTCGTTGGACCACACGGCAATTTTCGTGCGGTGCCCGGGCTCGCGGGCGGCCGCCTTGATCTCGACGACTCCGGACGAGATCTCCGGCACCTCGAGCTCGAAGAGGCGCTTGATCAGTCCCGGATGGGTGCGGCTGACCACGATCTGGGGCCCCTTGCTGGTCTTGCGGACCTCGACGATGTACGCCTTGAGCCGGGTGCCGTGTTCGTAGCGCTCGTAGGACACCTGTTCGGCCTGTGGGAGCAGCGCCTCGACCTTGCCCAGGTCAAGCAGGGTGTAGCGGTTGTCCGTCTGCTGCACAATGCCGGTCACGATGTCGCCCTCGCGCCCTGCGTACTCCTCGTACTTCATGTCGCGCTCGACTTCGCGGATGCGCTGGAGGATGACCTGCTTCGCAGTCTGCGCCGCGATGCGGCCGAAGTCGTCGGGAGTGTCGTCCCACTCGCGGATGACCTCGCCGTCCTCGTCCAGCTCCTGGCCATAGACGCGGATCTCACCCGAGTCGGGGTCGATGGTGACCACTGCCTCTTCGGCCGCGTCGGGACGACGCTTGTAGGCGGCCACCAACGCGTTGGCCAGGGCGTCGAGCAATGTCTCGACGGAGATCCCCTTGTCGCGGGCTATCTGTCCCAGCGCGTCCAGAAATTCGAAATTGGTCTTGCTCATGACCTGCTCACCCTCTTACTCGCTTCGGCTGGGGACCCCACTCAAAAATGGTGCGGGCGCGCTCGATCTCGTCGTAGGCGATGCGGAGCGAGCCATCGGGCAGGTCAGGGCCGACCAGAGTGAACCCGGTCTCGTCCGCCGCGTCCAGCGTGCCCCTGACCCGGCGCACATCGGACGTCCCCGCGTGGACCCGCACGGTCACCGCCTCCCCGACGGCCCCGATGAAGTGGGCCGGAGTCCGCAGCCGCCGCTCCAACCCGGGACTCGAGACGGACAGGGTGTAGCGCCCCGGCAGCGGGTCGATCTCGTCGAGTGCGGCCGAGACGGCACGGGTGGCTTCACCGAGCGTGTCGAGGTCCACCCCGCCCTGGCGGTCCACAAAGACGGTGAGCTCCGAGCCGTGCAGCTCGACGTCGACCAGGTCCAGCCCGCGGGCCTCAAGGAGGGGCGATAGCGCGTCAGCCAGATCGTTCGTGCTCTTCGCCATGCTCCCTACCTCCTCTCGACGGTCACCATCACCTTCTGCTCCCTAGCGTACGAGCACGAAGAACTCCCGGAAAGCGAAAGCGTGGGCCGCAGCCCACGCTTCACCGAGGTACTGATACTCAAACTGGACAGCTCAGCAGATTATAGCAATCCGGCCGCGCCGGCGGTCCGGGCGCCGGTCCGGGCGCTGACGGCCTGCCACCGATGGGGGCGCAGCGGGCCGGACCCAGAAGAGGGCCGGGCCGGATCAGCCCGGGCCGGATCAGCCCGGGCCGATCAGTAGGACCGGCCCACCACGGCGATCAGGTCGTCCCCGCCGTCGGCCCCGTCGTCCGCCTCGGCCAGGCCCCCGTCGGGCCGCTGGAGACAGCGGATCGATAACGCGTGGGCGGCCAAACGGTCCTCGCCGTCGCTGCCCAAGGCCCCCGTCCGGATCCGGGCGAAACCACTGGCCCCCGCCTCGATCGCCTCTTCGAGGGTGTCGACATCCACCGTGCGCTCCTGGCGGGCCTTGGTGGCCTCCTCCAAGAGCTCGGGCCCGACCCGGGACAAGATGGCGCCGACCGCGGCGCCGACGGCCCGCAGGTCCAGGTTCTCCTTCTGCCGGATGTGGCGGGTGACCAGGGTGACGCGGCCCTCGGCCAGGTCCCGCGGCCCGATCTCCACCCGCACCGGGACTCCCTTGAGCTCCCAGTCCACGCTGCGGCGACCGAAGCTGGTCTCCGTGCGGTCATCGAGGCGCACCCGGTGGCCGCCAGCCCGCAACTCCGCCACGAGCGCCTCGGCCGCCGCCCGCACCGCCGGTTCCTCTTTGATCATGAGGACCACCACCTGCACCGGGGCGAGCGCCGGGGGCAAGCGGAGCCCGAAGTCGTCGCCATGCCCCATCACCAAGGCCCCGATGAGCCGGGTCGACGCCCCCCACGACGTCTGCCAGACGTGGTCGAGCACTCCCTCGGCGTTGGTGTACGTGATCCCGAAGGCGCGCGAGAAATTCTGGCCCAGCTCGTGACTGGTCCCCATCTGGAGGGCCTTGCCGTCCCCCATCATCCCTTCGCAGGTCCAGGTCCGGGTGGCGCCGGCGAATCGCTCGCGCGCCGTCTTGTGCCCGGTGAGCACGGGCAGGGCGGCCACGTCCACCATCGTGGCCCGGTACACATCGCGCAGGATCAACAGGGCGTACGCCCGCGCCTCGTCCTCCCTGGCATGCGCGGTGTGGCCCTCCTGCCAGAGGAACTCCGTCGTCCGCAGGAACAGTCGGGGCCGCAGCTCCCAGCGCACCACGTTGGCCCACTGGTTGATGAGGAGGGGCAGGTCCCGGTGGCTCTGGATCCATTTGGCGAAGAAACTGTTGATCACCGTCTCACTCGTCGGGCGGACCACGACCGGCTCCTCGAGCTTCTTCCCGCCCGCGTGGGTCACCACGGCGAGCTCGGGACTGAATCCCTCGACGTGCTCAGCCTCGAGGCTCAGGAACGACTCGGGGATGAACAAAGGGAAGTAGGCGTTCTCGGCCCCGGCCTCCTTGATCCGCCGGTCCAGCTCCGCCTGCAGGAGCTCCCAGATCCCGTAGCCCCAGGGCCGGATGACCATCGTGCCGCGCACGGGCCCGTTGTCGGCCATTTCCGCCCGGGCGACGACTTCTTGGTACCAGCGTGGGAAGTCCTCGTCGCGGGACACGATTGCGCCCTTGGTCATGGCTGCGCAGCGTACTGGTGGACCGGGCAGCCGCTCGACGCACGGCGAACGAGCAGGGTGCTGCCTCTGCGCGGCCGGATTCCTTCGACGACGCGGCGCAGCGGGAGGGTCGGAGCGACGGGAACGCCGAGAGGATGGGGAGATCAGGAGAGACGAGAAGGCCGGGACTTATATTTCGAGTGGTACTGAATCTCGTACCACTCGAAATAGCATCCCGCGGGCGTTGCGTGCGAGGACGAGCCGTCCGCCCCGGTTCCGTCCGCCGCCCGATGACCGGGTCAGTCGGACGGGTGCGTACGGCGCGTGATGAGTTCGATCTTCGCGGACGTGTGATTGGGGTCGACCCCGGTGCTTTCGAGGAGCTCCCGGCGATCCGCCTCCGCCTCCGCCTCGGCCCCCGCGTCGGCGGCCGCGATCCGGGCCTCGACACCCTCGGTCACCAGCCGTTCCGCCTCTTCGACCAGTGCGCGCACCATCCCGTCCTCGGGGACGACCCGGACGATCTTGCCGCGAATGAAGAGATGCCCCTTGTTCTTGCCTGCCGCGATGCCGATGTCGGCCTCGCGCGCCTCACCCGGCCCGTTGACCACGCACCCCATGACGGCGACCTGGATGGGCAGGTTGAGCTTCTCGAGGGCCTCCTGGGCCTCCTTGGCCACCGCGATCACGTCCACCTGGGCCCGGCCGCACGACGGGCACGCGATGAGGTCGAGGCCCTTGCGCTCGCGCAGGCCGAGCGATTCGAGCAGCTGGCGGCCGGCCCGGGCCTCCTCCACCGGATCCGCGGTGAGGGAGAAGCGGATGGTGTCCCCGATGCCCTCGGCCAAGAGCGTGGCGATGCCGGCCGTCCCCTTGACCAGTCCACCCGGGGGCGGTCCGGCCTCGGTCACGCCCAGGTGCAGCGGGTGGTCGAAGGTCTCCGAAGCCAGCCGGTAGGCCGCGATCATGAGCGCCACCGACGAGGCCTTGACCGAGATCTTCACGTCGTTGAAGTCGACCTCTTCGAAGTAGGCCAGCTCGTTGCGAGCCGACTCCACCAGCGCCTCGGGCGTGGCGCCCCCGTACTTGGCGTAGAGGTCGGGGTGCAGGGAGCCGGCGTTCACCCCGATGCGGATGGGGACGCCGCGGTCGCGCGCCTCGGCAGCCACCTGCTTGATCTCGGCCTCCTTGCGCAGGTTGCCCGGATTGAGGCGCAGCCCCTGGACACCGGCTTCGAGCGCGGCCAGGGCCATCTCGTGGTGGAAGTGGATATCGGCCACGATCGGGACCGGGGAGCGGGGGACGATCTGCGCCAGGCCCACCGCCGCGGCCTCCTCGTTGCAGGTGCAGCGCACAATGTCCGCGCCGGCCGCGGCCAGCGCGTAAATCTGGGCCAGGGTGCCGTCGACGTCCGCCGTCTTGGTCGTGGTCATGGACTGCACGGTGACGGGCGCGCCGTCACCGATGGGGACGCCGCCCAGCGTGATGCGCCGGGTGGGGCGGCGGGGCGAGAGCAGGGACGAGGAGAGTTCCATGGGTCCGATCAGGGCGGTGGGGGGTCAGGGTAGGTGGACGGGATGTGCGACGTCGAGGAACAACAGCGAGAGCGCGAAGAGCCCCAGAAGGATCAGGAACGGGGCTATGAACGGGAACAGCTTGGTGATGTCGGCCCGGTAGTACGGCTCCCCCTTCTTGGTCCTGATCCACTCATAGGTCGCTACGGCCACGTGGCCGCCGTCGAAGGGGAGTATCGGCAACATGTTGAGGAGACCAAAGGCGATATTGATGATGATGAGGAGCGCAAGGAGCGTCGGCAGGCCGTCATGGACCGCTTGCGCCCCCAGACTCCCGGCCCCCACAATCGACACGGGCCGTTCCGACGAACTCGTGTTAGAGGCCGCCTGGTCCGCAGCGTGCGAATTGGTGACATCGTGATAAATGGAGCTCAGTCCGCTCGGTGAGAACGCGTGCACCAGGGCGGAGAACTCGAGCGATGTGTCCTGCCCCAGGGTGATCCCGGCGTCGCCGATGGCGCTGAGCGGATTCACACTGGAGGTCGCGGCCTCCTCGGAAATGCCGATGAACCCCTGCGCGTGCTTGTCGCTGACTGGAGCCAGCTCCACCCCACTCACCTTGAGGCCCCGTCCGTCTTTCGGTGTCACGTCGACAGTGCGCACTTTGCCGTCGCGCTCGACGCCGAGGGAAACCGACTTGCCGACCGAGTGCGTGATGACGTCGTGCAGCGTGTTGACGTCGGTCAGTGCCCGCCCGTTGACGGCCACAATGACGTCGCCAGCTTGCAGCCCGGCCTGTTGAGCCGGGGTTTGGGCTACTCCACTCCAGTGCTCGAGCGCGCCGATCTTCACGTTGTTGTTTGCCATCCCGAACGCGAAGACGCTGATCAGCGCCAAAACGAACGCGATGAGAAAGTGCATGGCCGAGCCGGCCGAGCCGACGATGATCCGCTTCCAGAAGGGCTGCTGGCGGTAGGCGCGCGGCTCATCCTCGGTGGCGACGTCCTCGAGTACCGTGAATCCGGTGATGCGGACGTAGCCACCGGCCGGGATGGCCTTGACCCCGTATTCGGTCTCGCCGCGCCGAATTGACCACAGGCGCGGCCCGAAACCCACGAAGTACTCGGTGACCTTCATGCCCGACCACTTGGCCGTGGCGAAGTGACCCAGCTCGTGCAGCATCACGATGGCGAAGAGGAGAACGATGAAGAGCAGCAGGTCGCCCAGGCCGGCCACCACGAAGATGCCGGTGATCAGCGCCAGGGCGATGACCAGCTGCCAGATCTGGCCCGAACTGGCGTTCTCCTCCGGCTGCGGGGTGGGAACGCCGGACTCGGGCGGATCCGTTGCGGCAAGAGGCGCGGCGCCTGACTCCTTCGCGATGAGCGTCATACCAGCGATAACGCTACCGCGGAGCCCCCTTCACCAGTACGGCGCGCCACCACCGCCCGGGCCCGGGCCCGGGCTTCCTCATCGGCCGCCAGGACGGATTCCACCTGGTCAACAGGCTCGTCCCGCCAGCCGTCCAGAGTTTCCGCCACCACATCGGCGATGCCGCTCCACGGCAGGGCGCCGGACAGGAACGCATCCACCGCGACCTCGTTGGCGGCACTCAACCACGCCGGTGCCGATCCCCCGCTGATCCCGGCGCGATAGGCCAGATCGACACAGCGGAAGACCCCCCGGTCCGGGGGCTCGAAGGTCAACGTCGCCGGGGTGGTCCAGTCCAGCGCACCGAAGGGCACCGGCGAACGGTCGGGCCAGCCGAGGGCATAGCCGATAGGCAGCCGCATGTCGGGGGCGGAGAGCTGGGCCAGGGTGGAGCCGTCCCGCAACTCCACCATGGAGTGCACGATCGACTGCGGGTGCACCACGATCGCAATGCGGTCATAGGAGATGCCGAACAACTCGTGCGCCTCTATCACCTCGAGGCCCTTGTTCATCAGGGTGGACGAATCGATGGTGATCTTGGGGCCCATGCGCCAGGTGGGATGGGCCAGGGCGTCGTCCACCGTGACCGAGCCGAGCTGCGCCGCGGTCCAGCCCCGGAAGGGACCACCGGAGGCGGTGAGGAGGAGGCGAGCCACGGTCGTCGGCCCGTCGACGGTCGCCAGGCACTGGTGGATGGCACAGTGCTCGGAGTCCACCGGCACGATCTCGGCCCCCGGGGTACGCCGGGCCTTCTGCACCACCGGCGCGCCGGCGATGAGCGACTCCTTGTTGGCCAGAGCGAGCCGCTTGCCCGCCTCCAGTGCGGCCATGGTGACGGGAAGGCCGGCGAACCCGACGACGGCGTTCAGCACCACATCGGCGGCGCTCGCCGCGGCGACCAGGCCGGGAGTGCCCACCAGCACGTCGGTTCCGGCCGGGACGCCCTGGCGTACGGTGCGGTAGAGGGACTCCTCGCCGATGACCACCATGTCGGGCCGTAGCTGGGCCGCCTGGGCCAGCAGGACCTCCGTCGAGCTCTGGGCCGACAGCGCGACCACGCGGAACCGCTCCGGCTGGCCGAGCAGGACGTCCACCGCCTGGGTGCCTATCGAACCGGTGGATCCCAGCAGGCTGACGGTGCGCATCAGATCACCCGAGGTGGAAGGCTTTGACCACGAAGTACGTGGCGGGCAGGACGAAGAGAAGGCCGTCCACCCGGTCCAAGATGCCGCCATGGCCCGGCATGAGCCGGCCCATGTCCTTCACGCCCAGGTGGCGCTTGATCATCGACTGGCTGAGATCCCCGATCGGCGCTACCACGGCCACGACGACACCGAGTACCAGGGCCTTGCTGATGGTCCAGGGGTGCATGAAGTGCCCCACGATCACGGCGATCAGCACCGCGGCGACGGCACCGCCGAGGAAGCCTTCCCAGGTCTTGTTGGGGCTGACCGACGGGGCGAGCGGGTGACGGCCGAAGGCCGACCCCACCAGGAGCGAGGCGACATCGGCGGCCACGGTGACGATGACCGCCGCCAGGAGGAAGGCCACCCCGTGGCGGTGCGGGAACAGTGTCGGGTTGAGCAGCAGGGCGCCGAAGGATCCGAAGCCACCGATCCACGCCACGACGAAGATGGTGGAGGACAGGCCGGCGACCGGATCGGCCGCCGGTTCCACGCGGGCCAGGTACCAGACGAACGAAGCCGCCACCAGCATGACCAGGACGAGGGGCAGCGCGGCGACGCCCTTGTTGTACGTCTCGATCATGAGCGAGAGGATCGCCACCAGCCCCAGCAGCGTGGCCGGGTGGTATCTGGCGGTGCGGAAGGCGGCAAAGCCCTCTGCCGCGGCAAAGAGCACCACGATGGTGATGATCACCATGGAGGACACGCTGCCGAACTTGGCGCAGAGCAACGCGGCGACGCCCAGGAGAATTCCCGACCCCCACGCCAGCTGCATGTTGCGCCCGCCGGTCCCACCGACGTTGACGTTGGGGCTCTCTTCGTTGAGGCGGGTCGTCCGCGGTGCCCTCACGCGGGGTCGCGGCGGCAGCGGAGGCTCCAGGCGGGTCTGGGCGAACCCGACTTCTTCGTCGAGCGACGCGGTGGGGATGGACACGACCGGGACGGACGTCGTCGGGGACGGGCGGACCGGTGCAGGCCGGACCGGTGCGTGCCCGACCGGTGCCGGCCCGACCGGTGCAGGCCGGACCGGTGCTGGCCCGGATCCGAACGGCGAAGGCCCGAACGGTGGAGGCCCGACCGGTGCCGGCCCGGCCGGCGCGGATCCCGACGGTGTCGTCGACGGAGGAACCGCGGCGCCATAGGGGGCGGCGGGGCCGACGCGGGGCGCCGGGGGGTCGGGTGGGCGGTCCGGCTCAATGACCAGGGTGTCGTCGTCCGCCAGGTCGCCCGCGTCGAAGAGCCAAGGTTGGCGCTCCATGTCGACGATGTCGTTGTTGTTGTTCATCATCGAACCCACCGCAGGGAGCTCGTCGGAGAGCATCGACGGCTCGAAAAGCTCCTCGTGCGCGGCCCAGTCCGAATCCTCCTCACGCCAACTGGGCGGGGCGAGCACCTGCTCGTCCCCGTTGCCCCGGTCGAGGATGGCGGGGACCTGGCCGGTCGGCGCGTCGTTCCAGTGCGGCATGTCCGGGTTCTCCTCGACCACGGGACCCGTCACCTCGTGGACGGCGTTGCCGGCGGGCTCGGCGCCGATTATGCGGACCCGCCCCGATCGGTAGCTGGGCGGGTCGGCCTCGAATCCGGCGGGCACCTCACTGCTCACATCACCCTCTTCTCCGGATCCGTCCCTGTCGTCGGCCATGTTTTCGCCCCCTCAAACCTGCAGGAGCTCGCGCTCTTTTTGCGCCAGCAGCTGATCGATGGCGCTCACCTGCTCGTGGGTGATCTTTTCCAGCTCCTTTTCTACCCTCTCCAGCTCGTCGGTCGAGAGTGATCCGTCTTTCTGCAGCGCATCTAACTCGTGGCGCCCGGAACGACGCAGGTTGCGGACGGCGACCTTGGCTTCCTCGGCCTTGTGGCGCACCACCTTGACCAGCTCCTTGCGCCGTTCCTCGGTGAGGGGTGGGAAGGCCAGCCGGATGACGTTTCCGTCGTTCGTCGGGTTGATGCCCAGGTCCGACGCCATGATCGCCTTCTCAATGGCGGCCAGGGAGTTCCTGTCGTACGGCGTGATGACCAGCAGCATGGCGTCGGGCACGCTGAAACCGGCCAGCTGGCGCAGGACGGTTGGCGTGCCGTAGTAGTCGATGACCAGGGGTTCGAGGAGGGCGGACGAGGCCCGGCCCGTGCGCACGTTGCTCATCTCGGAACGAAGGTGGTCGATGGCCTTGTGCATCTTGTCCCGGGTGTCCTCGATAGCCAGAGCAGCCAGGTCGTCGTCGTCCATTAGCGGACCAGCGTACCGATCTTCTCGCCGCTGAGCGCACGAGGGATGTTGCCGGGAATCATCAGGTCGAACACCCTGATGGGGAGGTTGTTGTCCTTGCAGAAGGTGATCGCGGTGAGATCCATCACCCGCAGGTCCCGGTTGATCACCTCCATGAAGGAGATCTCGTCGTAGCGGGTGGCGTCGGGGTCGAGCTTGGGATCGGCCGAGTAGACGCCGTCGACGCCCGAGTGGGTGCCCTTGCACAAGATCTCGGCGCCGATCTCCGCGGCTCGCAGCGCCGCCGGGGTGTCCGTGGTGAAGAACGGGTTGCCCATGCCGGCGGCGAAGACCACGATGCGGCCCTTCTCCAGGTGCCGGATGGCCCGGCGGCGGATGTACGGCTCCGCCACCTCGGCCATGCTCAGCGCGCTCAGCACGCGGGTGGGCTGGTTCTGCTGCTCGAGGGCGTCCTGGAGCGCCAGGGCGTTGATCACCGTCCCCAGCATGCCCATCGTGTCGGAGGTGGCGCGGTCCATGCCGCCGCTCTCCCCCGTCGTGCCACGCCAGATATTGCCGCCCCCGACGACCACGGCCAGCTCGAGGGCGCCGCCCTCCATCGCCCGCGCCATCTCCTTGGCCATGCGCTCGACCGTCGCGGCGTCGATGGTCTCGTCGGACGCCGCAGAAGCCAAGGCTTCTCCCGACATCTTGAGGACGATCCGCCGCGGTTCTCCCACCTTTGCGCTACGCCTCAGGCGCCGATGACGACCTGAGCGAACGCAACGATCCGCGCCGAACCGAGCATGCCCGTGATCGTCTGCTTCTCGTCCCTGACATAGGACTGGTCCAGCAGGACGCGGTCCTTGAACCACCCGTTCATGCGACCGTCGACGATCTTGTCCAATGCCGCCTCGGGCTTGCCCTCGTTGCGGCTGATCTCGGCCACAGTGGCCCGCTCGGCCTCGATGTCCGCCTCGGGGACCTCGTCGCGGCTCAGATACGCCGGCTTGGTGAAGGCGATGTGCACGGCCAAGTTGTGGGCCAGCTCCTCGGAGCCTCCTTCGATGACCACCGCGACCGCGTTGACCCCACGACCCGCCTGCAGGTGGGTGTACGTGTCGACCACCTGGCCGGGTCCGGCCACCAGCCGGTACACCTGGCCGATGGAGATGTTCTCCTTCAGCGTGGTGCGGAGCCGATCGACCTCGTCGCTCAGCTCGTCGATCGCCCCCTCGCCCTTGGCGGCCACCAGTGCCCCCAACTCGTCGGTGAACGCCACGAACTCGTCGGCCTTGGCCACGAAGTCGGTCTCGCAACGGAGCTCGACCACGGCCGCGGCGTCGCCCGCCCGCACGGCGGTCACCGCACCCTCGGTCGCCTCACGATCGGCCCGCTTGGCCGCGCCCGCCAGGCCCTTGAGCCGCAGGTTCTGCAGCGCGGCGTCGTAGTCACCGTCGGTCTCCTCGAGCGCCTTCTTGACGTCGAGCATGCCGGCTCCGGTGGCCTGGCGCAGTCGTTGGATGTCTTTGGCGGTGAAGTTGGCCACGATCAGGCCTCCGCTGCTGCGCCGGTGGCCACCTCGGCCAACTCACCGTCGGCCGCTTCGGGCGTGGCGTCGGCAGACGCGGCCTCGCCAGGCGCAGTCTCTGCGGGTGCGGCGGCCTCGGGCTCCGCCGGGGTCGGCGCAGGGGGAGCCGGCGGCCGGCGCGGGCGGGGGGAGGGTCCCGAGCTCACCTCTTCGGCCGGTGGCGGCGCGTTCTTGCGCCGGAAGTCGGCGATGAACCGACCCTCGACGACCGCGTCGGCCAGGACCCGGCACATGAGCGAACCGGAACGGATGGCGTCGTCGTTCCCGGGGATGACGTAGTCGATGACGTCGGGGTCGCAGTTGGTGTCGACGACCGCGACGACCGGGAGGCCCAGCTTGCGGGCTTCGGTCACCGCGATGTGCTCCTTCTTCGTGTCGATCACGAAGATGGCGTTCGGAAGCCGTTCCAGGTTGGCGATGCCGCCGAGGTTGCGGCTGAGCTTCTCCAACTCGCGGGTGTGCTGCAACGCCTCGCGCTTGGGCATGCCCTCGAAGTCTCCGGCGGCCTCCATGGTGCGCAGCTCCTGCATGCGCTTGACCCGTCCCGACACGGTGGAGAAGTTGGTGAGCATGCCGCCCAGCCAACGCTGGTTGACGAAGGGCATGCCGCAGGCCTCGGCGTACTCGGCCACCGGTCCCTGGGTCTGCTTCTTGGTCCCGACGAACAGGATGGTCCCGCCCCCGGCGACGAGGTCGCGGACAAAGGAGTAGGCGGACTCGACCCCGGTCAGGGTCTTGCGTAGGTCGATGAGATAGATCCCGTTGCGCTCCCCCAGAATGAAGCGCTTCATCTTCGGGTTCCATCGGCGCGTCTGGTGGCCGAAGTGGACTCCGGCTTCCAGCAGCTGTCGCATGGAAACGACGGCCATAAGGTGTTCCTCCGTTCGGTTGCTCCCCAGGGCGCAGCACCCCAGACAATCGGGGCGACCGGTGTTCGCGCCAAGGTGCGTGTTGGTCGATGATGCCGCCCACCGCTCGGCGGGCCCAACCATCTTAGCGGGTCACGGCCCCGTGCCCGTCAGGCCCGGGGGTGGGTTCCCTCGTACACGGCGCGCAGGCGCTCCTTGCTCACGTGGGTGTAGATCTGCGTGGTGGCCAGGCTGGCATGCCCGAGAAGTTCCTGGACCACGCGCAGATCGGCTCCACCATCGAGCAGGTGGGTGGCGAACGTGTGGCGGAGCGCATGAGGGTGCGTCGGGGCGGCGGCGAGACGGTCGAGGATCCGCCGGACGTCGCGCGGTCCCATGCGGGAGCCCCGCCGGTTCACGAAGACCGCCTCACGGGGGCCGGGCATCTCGGCTCGCCCGGTGCGCAGCCACTCGCCCAGGGCGGCCGCGGCCCGATCGTGGATGGGGACGCGTCGCTCCTTTCCCCCCTTGCCCAGGACCGTCACCGTGCGGCCGGCCAGATCGACGCCCCGCCGGTCGAGTCCGCAGAGCTCGGAGACCCGCAGGCCGGCGGCGTAGAGCAGTTCGAGCACCGCCCGGTCCTGCTGGTCGACGACGGAGGTGCCCGTACCGTCGAGGAGCGTCCCGATCTCCCCGCTGGAGAGGACGCGGGGCAACCGGCCCTTCCCCGAGGGGGCCCGCAGCGTGCGGGCGGGGTCGGCCGGCACCAAGCCCTGTCGCAGCGCCCAGGCGAAGTAGCAGCGCAGCGCCGCGGCCTTGCGGGCCACCGTGGCCCGGGCCAGCTGCCGCGTGCCGAGGGAGGCCAGGTAACGGCGGAGGTGGAGACGGTCCACCTCGGCGGGCCCCGAGACGTCGCTGCGCCCCATCCACTGCGCGAACGACGTCAGGTCCCCGACATAGGCCCGGCGGGTCGCGTCGGCACGACCGCTCAACCAGTCCCCGAAGCCGGCGAGGTCCCACGCCGCGGTGACAGCAGCGACAGCGGCGGCGTGAGCGGCCTGCGCGGCGGGCACGTCGCCTGCGTCGTCGACAGCGGCGTCGGGGCGGGCGGGATCCTCCCTGTTGGTTGCCATGAATTCCAGCGTACCGGCGCCCAGGGGACGGGCCCGGGCACTAGCGTGCACAGACCCAGAGGGGGGTCCACTGGGGAACGTCCGTCTTGTGGTGCAAGATGGGAGGGAGGGAGGGTCGATGGCCGAGCCGTTCAATCGTCGTACGCTGCTGGTCGGAGCCGCCGCCACGGCGACCGGCCTGGCGGGCGCGTCCGCCCTGGGGCTGGGTGTGGCCGGCGCGGCCTCGACCAACGGGCCCGGGCGGAACGGCATCTCGAAGGCCAGGCCCAAGAAGGGCGGCTCGTTGGTCTTCGGGGTGGACGCCGAGGAGTCGGGGTTCAATCCCACCACGGCCCGGTTCGACGAGGTCGGGGTCATGTACGCCCGCACGGTGTTCGACCCGCTGACCATCATCAACGCCCAGGGCACCTGGGAGCCGTACCTGGCCCAGTCCGTGACCCCCAACGCCGACTACACGGCCTGGACGATCATGGTACGGCCCAACGTCGTCTTCCACGACGGCACCGCATGCGACGGGGCCGCCCTCACCACCAATTTCGAGGCGCAGAAAGCCTCGCTGCTCCTCGGCATCATTCTCGGACCCATTGTGGAGTCCATCACCCAGTCAGGCCCGCTCTCGGTCACCGTGACCATGAAGTCGCCCTGGGTGTCGTTCCCCCTGTACCTGGCCGGCGGTATCGGCGGGCAGTCCGCCTACATGTGTGCCCCCTCGATGTTGGCCGCCAAGAACGGGGGGACCACCCAACCGGTGGGAACAGGCCCGTTCGTCTTCAAGCAGTGGGTCCCCAACAGCCACTTCACGGCCACCGCCAACCCCCACTACTGGCGGCCCGGGCTGCCCCACCTCGACGAGATCACGTTCAAACCGATCATCGACGAGAACGCGCGCGCCGAAGCGCTCAAATCGGGCACCATCGACATCATGGTCACCGACACCCCGCAGATCATCCTCCAGTTCCGGGGCAACAAGGACTACGCCTACATCGACGACAGCGCGCACATCGTCGGCGAGCCGGACATGGGCTGCCTGCTGCTCAACTGCGGCGTGCCGCCGTTCAACAACCCCACGGTCCGGCGGGCCGCCGCCATGGCGATCAACCGTACGCAGTACGTCAAGGAGATCGACGAAAATGTGCTCCCGGTGAGCGGTGGCCTCTTCACGCCGGGATCGCCGTACTATTCCGCCACGGCCTACCCGAGCTACAACCCCACCGAGGCCAAGAAACTGGTCAAACAGGTAGAGAAGAGCACGGGCAAGCCGGTGTCGTTCACCTTCGGTTCCACCAACGGCCCCGCCGCGGTGCGCGAGCAGGAGTACCTCCAGCAGGCTCTCCAGGAGGTCGGCTTCGTGGTGAAGACGAATATTGTCGAGCAGAACGACCTCGTGAACGACGCCCTCGCCGGTAAGTTCGAGGCCCTGGAATGGCGGCAGTTCGGCGCCGTCGATCCCGACCTGAACTACATCTTCTGGAGCAGCACCACCATCCTCTCGAGCACACTGTCCGTCAACATGGCCCGCAACCAGGACCCCCAACTCCAGGCCGCGCTGGAGCTCGGCCGTACCAGCACCGACGCCGCAGCCCGGGCGCAGGCCTACCAGACGGTCAACAAGCGCCTCGCCATCGACCTGCCCTACCTGTGGCTCGACCGGTCCGTGTGGTCGGTCGAAAGCTCGCTCAAGGTGCAGAACTGGAACAACCCCACCACACCGACCGGCGCTCCGGCCTTCGGCATGATCGCCGGCTCCATCTGGCCGACGCAGATCTGGTTGAGTTGAGCGGAGATGAGTGGACGCATTCTGGTCGTCGAGGACGACGAACGAATCCGTTCGTCCATGCGCCTCGCTCTCGAGGGTGAGGGCTACGACGTCATGGATGTCGCCAGCGGCGAGGAGGCACTCGAGGTCTTCGCCGAATCTCCCGCCGATGTGGCGCTGATCGACCTCATGTTGCCCGGGATGGACGGCTTCGAATGCTGCCGGGCCCTCCGGCGGCAGAGCGCCGTGCCCATCATCATCGTGACGGCGCGTGCGGACACCCACGACGTCGTGGCCGGGCTCGAAGCAGGGGCCGACGACTACGTGACCAAGCCGTTCGTGGCCAAGGAGCTGGCGGCCCGCATACGCGCCCTGCTGCGGCGGGCCCGCCCGACCGAGGAGGACCCCGGTGCGCTGTCGTTCGGGGACCTGCAGCTCCTTCCCGACCAGGGCGTGCTGCGCCATGCCGACGGGACGGAGGTGCACTGCACCCGGACCGAGTTCCGCCTGCTCTGCGAATTGGCCGCCAGCCCGAACAAGGTGCTGAGCCGCGAACAGCTGCTCGACCGGGTCTGGGGGTACGACTACTTCGGGGACGGGCGGCTGGTCGACGTGCACATACGGCGCCTGCGGACCAAGGTCGAGGCCGACCCCGCGCTGCCTCAGCACATTCTCACCGTGAGGGGCATGGGCTACAAGCTGGTGCCCTAGGTGGGCATCGGTGCCCGCATCACGGCCATATTCGGCCTGGGGGCGCTTCTCCTCTCCTTCAGCATGGGAGGCCTGTCGTACTTCACGACCCGCCACTTCCTCCTGGCCGAACGCGAGTCGGCGGCCCAGACGCAGACCTTCGCCAACGCGGTAGCCCTGCTCGGCAAGATTCAATCCGGTGAAACGCCGCCGGCGGGGTACTCGGCGTTGCTGGCGCAGCTCGATGCCGGGTCGGACTCGAACTCCATCCTGATCCACCGGGGAGTCGCCTATACCTCCTCGATCTCCACCAGCAAGTCCTCCATTCCCACCCGTCTGCGGGCCGAGGTCGTCGCAGGGACCGTGGCCATGCAGACCTACGTCACGGGGTCGCACGGCCAGCCCCAGATCGCGGTGGGCGTGCCGATCCCTTCCATCCACGCCGCCTACTTCGAGGTGTTCTCCCTCTCCGACCTGGGCCACACCTTGGGTGTGCTCGAGGGCACGCTCGTCGTGGCCGGTGTCGTGACCACCGTGCTCGGCGCCGCCCTCGGCCGCTTCGCCAGCCGCCGCCTGATCCGGCCGCTGACCGCGGTCTCCCGGGCCGCAGTGGCCATCGCCGGCGGCCAGCTCGACACCCGGCTGCCCTCGGAGACCACCGACCCCGACCTCGAGGGCCTCACCACCTCGTTCAACGCCATGGTGGACCAGATCCAGTCCCGGATCGAGCGGGAGGCCCGCTTCAATTCCGACGTCAGCCACGAGTTGCGCTCCCCTCTCACCACCCTGGCGGCGTCGCTCGAGGTCCTCGAGCGGGACCTGGCCGAGCTACCACCACGGGCCCAGCGGGCCCTGCAGCTCCTGGGCGAGGACCTGCGCCGGTTCCAGCGCATGGTCGGCGACCTGCTCGAGATGTCCCGGGCTGATGCCGGTTCCATAGACGTCTTCCTCGACGAGGTCAACGTCGGCGAGTTGGTGCGCCGGGCCGTCGAGGCCGGGGTACGTACACTCGGCGAGGGGGCCACGGCCCCGCAGGTGCGCATCACCCCCGACGCGGAGACAGCGCACGTCGGCGTGGACAAGCGACGGTTCGAGCGGGTCATGACCAACCTTTTGGAGAACGCGGAGAACTACGGCGGAGGGGCCGTCGCCATCTCGGTCGACGCCGGGGAGAACGGGGTGCCCGGGCAACGCTCCATCCAGATCGCGGTGGAGGACGAGGGCCCGGGCATCGATCCCAGCGAACGGACCAAGGTCTTCGAGCGCTTCTACCGGGGCTCGGCGTCGGGGCGGCGCGGCGCCGGTACGGGTACCGGCCTCGGACTGGCTCTGGTGGCCGAGCACATGCGCCTCATGCACGGCGAGGCCTGGGCCGAGTCGTCGGTCACCGGGGGGGCCCGCTTCGTCATCGCACTGCCCGTCCTCGACGAGAACGACTCCTCGACATGGTGAGGCGCCGGGGCGCACTGTGCGCGGTGTTCGTGGGCGCACTGGCCCTGGCCGCCTGCGGGATCCCCACCCAAGGGCAACCCAGCACCATTTCGCCCGGCCGAGTCCCCCTGGGTCTCGCCAGCCCCGGCGGCTCGGGCCCCGCCACCACCCAGCCCAACACCAAATCTGAGGTGCGGGTGACGATCTACCTCCTCAACGCCGACAACACGCTGGCGCCGGTCTATCGGTACGTCCAGGTCCCGGCGCCGCTGAATTCGATCATCACCGCATTGCTGGGCGGACCAACCCAGGCCGACGAGAACGGCGGTGTCTATACGGCCCTCCCGAGCGACGTCGCCGTGCTCCCGGCCCCACCGCCCCAAGGGTCGGTGGTCACCGTCAACTTCAACGATGCGTTCGGTCAGATAACCGGCGCGGACGCCGAGCTGGCGGTGTACCAGGTCGTCGCCACCGTCGTG